>Ga0208623_100013_pt1 | contig 294774 bp, 276 predicted proteins | sample HotLakConsUCCL28_FD_184737 | JGI IMG/M metagenome (GOLD analysis project Ga0208623, IMG submission 184737) | Hypersaline microbial mat communities from Hot Lake, Washington, USA - Hot Lake Consortium UCC-L28 (SPAdes) (version 2) ...
ATCAGGGAGTGTGTGGGATTGCAGGAAGGGGATCTCGGGGAGTGAACTCATGTCTCTGTTAGACCAGATTTTTCCCCTCTTGGCAACCCCGGGGCCCTAGCTTTACCAGCCAATATTGAGAAGTTGCGTAACGGGGTCTGGACTGACTCTATGGGTAACAGGCTACAGACATCAAAAATACGAGAGGGCAAAGAAAAATGCAGCCCTTGAACTCATTTTATTAGAAGTGAAATTTAACCTTGAAGAAGTTGAAGATCTGAAAGACGAATTAGACAAGTTTAATAAGTTCAAAGAAGAAGAAGCTAAAGAAAAGAAAAAGCTTACCATAGGCTACTCAAGAAATTATTCTCACTTACATGTCATGCCGAGACGACATAAAGAAACGTCAAAAGACGTAAATGATAAAAACGAGCATTCAAATTCTTATGCAGAACTTGACCCTAAAGAGCCTCAGCTAAAAGCACAAGATAATTTAACAAAAAGCAATAAGAAAGAACAAGATTTAATGGCAGAAGAAAGGCAGAATAACTTAACGGAATCCATTCCTAAAAGTCTTCGAGAAGTTTTCATGCATAAAAATCCAACATTTCAAAATAAAGCATACAGTTGGGGAATGCCTATGTTATATGGGACTGTAGAAAAAGGAAGACTTTCGAATCTCTTTCGTTTTTATTCATTGGTCGATAACATTTCTGCCTTCCCAAGAAAACCTTCAGAGTCAGATTATGATGCGCATAAAGCAGAGGAACTTGAGCTATCGACAGAACTCAACTCTCTCTTAGAGAAAACATTAGAAATAGGAAGGCGTTTGACTATTGATGATAGATAGGCGCAGCAGCAATAGGTTGGGTGGAGCGGAGTGAAACCCAATGCTGAGCCGATTTGTTGGGTCCCGCTGCAGCTTTACCCAACCTACCCTATTCAACCCATCACCCATGCTCAAGCGAGCGAGGATTCGGCATACGCTTTGAGGCATCCAAAATTTTAAGGCCAACACTATTGCCCTCAGCGTCGTAATCCAAAAGGGTTCTGGGTTTGTCTTCATCGCTCTCTTAAATTACAGATGACCGGCTTGTCAGAAAAGCCAGGCGGCTCTCTAGTAAGATCATGGTAAGAGTTGATAACCCTTTGAAGTGGTTAACAGAGATTACGCAAGCGGAGAACTAATCATGGCAACCACTCAGCGAGAGGTCATTCAGAAAGGTTATGAAGCCTTAGTGCAGGCCCTTGGCCCTGTCGATGCAATTCGCTTTATTCAACACTTCAGCCCCGGCAAGGGCAACTACACAGAAGATCGGCATCAATGGCTTGATCAGGTGACTTCTGAGGAATTTTTTGCCCAAATGCAACAGATGAAAGAAGCCAAACCTGAAGATGACTTAGACAAGTATGAGGAAGTCATTGAGTAGTAACTTTAGGTTGAGTTCCACTTCGTTCCACCCAATCTACACTACTTCTATTTCCCCCATAGTCGCTCTACATCATACAGGTCAAATTTAGAATCAATGGATAAAACCAGAATATCTTCTACTTTGCTTTGCGCGATTATCAGGCGGTCAAATGGATCTCTATGGTTCTGATCAGGAAAAGGCAAATTTGCAACTTCAGACATATGCTCTATAGATATGTTAAGGATATGAATATCATTTATCTGAAGCAAGCGGGGAATTAATATCTCATAGGGTTCCATTAAAAGCAGCTTCCCAGAGCTGTACTTAATAGAGAGTTCCCAGAGACTTGCCATACTCAGGTAGCGAATGTTGTCACGATTATCTATGTATAGTTTGGCATCGTTGATAATCTGCTCATCTCCAGTCACATATCAAAGAAAAGTATGGGTATCTAGCAGTAGCTCCACTATACATACTCATTCAATTCTTCAAGTGTTTCATCAAATTCAGGAAGAAGAAAGATTAATCCCTTAGCACAACCAAATCCACTTTCAGGTCTTTGCTCATGTTGTGCTATCTCCCCATGTTTTTGAACAGAAACTACCTTGCCATCTCGCCCATGGATGACGAGGTTTAACCCCTGCTTACGACTAATTTCACTGGCAAACTTCACAGCGTCGGTTTTCTTCGCGGAAACTTTAATGGTTTTTGAGGCCCCATGTCTCTTTATGGCCCAGCCCCCGGAGGACTTCGGAACGACATGATGAACCCGAAGGGACTTTGCCTCTGTATCCTTTGGTTTAGCCATAACAATGACGCCAAACTAGCTCGCGATGGTACACGTCCTAGTCTAAGGATACACAGCTATGCCCATTTTGGGATTTCGCTGGCGCTTCACCCAACCTACCCTACTTAACTCATCACCCCATGTTCAATCGAGCGAGGGTTTGGCATTCGCTTTGAGGCGTCCAAAATCTCAATGCCGACAATATTGCCTTCAGCGTCATAATCCAGAATGGTTCCGGGCTTGTCTTCATCGCTCTCCTCAATGGCGGCATCACTGAAGAGAATTCTTAAAACATCAACCTCCGCGTCATAAACGACCTTCACGACTCTGCCCTCCAGTGCTTGCTCTACCAGGTCTCATCCTCATGCTGCCAGCAGCGCAATACCAAAAGCCTGAAGATCGACCGTATCTACGTTTTTGGAGTAATTGTCGAGGGTAATCGCAACGACTTTGCCCTCACTGTCATAATCCAAAATCAGGTCATCAGAAACCGCATCTGTTGCCGCGACAGGCTTATTGGTCAGTTCAATCGCTAGGGTATCTGTGTCTTCAAAATACTGAATTTTCATTTTGGTTCCTCTCCTCGCTGCTGTCGCCTGAAGAAATTACGATCAAAGTAAGCGTTATGAACGGTTTCACCATCTTCCAGCGTAATCACTCGTAAAGCACGACCTCCTGCTTCTTCAATATTGCCCCAGTAGGAAATGCGGTTGTTGGTTTGTTTTTCGGTTTTCACGGGTCTTTCTAAGACCTGCTTGATCCATCCTTGCTCAATTTCAGGATGTTTTTGAGTCGCGAAACTCTCAAAATAGCGAGTGGTCTTAATTTTTGACGAATCCTGTGGCATTGATGCCCTTTCACTCTCCTCAATAGCGGCATGGCTGAAGTACCCATGATCTTGGTTGCGTCCTGTGACCAGATGAAGTGGTTGCCCCAGGTCTCTAACCGAGGATTGAAAAGCCTCACACTTGCCCCGGATTTAGGATCAATGGCTTCGGTAAAGTTGTAGCGGCGTTCGTTACAGCGATGGCAGGCTAAAGCAAGATTATCGAGTTGGTCGCTGCCTCCCAAGGATTTCGGCAACAGATGATCAATCGTAAACAGGTCTGGGCTCAGGTATTCGGGGGAGTGGCAGTATTCGCAGAGGAAGCGGGCTCGCTGCCTAACGAGGAGTCGGGTTGAATTGGGCACCATTTGCTTTGGGCAGCAAGTTGAGCGTTAATGAGTGTAAAAATTCGTTGCAATTCAGCAATTCCAGCATATTCAGCGGATTCCTCTGATGACAACTGATTCTCTTTCTTCTTATCTAGCAGAGTTTCGAAGCGTTTTTGTAGTTCATCGGTGAAACGAAACAAATAAATCCCACCAAATTCCTTCATCCGAACCCCAGATGCCATTAGGGAAGAAGGTTGAATCATTAGTTGAGGAGTCATCTATATACTAATACCAATTCGTTATGAAGGTGAGCCTAATATTTTCACGCTCTCTGAACCAGAAGTCTTGCTAGACAAGGAGTTTATCTTCCGAGTGATTGCATTATTAAGCGCAGCTTCACATTTAATTGGTATAAGCCTTCGCTTTTAACACATATTTTAGTCGCTTGCTAGCATCCTTCAGCAAGCGATTAAACCTTTAGCGCAGAGCGCTTTTGTCCCACCAATCATCAGTGGCTTCAATGGATTCACCGCTATCTAGACCCTCAAGCAAAAGAGACTCTACTCTGGCCTGCTGCGATAAACGTTCCTGCTCTCGCATGATCAGCTCAGCCAGGTATTCAGAGACGGTTTCATAGCCAGCATTTGCAGCCTGTTGGTGCAGCCAAGCCTCTATATCTTTTGGCAATCCAATGTTTAACATGTCTAAACCTGAAATAAGTTGTTGGAATTCCTCTTAGAAATCAGGAACCATTAAGGACTTCATCTAAATCCCTCACGCGATTTTCCCGAATATCAGTAGATCACAAACATGCTCTTTTGCCGAGATCCAGCCCTCACCCTAAATCCCTCTCCCAATATGGGAGAGGGACTTTGAAACACTTCTGGCTCCCCTCGCCCTCCTGGGAGAGGGGCTGGGGGTGAGGGCTGCGGGGTCTTTGCGATCTACTGAATATCGGTTTCCGCTTGAGCAATAAGGCGATCTAGACTACCGTCAGCTAAATCTTCTTCGATCTTCCGGTCCCAGGCTTCATCTAAATAGCCCTGAAGCCATGCGGCCAGATGACGAGCGCCCTGCTCTGGCAATTGCTTATCTCTTCCTCAATCTCTAGCAAGTTAGCCATAGGTTATTTAAGGGTTGAAGTGCTTCTATTATGACAAGCCCCGACGGCTAAGGGCGAACCAACACGGGTAGCTACTCAGGCGGCACCAGGACTTGTAAAGACCGAGATTACCCAGGTACTTGCGACAGCAGGTTGAGTTGTTCCAGTTTCAAAACCATCTGGTGAACTGTCGGCGGTGTTACTCGAATAAACTTTTGCATATCTGCCTCTGCAGGTGGGAGGCCATGGATCTGGGTGTAGTTGTAGATAAAGGCCAGGTATTGTCCCTGCTTATCAGTGAAAGAAGGATTGGAATTATTGACCATTGCGGCAGACTCGGCGGGGTTGCTTCTATGAAACGCCAGAACCAGGGAGCGTAGCATCTGCAGAATAAAGCCCCAAAAAATCAACCTCCCTCTACCAGAATTGGCAGGGGAGGTGATTGAGAGCTGCTAAATAAACTTTCTCCAAGTCCCGAAGTAGAGTTTTACCTCAGGAAAAGCTCACGTTTTCGGGCTGGACCTGGTACAGTCATGGCTTGATAAAAGTGAGATAGTGGCTTCGTCGCGGTGAGCCTTATTGCCCTATCGGCGACCCAGCCACTTGGCCGCGATCGCACCCACCGCTGCTCCCACTAACGGATTGCTGAAGAACTTCATCAGACCGGGCTGATCCGCCAGCACATCCTGAAAGATGTCGGGGTGGTTGTGGTAGGTGAACGCCGCCAGCTTGGCCACATCGTCTTCTTTCATGCGGCGGGAGTGGTGGGTGGAGAGGCCCAGCTGCTTCTCCAGGTCCTTCTCGCTCAGACCTCGCTGCTTCAGGTGCTTGAACAGGTCACGGGCCACATCATCCCGTTCGTTGGGCTTGATTTGGGAAATCGCCTTCCGCAGTTCCGGCTCCATTTCGCTGGTGGGGATGCGGTCGGGGTGAAAGCCGCGCCCGATTAGCTCACGCCGCTCATCACGGGAAGAGCGGTTAGCAAAGTCGTCAAAGTTAGCGTATTCCTTCTCGGGCTGGGTGTCTCTACTGTCGATACTTTCGGTATTGCCGTCGGCCAGATCGTTCATAATCTGGCGTTTGTAGTCTCTATTACTGGCCATAAATGTTCCTTCCTGGGTTATTGATACTCAATTTGGTGGGTGGTGTCGTTGTAGTTAGCGGTCAGAATTAGCTCCTTGTCAGGGGCGTAGACCAGTACGCTCAGGTCGCGATTGGGAAAGCTGTTGTGAAATCCCTGCACCAGAGAGCGAGCCAGGGATTTGACTTCCCTGGGGGCTACCTCAGGAGAAATCACCACACCGAGTTTGTCGTTGTCGCGCACGTAGGCGTCGTTGATCAGCCCCCTGGCCGTTTGCATTACCCACTGGCCGTATTGCTGGCCGCTGGCGGTATCGCCCCGTTCCAGCTGGCTGTAGGCGCTGGTGGGAGCCAGTCGGGGGGAGCTGGTTTGGGTGGCGCTACCGCAGGCACTGGTGGTCATCAGTACCAGCCCCAGGCACAGGGCAATAACCCCGAGTCGAATGGATTTCAAAAATTTCACAGTCCTTTCCTCACAGGCGAGATTAACGTTGTCCAAATCCAGAAGTGGAGTCTTGCCCCAGAAAAGACGACAAATCAAATCTCGGACTGGATTTGGTGTATTAACGGTCCTAGTACATCACACGGTTAGTTTCGCAACATCAAAGCTGCTCGGAGTGTTGGGTTCCGCTGGCGCTCCACCCAACCTACGTTGCTGGATTTGGTGTATTAACGGCCCTAGCGGTCTATCGGGTTGGATGCATGGGGTGGCCCAGCCCGCCGACGAGACTCATCCTCAGACTCGCGTTCGTTGGGGGGGTACTGCTGGTCCATGGGATGGTCAACCCGGTTGTAGGGGTTGCCCCGTCCAGCGGCAACGGCCCTGGCGGATCGACTGGCAGAATGGTTATCCCTCCCCGCCCCCACATTCGAGGAGAGGTCGGCAGCTTCGAACCTAGCCTGGTCGTCTCCGTCTCGTATGCGGTCAACGGCATCGCTCCGTCGCTCGGTGCCCCGGCTGGCTACTGAGGTTTCAGGCACCTGATACACCCCCCAATCTTCGATGCCAGCTTCCTTCAGCGTACGCTCGGCGCGGGCAATTTCCGGATCAGAATCCTTCAGCATGACCAGATAGTCACCCTGAGATACTCGATCGCGGTAATGCTTGGCCCGGTGTTCGGGAATGCCCATGCCCACTAATGCACCGACTAACCCACCGGCAACGGCACCACCAGCAGCCCCTACAGCAGTAGAGAGTACGGCGGCGGCTTCTCCGGCCAGCAGTGCTGGACCAATGCCGGGAATTGTAAGCGTCCCCAGGCCAACCAGCAGACCAGTTACACCGCCCAGTACACCACCGGTTACCGCACCAGCGGTAGTGCCAGCTTCGGCCTGATTGGTAACTTCGTCTTTGACTTTGACACCTGCGATCGCATTCTGCCGATCCGGGTCTTTAGCGATGACTGAAACGTGATTCATGGCAAAGCCCGAATCACTCAGCGTCTGTAGCGCCGATGCTGTCTTAGGGCGATCGGGAAAAATACCCACCGCTCGTCGATGTACTGAAGCCATTAATGCTCCTCCTTCTGCGCTGCTAGCAACCGTTGCTCCTTACGGTCTAACAGTCAGACAGAGGGAACCCCATCGCTCATTGGAGGTATTGGAAGCTACCAAAAAGAGAGATATTCCGGCAGAAGTCCGCCGTAGGGGCAAAGCATCTGGGAGCAAATTGACGGGATTGCACGAAGGTTTTCGTCCAGATGCTTCGCCCCTACTTCAGATTATGAAGATAATCCCCCCAAACCTCCTCATCGTCTCTGATGCTATCTAGCCTCAAAGAAGAGCAGGAGGCTGCTATGGGACCGGCGACCGAAGGCTCAACCTTAGAAAAAGCCGCACGGACCCCCGTGGTATTTCACGGTGAGCACCTCACCAAAACCTACCGCATGGGCAAAGTCGAAGTGCATGCCCTGCGGTCCGTCGACATCGACCTCTACAACGGGGAATTCGTAGCTAAAGAATCACCGCTAAAGAAAACGTGGCCCTGGTCACCGAAATTGCCTGTCACCCCATCTCCCCAGCCAAAGCCCTGGAAATTGTAGGCCTGGCCAACCGCATCGACCACTTCCCCGCCCAGCTCTCCGGCGGCAAACAACAGCGGGTTGCGATCGCCCGCGCCATCGCCAAACACCCCGAAGTCCTCCTCTGCGACGACCCTACCGGAGTCCTCGACTTCCGCACCGGCAAACTCGTCCTCAAAGCCCTGCAGCACGTCAACCAGGAATTCGGCACCACCACCGCCCTGTTTCCTTGCGACCCCGGCACCTGGGTGTTCACCGTTGAGACTGGTCGGGCTCAAATAACCTCTGTCACCCCCGGTCCCCGTAATACCTTCAAAGCCGTGGTTGAAAATGGTCTGGAAGAAGGAGACACGGCAATTGCATTTCCTGAATCAATCGAATCAGGTCGCCGCGTCAAATCTCGATAGTCTGAACTCAGATCTCTGTTACATCAGTCAGGTTACAGAAACTCAGGCTGCAGAAACCGTTAAATCATTAGTTTTTTCTTCTTTTGCCTGCTTCGCGTCTAGATAAGCTTGCAGCTGAGCCTCAATGTTGTCTCGCACAATCTGACGAAATTCTAGAAAGTGCTCGGCCTGGGCACAAACCGAAACATAGTTAGCGGCTACTGCAGGATAACGCCACAGCATAATGGCTAAATTAGCCCAAAACCGTAGCCGAGTCTTCCGCTTGATTCCCTGACGCCAAACGACAATTAGAAAAGCACGAATAATGACCCAATTAATGTCAGGACTACCGGCAGACACGGTGCGATTTTGATAAGCTTGTTTCTGCCCTTCCCCTAACATCAAAAAATGTCGAAAGGTTCGATTTAATACCACCAGCGGATCATATAGATTCCAAAAGGTTTCGATGTATTCTTCAGCAATTTCTTCAATGGGGCGAGTCGGTTCAAAATTCATCAAAGTCGCCTGGTTAATGTCAGCGCTGACCCCCACCAAACGCTCCTCTTTTTCTAAACGATGCCAGAGGGCCGTATCTGGCAGAGCCTGGAGCATACTCACCATCGCTGTTGGAATAGCCGTCTGTTCAACAAATTGGTAGATCCGTTGCCCGGCACCTGCTTTCTCGCCATCGAAGCCGATAATGAAGCCCGCCATTACCCGCAACCCAGCTCGGGTAATGGAGAGCACTGACTCTGATAATGGATCCCGCATATTTTGAAACTTGCGAGTCAGGTTTAGACTTTCGTCGTCGGGGGTTTCTATCCCTAAGAAGACGGTGCCAAAATTGCAGTCCACCATCATCTGCATTAATTCAAGATCTTGAGCCAGATCGACCGATGCCTCTGTCGCGAAGGAAAACGGATAGTTATGCTCTTCCATCCAGGACTTTAGAGCTTTCAAGAGCAACTTGACATTGCGCTTATTACCAATAAAGTTGTCATCCACCATAAAAATGCTGCGTCGCCAGCCTAGATCATAAAGGCACTGCAGTTCCTCTAATAGCTGCTCTGGCGTTTTGGTTCGTGGCTTACGCCCGTACAGCACAATAATGTCGCAGAATTCACATTGGAATGGGCAACCCCGCGAAAATTGAACCGACATTTCAGCATAGGCATCTAGCTCTAATAGATCGTAGCGGGGTACAGGGGTAATTGTGACATCTGGCTTTTCCCCATCAGATCGAAATATACCGCTGGTCGCACCTCTTTCCAGGGCTTCAACAAATTTAGGTAAGGTAATTTCTCCTTCATCAAGAACCAAAAAATCAGCTCCGGCCTCCCTGGCCTCTTCGGGTAAAGCGGTAGGGTATGGTCCGCCAACGGCCACTAATTTACCAAACCCCTTTGCCGTTTCAATACTTTGAATAAAGTCGGGTCTTTGAACAATCATGGCCGATACAATGACGATATCGGCCCACAACCATTCCTCATTTTTAACATCTCTCACATTGCGGTCTACCAGCTTAAAGTTCCAGGTTTGAGGCAGAATGGCTGCTACGGTCACCAAACCCAGGGGCGGCAGCTGAGCCTTGAGGTCAACTAACTCGAGGGTTTTATCAAAAGACCAAAAACTTTTTGGAAAGCATGGGTAAACCAGGAGAACGTTCATTTTTTATAAAAAAGTGATTTCAGCCATCCTAAACGATAGAAAGTAATAAAGCAAACCCCTTTATATCCCCCCCCCAAAAAGCCCCTTCCCCGATTAGTCAACTTATTATTTCTATTGATTATTCCAAGGCACCGGATTGATGGGTATATTGAAGGGATGATCGATTCAGACTTTTAGGACACTACGATTGAAAACGACACCCTTACTGCCGCAGCTGTCAGATGAAGACCGGTTTCGGCAGATTGCCCCGCAGCTTGAAGCCACGGGGTATGTCATTTTGTCTTCGGCCCTGCCAGAAACTCTGGTCAATAGCTTACTGTTGCACTTTAAGTCTCTCGAAGACGATGAGTTTAGGTTGGCAGGTACGGGCCGTGCCACCAATTATCACGTTAGTCAAGGCATTAGGGGAGACAAAATACGCTGGATTGATGGCCACCATCCTGCCACCCATGGTTATCTAGCTTGGGTTGAAGCTTTACGCCTTAGCCTTAATCGTCATCTGTTTTTGGGCTTGTTTGACTACGAGTGCCACTATGCCTACTACCCTGCGGGAACCTTCTACCGCAAACACCTGGATGCGTTTAAGGGCCACACCAATCGTATTCTTTCGACGGTGCTCTACCTCAATCCCATCTGGGAGCCAGAAGATGGGGGAGCACTGGTTCTCTACGACGCCAAAAATGACCATTTAGAAACCATTCTGCCTGAATACGGCAAAATAGTCATTTTTCTCAGTAAGGTGTTTCCCCATGAGGTGTTGCCTGTCAACAAACCCCGTTACAGTGTCGCCGGATGGTTCCGAGTCAACAGCAACCTGGGCATCAATCTTGACCCGCCTAGGTAGTCGGTTGCTGCGGCAAGCACAGGGTAAAACGACTGCCCTGTCCAGGTTCTGACTCAACCCCAATACCACCGCCGTGCAGTATCGCAATGCGCTGCGACAGGTGCAAACCCAGTCCATTGCCAGAGCGCCTATGTTTACCCTGGCGGAACCAGGCAAAAATCTCTTTATGATCGGTTTTAGCAATCCCCATGCCGGTGTCTTCTACTGCCACGCAAAGCCAGTGGAGACTTTCTTGCGTGGCAACAGGCACATTAATGGGAGGCTCGCTCTGAACCGCCAGACTGACATTGACAGTTCCCTCATCCGTAAATTTAATGGCATTGCCAACCAGGTTAGTAAGTACTCGGCGAAGCTCTAGATAATCTCCCTCTAGGTCAAAGCTAGACTTATCTAGATCTTGTGCTCCATGGTCTAGGGAGAGCTGGCAGCTAATGTGTTTTTCTTGAGCGATGGGAGTCAGCTCTTCAACCACCGTTTCGGCAATGTCGAACAAATTTACCCTTGAGAAAGTGAGAGCTTTATGACCTGCTTCGTGGCGATACACTTCTAGGAGTGTATTGACCATACTAAGCAGATGATCATTATTGCGAATGACGCTATTGACAGCGTCTTTGGCTTCATCAGAAATACAGCCAAAGGAATCTTCCTTACACAGTTTCAGCATCCGGTTAGCTGCTACCAGAGGCGTTCTCAAATCATGGGTTAAGCGGGCCACAAAATCATCCCGCTGACGAATCATAGTGTACTGCGCATCAATACTGCGCTTTAAGCGCAACAGGGAACGCACTCGTGCCTGCAACTCGTTTACGTCTACCGGTTTATGAATAAAGTCATCGGCCCCCGCATCTAAGCCCTCCACCAGGCTAGATTGATCATGAGCCGTAATTAACAAAATAGGAATGTAAGAGACAGACAAATCCTGACGTAGCTGTCGGGTCACTTCATACCCATCCATGCCGGGCATCATGACGTCAAGCAGCACTAAATCAGGGGGATTTTTGTGGATTGACTCAATTGCCGCTTCGCCGCTCTCTACGCAGACGATATTGTAATTCTCATTGTCCAGAATTGACTCAATCAAGAACAAATTATCCGGAGAATCGTCTACCGCTAAAATATTGTAGGAACCAGAAAATGGCACCGAAGACATTTCAGAATTAAAACTCTCTTGAAAATGGGAATGATTAGCCGTACCAATGATATCTAACGTCTGAGAGGGCACAAGACAAACGTCTCCAGATCAGTCTATACTCCTGTTCCACTATCTTGCCTTTATTTTTCTGCACTGCCCTCCTCCTTGAGTAGAACGTCATCCCAAAACGGGTCAATTTTTTTTAAAATCAATTAACCTTTATTACAGCACCTGTGTAGCTCATGACATCCATCAAAGGTTTAACCAGGTCTTGACTTTGAACCCTGTCTGAGATTAGCAAGGGAATTTTCCTTAAGAAAACCATAGCAAGGACATGACAGCTGATCCGGGAGACTGATCCGGGAGATGGACCGAGCCTACCAGACAGAAAACGCTGAAGCCATGAGGAAGTTCACGAAGCAAGCCCATGAACACTTTTCACATCAAACCACATTTTGAAAGAATTCCCCTAAGCTGCCGTCTATCCAGAGATATATTTAAGGGTGACAGGTCAAACTTACGCTAGGGGTCGCTGCGGTTGGGTTCACAACGACCCCATCGAAATCGCCTTCAAGTTCGTCGGCTCCACCATCTGCTACGCCTACATGCAGGCAGCTGGCATGGTGAATGACCATGTAGTGGAATGTTTTCGCCATGAAGCTCTCAGTTAAAACATGACATGTCATGTTTTAACTGAGAGCTTTACCTAACCACTGCCGTCATACTCCCCAAATCCTCTGGGCTGAGGCGATCATTCACCACCTCCCCATCCCGGAACCAGATGATCCGCTGGCTGGTACGAGCTACATCGGGCTCGTGGGTCACCATGACTACGGTGATTCCCGTGGAGTGAAGCTCTTCGAAAATTTGCAGCACTTCGTCGGTGGTGTGGGTGTCGAGGGCACCGGTCGGCTCATCCGCCAGCAGCAGCAGGGGGCGGTTGACAATGGCACGGGCAATGGCGACCCGCTGCTGTTGTCCACCGGAAAGCTGGTTGGGCCGATTTTGGACGCGGTCTCCCAACCCAACTTTTGCCAGAGCTTCCATAGATCGCTCATGGCGCTCTTTACTGCCGACCCCAGCGTAGATCATAGGCAGTTCCACATTCTCTTGAGCCGTCAGCTGAGGCAGCAGGTGAAACTGCTGAAACACAAAACCAATCTTCTGGTTGCGGATGTGGGCTAGAGTCTGGTCATCCAGCAGCGCCACATTCTGGTTGTCAAAGTAATAGTCCCCTGCAGTGGGCCGATCCAGACAGCCAATCATGTTCATGACGGTAGATTTCCCCGATCCGGACGGTCCCATGATGGAACAGTATTCCCCCGGCAGAATTTCCAGGTTCACGTTCCACAGGGCATGAACTTCGGTATTACCCGAGCCGTAGACTTTCTGAATGTTGCGGAATTGGATGAGGGGAGTGGTCATAGATGGGTGGGTAGGCAGGTGGATGGATAGGGGGGCGGGTTTCGGATTTCGGGTTTCGGGTTTCGGATTTCGGGTTTCGGGTTTCGGGTCTTAGGTTTTGGGTTTCGGGTTTCGGGTTCTAGCTTATACCTGGCACCTGGCACCTGACACCCGATACCTGACACCCGATACCTGGCACCTGATACCCGATAGCTGATACCTAACAGTTCTCGCTCTTGCTCCCTTGCTCCCTTGCTCCCTCGCTCTCTTCCCTAGGCACTTCTCAGCGCAACAATAGGATCCAACTTCGCGGCCTGTCGGGCGGGCACCACGCCAAAGAACAGTCCGATGCCGCCGGAAATGCTAACGGCGAGGACAATGGCACTGGCGGAAATCCCCGCTTCCAGGGGGCTGAGGGCACTGACGAGCAGAATGCCGCCGACTCCCAGAGTGGTCCCAATGGCTCCCCCGGCGACGGAGAGGATGATGGCTTCAATCAAAAACTGCACCAGAATGTCGTCCTGGGAGGCACCGATGGCCTTACGCAGGCCGATTTCCTGGGTGCGCTCCCGTACCGACACCAGCATGATGTTCATGATGCCGATGCCGCCGACGAGGAGGGAGATACCCGCGATCGCAGCCAGCATCAGCGTCAGCGCCCCAGTGATTGTGGTAGCAATATCCAGCAGGGTATCCTGACTGCTGATGTAGAAGTCATCCTCGGCCCGAATATTGTGACGCAGGCGCAGCAGGTTGGTGATCTGAAATTCGGCGGTGGCCATGCTTTCGCGATCGCGGGCCGACACCGTGATAAAAGACACCTCAATGCCGTAGGGCGACTGCTGTTGCCCCGCCAGACGACTGGCCAGGGTGGTGAGGGGTACCATCACGGCATCGTCGTAGTCAAGGCCCAGGTTTGAGCCCTTTTCTTCCAGTACGCCAATTACGGTCAAGCTGACGCCGCCCACGCGAATCTGCTTGCCAAGGGCCTGGTTGTTGTCGAAAAGCCGATCCTCCAGCTTGCCGCCGATGACGGCCACCTGGCTATTTCGCTGCAGGTCAAGATCACTGAGAAAGCGTCCCCCGGCCACTTCAAAACTGCGCACCGTCAAAAATTCGGGACTGGTGCCCACCACATTGACATTGGCATTGCGGTTGCGGTAAGTCACCAGCTTGCGGGTGCTGGCCTCTGGGGCCACCCCATCCACCGAAGGCACCTGCTTGTCGATTGCCTCCGCATCCGCCAGTACCAGAGTACGAGGGGTTTCGAGGGAACCAAGCTGTCGGGTTTCCCGATTACCGGGCACCACGAACAGTACGTTCGGTCCCAGGGTCTCAAGCTGACTATTAACAAATCGCTGCGCCCCTTCCCCAATGCCCACCATCGAAATCACCGACGCATTGCCGATGATGATGCCCAGCATGGTCAGGGTACTGCGGAGACGGTTGGCGGCCAGGGTTTTCACCGCCATGCGGAAGCTTTCTCTAAGATTCATGGGGGTTTTGGATTTTCGGGTTTAGCAAGATTCTCATCCCCTCCTTGGAGGGGTAGGGGTGGGTCTGAGCGCAGGTTTATAAGCTGGATTTCAATGCAGCCAGGAACTGGGCTCTAGCTTCGTAAGCATCTTCAACACCCACGCAGGAGGAAAACAGATCCAGATCCAGATCGGGAAACCATCGGCTATGGTCCGTGAGTACGTACTGGGGTATGCCTTCTACGGTGTCGGTAAGGACATAGACTGAAAGCTGACCGTTCTGCCAGAACCAGACTTCTGGCACGTTAAACCGTCGATACTTTTCCAGCTTATCGATGCCGCCGCTGGTAAACACTACTTCAATCCCCAGGTCGGGATAGTCCTTGTCCGTTTCAAAACAGTAGGACTCATCGAGATTAAATGACGCGCCCTTCTCTTCTGCCTCACAGGTGGCATTACCTGCTGGGAAGAAACGAATCCCCAGTTCAAAGCAATAAGTCTCAATCAAAATGGCGATAAGCTTTTTAATCCGCTCGTGGGGCTTACCCGTTGTCATCAGTTCAATGTGACCATCCAGATAGGTGATTTTGAGTCCGGGGGTATCCTTCACCCAGGTTTGCAGGGACTTCAAATGCCCCCAGTCGTAACGCCCTGGCAGCACTAGAGATTGCTCACTGGCATTGGGAATTAACGTATCCGTCGACATTTCAGCAGTCATAACCCTCTACATCCTCGTAGGGTGGGCACCGCCCACCATCTCCCTGGCTAACCAACCCTACCGTTCTTGCCTGACGGTAATATTGTCTAACGACCTGCCCGGCGGCAAATCAATAAACACCGACTCCCCTTCCTCAACCCCGCTGAGAATCTGAATCTGATCCTCCACCTGCGGTCCAAGCGTTACCGGCTGGAAAATGATCTCCTGATTCTCACCGGGTACCAGCACCCCCGTCTCTCCTCCCTGGGTGACCACAGCCACGGTCGGCACTACCAGAGCGTTCTGCAGCTGGTCGCCAATAAACTGTACATCCACATTCATATTCGAGCGCAGCACATCCTTACCGCTCAGTAGCTCGATCCGTACCTGAAATAGCGTGACGTTCTGCCGCTCAATGGCCTCCGGGGCAATCAGCTTTACCCGTCCCTCAAAGGTTTGCTCTGGAAAGGCATCGGCAATAATCTCCACCTTCTGGTTCGGCTCAATCAGGCTGATGTCGGCTTCCGGTACTTCCGCCAGAATCTCTAAATCCTGCGCCAGCGCCACAATTGCCGTGGAAGTCGCCGAGGATAGCTCTGATGCCGATGTGGTCGGCGTTACAAAAGCCCCTTCTGTCGCAAATTTTTGGGTAATGATCCCCGCGAAGGGAGCGCGAATGGAATTATCGCTGAGCCGCACCTGGGTCGCCTGAAGCTGAGCCCCGGCCTGAGCCAACCGAGCCTCTGCCTGGGCCACCACCTCCGGTTCCGGAAGATTACGGACGTCTTCCAGTCGCCGTTGGGCTTCATCCACCCTGGCCTGGGCCTGCTCCAGTCCGGCCTCGGCACTGCGTCGTTCCCGTTGGGCGCTTTCCAGCTCATTTTCGGAAATGGCCCCCCGTTCGTAGAGCTGGCGACTGCGATTCAAATCGTTTTCGGCCAGATCCAACCTGGCTTCGGCATCCCGCACCTGGGCACGGGCGGCTTCTACGGCAGCTTCGGTCTGGGAAATTTCTGCGGGGCGGCTGCCGCTGCGCACGTCCTGGAGGTTAGCTTCCGCTTCGGCAACGGCGGCACGATTTTGCTGCACCTGGGCATCTAGCTCATCACTTTGCATGCGGGCGATGAGCTGCCCCTGCTCCACCCGATCCCCCTGCTCCACGTAAAGGGCTTCTAGAATGCCGGAGGTCTTGGGACTCAGGTTTACGGTCTGCACCGGCTGCACCGAACCACTGGCGCTGATCCGCACCGTCAGCGGCTGCACCGCAGCGGGTGTTGTGAATGCTTCGACGTCATAGGTGTTCAGGCGGCTGCGCCAGATCCCCACGCCCACTGCGCTCGATGCCACAATCACCGTTGCCAAACCCCCCGCCAGCCACACCATGGGGCGGCGAATTTTTCCAACCAGGGGAAGTTCCATAAAAATCCAGAAAGATACAGACCAGCCATAAGCCTCAACCCTTTGATTGTAAACAAGCCAATCGGCCATTAACCTGAGATAGAAACTCGGTTTTCCGTACTGCCTACCGTCTGGTTTTCAGGCAAGATACCGGGAAAAGAACGTTCTTTGCGGGAGGGAATTATGGCAGAAGCTCCAATTCGGGTAGCGGTTATCGGTACGGGTTTCGGCCAGAAGGTTCATATTCCCGGCCTCAAGGCCCATCACCGTACGGAGGTCATAGCGGTTTTTAATCCCGAATTGGATAAAGCCAAAGCGGTGGCGGCAGAGCACGATATTCCCCATGCTGTGGACTCGGTGGACGCGATCGCAGCCCTCCCAGAAGTCCAGGCCGTCACCATCGCCACGCCCCCCTTTTTGCACTACCCCATGGCGAAGACGATCCTCTCGGCCAACAAGCACCTGCTGATGGAAAAGCCGACGACGCTGCATGCCTCAGAGGCCAGGGATCTGGCGGAGATGGCTCGCGATCGCAACCTCATTCTGACTATGGACTTCGAGTTTCGCTTCGTGCCCCAGTGGCAGCGCCTGGCAGAACTGCTGGCGGAAGGATACGTCGGCAACCTGCGCTTCGTGAAAGTAGACTGGACCGTCCCCGGTCGCGCCAACCCCGAACGACCATGGAACTGGTACGCCCAGAAGGATAAGGGGGGCGGTGCCCTGGGCGCCTTTGCATCCCACACCTTTGACTACATCATCTGGCTGTTTGGCCCCATCAAACGGCTGTGCGCTCGCCTCAGCACCGCCATCCCCCAGCGCCCCGATGCCGTGACGGGAGAACTCAAGCCGGTGGATGCCGACGACACCTGCAGCCTGATTCTGGATCTGGAGAACGGCACCCCCTGCCAGGTCGCCATCAGCTCCGTCACCTATGCCGGGCGGGGGCACTGGGTCGAGGTCTACGGTGATAAGGGGACTCTAGTGCTGGGTAGCGACAATCTCAAGGATTACGTCCACGGCTTCAAGCTTTTCGGCAGTCAGGCAGGAGATCCCCTCCAGGAACAGCCCATTCCCGATCGGCTGCAGTTTCCCACCACCTATGCAGACGGGCGCATTGCTCCCTTCGTGCGGGTGGTCAACCACTGGGTCAGCAACATCGACCAGGGACAGGCCACTGCCCCATCCATTCAGGAAGGCGTCATGTCCCAGCATTTGATGGATCTGGCCCATCAGTCCCATCTCACCAATACCTGGGTAAACTGCTAAAGGTGTAGAAATGTTCTTGTTTTGAGCCTAAAACTACCTGGCCTGGGTAGAGTGGGTATCCTCAAAACAAACCTGTACCTCCCAAGCCAAACCTAATTGTTCTGGTGAAAGGCAAAGGCTATATGATGTCGTCCCTTCCTCAAACGATTCATCACCACCGGATTTGTCTCAGCGCTTAGCTTAAAGGCTATTGCTGCATATATGATTCATGTCGTTTCAAAGATATCCCCTCACCGCCGTTCAAAAAATTAGTCAGCTGATTCGAGAGGCCCTGATGTTACCTCCCGATGAACAGCAACCCAACCAAGCCGCTGGCCAAGATTCAGAGGAAGACGAGAACGTTCCCGATTCTTTGAACGCCCTCGGAGATTTATTTCGCGTGGGCGATATGCCAGAAGATAAAATACCGGCTCCGAATAAAGAGGGGAGATGGTTTGTCAGTACTGTAGATCCGGCTGAAGCCGTTGCTAAACTGCCCGGTTTATGGGCTCGTCCTGGCATTCGCCTTGTCGCATTTCTGCGCCAGGATGATAAGGGGGGCATCGGCGCTACCGTAGCCATACCGGGGATCTTAAGCAGCACCGAACAGCTGGAACTGGCTATTCAGAAGGTTACAAAAGAAAAGCCTACCCCCGTCCCCGAAGGTAGCCTCAACAACTTGATGGAAATTTTAGAGGGAGATGGCTCCCTGGCTTCGTTTTTAGAAGCTTCAATTTTGATGCGAGAAATTCGAGAATTTGGGCGTTTTGGGGCCTATGCCCGATGGGTCCACCACCGGTATGTGAATGCGCCACCGCCCAAAGTTAGCTGGCAATGGCGCACCAAAGTTCCCGAAGACCTTTCACCCAAGGTTGTGCTGCGACCAGATGGCGAAGTCATTGTGGAGTTCTATTCCTGTCGGGTCCAAAAACCCGTTACCCTATTTCGCCATCTTGATCGCTATCCTCCTAACAGCTATCTGGCTACCAATCAGGACCAAATCATCGCGGTTATGGGTTCAGCGGCAAAAGCTTAAACCGTGCCCAAAGCCAGAACTAGAGTTTTACCTGAGGGAAAGCTCCAGTTCTGGACCTGGACTTGAGTTTGTGCCGAGCAAACTTACTTCGGGCTGGCAAATACCTGTACCCAGTATTTCTGACCCCCAGCTTCTACATAGGCAATTCCCAGTTCAGAGAATGCCGGGTTCAAAATATTTTGTCGGTGTCCCTGGCTTCTCATCCATGCGGCCATCACAGATTCAGAAGACGGCTGGCCCATGGCAATATTCTCACCAATGAGTGCCCAGCTATACCCGGTATCATCAACCCGCGTTTGTATGGTCGACCCGTCAGAGCCCACATGGCTTAACCGACCCATGCGGGCGAGGTCATTGGCCTCGCGCTGAGCGGCCTGAATGAGTTGGTTACTAATTACCAGGGGAGAAACTCCAGCCTGCTCCCGTTCGGCATTAACCAAATTAAGTAACTCTCGCTGAATGGCAATATCAGCACTAGAGCCAACGGCAATAACGCTGGGAGACTCCAGCCGTTGGGTCTCAGCCGTCTGGGGATTGTCTGGGGGAGAAGAGCCCACCGCAACCGCTTGGGCACTCATCGCCAAAAGCCCCACCAAAGCCAATCTTTGACCACACCGCTTCCAGCTGCTGCCAGGAATCATCCTAACGACCTCCATACTGAGTAGTGTTTTTTACCGGATGGTACGACCTACACTCAGTATGGCTAAAGCTATGGGGCTAAAGCCTCGGAGGAAGTGCCTAAATTAGGCATGAAGGCACCATGAAGCTGGCACCAGGCAAAACAGTATTGATACGGTCATGATCTGAGCCGCAACTAGCGGGGATGTTGCACCATCAAACGGCGCACCTCTTCGGCATGGTATGAACTTCGGGTAAGGGGGGACGAAACAACCTGCAGAAAACCCTTAGCTTCTCCCACTTCTCGCCAGGCATTGAACTGTGCGGGAGTAATAAAATTCGCGACCGGTAAGTGCTTGGGGCTGGGTTGCAAATATTGTCCCAGGGTTAAGATGTCGCAGTCCACCGCCCGCAGGTCATCCATCACCTGCTGCACTTCGGCATCTGTTTCCCCCAAACCAGCCATAAGGCCAGATTTGGTATACACCTGAGGGGCCATCTCACGGGTTCGCCGCAGCAGTGCTAGGGAGCGGGCATAATCCCCTTGGGGGCGCACCCGGCGATACAAGCGGGGGACGGTTTCGGTGTTGTGGTTGAGTACCTCGGGTTGGGCCGCCAGGATTGTACCCAGGGCATCCCAGTTGCCGCATAAATCTGGAATTAAGACTTCGATGGTGGTCCCCGGTGAACTTTGCCTTACGGCTTCAATACAGGCTACAAACTGACTGGCACCACCGTCATCCAGGTCGTCGCGGTTGACGGAGGTAATAACTACGTGGTTCAGCTTCATGCGCCGCACTGACTCTGCCAGGCGCACCGGCTCAGTCGGGTCCAGGGCTTTCGGCTTTTTCTCGAAGTCAATGTCGCAGTAGGGACAGGCACGGGTACAGGCAGGTCCCATGATCAAAAACGTTGCCGTTCCGGCCTTAAAGCACTCCCCAATGTTGGGACAGGAGGCTTCTTCGCAGACCGTGTTTAAGCCTAAATCCTGCAAAATTGCCTTAACTTCGCCAACTCGCTCCCACTGGGGAGCTTTTACCCGGAGCCAATCTGGTTTTACTGCCACAATGTTTACTCAATGTCGCTTCCTGACTTCCCATCATAACAAGCATAGATAGCCTGTAGGTCAAGCGTTCCAGAAGTGGTAGATAGCAGTATTCTACAGATATGGTTGCCCCTTCTCCCCTCAGACGTTGCGCAATGGTGCTGTGCTACCTGGCTGCCGGTATTCTGGCGGCAGGGGTCTGGCGCGATTTTATGGCTACTGCCGATGGCCAGTTTCAACAGCAATTTCAGCGGCTGCGGCTGGAACGGTATCAAACCCATTTGACCCAGGCTCCTGAGACTTTGGCCACCGCGAATCTGCAAATTGTGATTTATCTGGGGCAGCGACAACTGGTGTTGCTGCAAAATGACCAGGTGATCAAAGATTTTCCCGTCGCCATTGGGCAAGACGACTGGCAGACCCCGGTGGGGACGTTCAAAGTTCAATCCATGCGGAAGCAGCCCCACTGGCAGCACCCCATCACCAAACAATCCATCGGTCCTGGCCCCGATAATCCCCTGGGTAACCGATGGATTGGCTTTTTAGAAGAGGGGGAATTTTTCATTGGCATCCACGGCACCAACCAGGACACCTTAATTGGCCAGGCCGTATCTCACGGCTGTGTGCGCATGTTTAATGAGGATATTCAAGCCCTATACGATCAGGTGAAAATTGGCACTCCAGTAGTGGTCAAACCGTAGTTGCTTCGGCTATGGCCTCGTTCAACTATACCGGAACTGCCATTTCTAGCCCAGCCGTATCCAGGTCCAGGGTTTGCCAGGGTTTACCATCCAGGGCCATTTGTTCAATCAGGCTGGCCAACCGGAGCGCCTTCAGGGCCTGTTCTCCACCAACGGAGGGTTTTTCGCCCCCTCGCACACAGTTAACAAAATGCTCTAACTCGGCATGGAGGGGTTCAATGTTGCTGGTATAGACCTTTTCGATCAGGCCGTCTTGGCGATAAAGGACCTGACCGTAGTCGGTAGAACAGTTGGCCGTCGTCTGCCGATGGATCAGAATTTCGTTATCAAGAAAGTCGGCATCGGTTAGAGAATTTTTGCAGTGGGCCGTAATTGTGCGAATTTTGCGGTGGGTGACTTTGCTGGCGGTCAGGGTGGCGACAATACCATTGCTGAACCCCAGAGTCGCCGTCACATAATCGAGATAGCCCGAGCTAGATGCACGACTGCCGTTAGCGGTTAAGGTCGATACCGAGGAATTGGCGAGTTCCAGCAGCAGATCAATATCGTGGATCATCAAATCAAGCACCACTGAGACGTCGTTGGCCCGTTGGGAATAGGGACTCATGCGACGGGCCTCCAGGGCCAGCAGTTCCTCGGTCTTTAATACCTTATGCAGTTCCTGAAAAGAAGGATTGAAGCGCTCGATATGCCCCACCTGCAAAATACAGTTAGCGGTGGCGGCGGCATTCACCAGAGACTCTGCTTCAGCGATGCTGGCTGCGATGGGCTTTTCAATCAATACATGTACCCCGGCCTGCAAACAGGCCATTCCCACCGGGTGATGCAGCCGGGTTGGCACGGCAATACAAACCGCATCAACATGATCCAGTAGATCTTGATAGTCTTCGAAAAACCGGATGCGATATTTACCGGCTGTATCGAGCCCCCGCTCTACATTGACATCCGAAACCCCTACCAATTCAACATCCTTCAAGCGGCTCAGAACACGGGTGTGATGCTGGCCCATGTTACCAACGCCAATGACACCGACACGAATAGGTTCAGGCAGAGTTCGGGATAGATGCATATCTAATTCCGTCGTGGATCGTTGCTCTTGCACGTGTGTCCCTCCTTTTCGGGACGCAGAAACGCTACGAAATAACCGGCAAGCTAAATCAGGATAAAAAAATACCCCAGCAGCGACAAAGTCACCCAGATATTATCACAATGCTTAGTATTGTAAAGAACAACTACGAGAACTCACGACTACCGCGGCTACAGAGGACAATCCCCCAAAATTTTGATAAAGACCGCCCCCTTAAGAGATTTCTATTAAAACCGTCATCCAAATTACGGACTCGCCATGCTCTCGCAGTAGCCTATAGTCTCGAAAGCCTATAGGGGCTGGATGATGATTAGCTAGAGCCCTCTAACCCTAACCTTACCCAGGACTGATTCCATCGAAAGCTGTGGCAGTTTTCCAGGCGGCTAAGTGCTTGTCCAAAATTATTTTTCCTGTAAACCACCCAAAAGCCCTGCTATTACTTGACCGCATATGTAAATGATTCTGCTCAGGCACTTATAAACCGAGTCCAGCTCGAAAACCGTAGCTTTCCCTTAGCCAAAACTCCACGTCTGGACTTGGACCAGGTTTAGCTTTCATTGTTACACCGGTTGAGCAAGCAGCCTCAGTTTTCCAGACGTCTATAGCTGTCTTCTTCGACCGCCTGATGAGAAAACCAAGGAGACCCGTCCGCCGCTGGTGAAGCCTGGGGAGGAGGCTCTACCGGTAGGGGTCTGACTAAAATGTTCTCTAACTTAGGGCCATCGGTAGAGCGAACAACCCACTCATGCTCACCAAAGATCAGGGTGTCCCCCTCCCGGGGAATTTTTTGCAGCTGGTAAATGAGAAATCCTCCCAGGGTTTGATAATCCTCAGACTCAGGCAAATCAACCTGGAGCAGTTCGTTGACCTCATCCAGATGGGTGTGGGCCTTAACTAAATACGACTGGTCGTCCAGAATTTGTACTAAAAGTTCCTCTTCGCTCTCGGGCTCATGCATCTCCCCAATAATTTCGCTGGTCAGGTCTGTCAGGGTAAGGAGCCCGGCAGTGCCCCCAAATTCATCTACCACAATCACCAGTTTCTGGCCGGTGCGTTGCATGGTGGCCAACAGCTCGTGGAGGGGCGTATACTCCGGCACAAATCGGGCTGGTTTCACCCAGGGTTTGATGGGGGCATCTAAGGTAATGCGATGGCGGGCCAGCAACTGCCAGAGATGTTTCAGGTCAACCACTCCCTGAATATCATCTAAAGATTCTCCCATAACCGGATAGCGAGAATGCCCTGTAGTCGCTACCGCTTCCAGCAGATCGCGAAAGCTAGCATTGGCATTAACAGCATCAATCTGAGTCCGGGGAATCATAATTTCTCCGGCAGTCACCTCCCGAAATTCAAAGACATTCGTTAGTAATTCCCGCTCTTCGGCATCCAGGTCGGGGGTTTCGGCGGTGGTGCGAATCATCAACTGCAGTTCTTCTGGAGTAAGGCGGCTATAGCTAAACTGATTGCTGTATTGAATGTTGAACAGCCGGAGTAACAGCCAGGTGGATTGATTCAAAATCCAGATAAAGGGATTGAAAAAGCGGGCAATAGTCAAGCTGGGAGGCCCCAAGAACCGGGCCAGGCGCTCGGGGTAAAGCATGGCCACCGATTTGGGACAGAGCTCTCCCAACACAATTTGTAAATAGGCCACCAGTAAAAATGCCACTGGAATTGAAATGGCATGGGCAATGACCTGGCTGCGAAATTCTGAAATAGGTAACCGGATAATGGCAAAGGCAACGATAATCGCCATGGTACTTTCGCCAATCCAGCCCAGGGCCAAACTCGACAGGGTAATGCCCAGTTGGGTCGTAGACAGTAGTCGATCGAGGCTACGCTGCAAATGCTGTACCGTTTTAGCCTGCAAATCTCCTTGAAAGACTAACTGACTAATGCGGGAGCGACGTACCGATACGATAGAAAATTCTGCCGCGACGAAAAAGGCATTAATGCTAATCAGTAGCAAGACCGCCATTAAACGGGAGGCAATCGCCATCGGAGGCAATGTTTCGGGGATAACCACACTCAAGACAAAGATATAGGGCAGCATAAGTCAGTCATTGAGTAAAGGTTGATCCTTCAACAATGAACCGTATGGAGACCCAACCCCGCTCTTGCTAAATGATTGCCCCATTCCTACGCGAATGTCTAACTCCATTGGTGAAACAGATAAGCCCCGGTCATCTATATCCAGTCCAGCCTGAAAACCGTAGCTTTTCCATTGGTCAAACTCCACTTCTGGACATGAACAAGATTAGCTGCACAGCATTGCATGGTGCGAGAGAAAGCCGAAGCTGAAAAAGCATAAATCGCAGGGAATGACAAAACAATCTAAAGCATGCCTGAGGGAGATGAACCGGCTTTCGGCTAGCCACCCCCGCTAATGCGGTTTTGAACGTCTTGCAAGATATCTGCTTCGTTGAGTAGGATGACAGCTTTTTGCCCTGAGGCGGCGTTGCTGCGGTTTACCGGTGCTCCGCTTGTAGGCCGAGATTCGGGCTGGCGCACCCCCGTTAGCGCTTGCCGACCCAGCGTAAACCCCCAGGAGGCACTGATAACACCTGACCCAATCATGAGGGACAGCAAAATTAATGTGAACGCAACAGCAGGGTTCATGGCAGGTTTACCTTACGTTTGCCTAGCTTTTAGGGCAGCTGTATAGCTTAACCATAAGGATAACGACAAATTGATTGGATGGGGGTAACGCACGGCAATTCTAATCAGGTCTATTAGGGCTGATTACAATACAGCATAGGTTACGGGTTCAGTAGTGTAAGCTATAGTTTTAATGGCTTTTTTAGACTGAGTCTGAGGCCATAGCCAGGGTTGGCCGAGCGGATTAGGCAGCGAACTCATAATTCGCCTTAGGCAGGTTCGACTCCTGCACCCTGGATTCTGCTTCATTTAATAGTCGATTGATACCAAGTCCAGCTCGGGATCTGGAGCTTTCTCTCAGGCAAAACTCCACTTCTGGGCCTGGACAAGGTTTATCAAGCATGTGCAGCTTGACGACTATAGCTTGCCCTCAGGAATGGCAAGGCAATGTTGCTTGCCCAGGCACATCTAAGCCCCAGACGGTTCATCTGAGGCTTAGGCCAAAAAGGCTGCTAAGAGCTAGCAGGCTGTCGGAGAAATAAGGGTTTGCCGCTATATGTAGCGTTCCCTGCCAGCCCCAAAACAGCTGTAGCGTCAATTTTCGATTACTCCGACCAGCTGCCAGGCCAGCCTAAAAGGGCTCAAAAATAAACTCCGTGCCAACGGTAGGAACCTGACTACTGGGCAGGGTCAACAGTGAAGCGGTGTAAGGATTCGCCAAGTCAGGAACCCGGATCGTTGGATCCGAGGTATTCTGATACCTCATCAGAGCGTCGAACTCTCTTGAGAGGTTGGCGCTGTCTGCTAGCACTTCCCGATCGCGGAACCCAAAACCAAATATATTGCCAAGCTGTCGTCCGAAAGAGCGATTGGTATAAAAGTTGCCAGACTGATCAGAAAGAATTTCTTCCATCGCGTCTGGTATGGTTTGAGGAGCTTCTACAGATTGTGCCCTGGCCTCAGATGCCGAAACAGCGGCTACAGCTAGGAGGGAAAGGGTTGCTCCAGCCAGATGCGTTAACTTAATGTCCATAACACACACTCCTCATTACAATTTGGCAGAGCAGGTTCATCAGTTCTCGAGCCGTTTAGGTGTCTCTGCTCTTTGGTCAGCATTATTTTTCCCCGTTGGGGCAATAATGTGCATCACGGATTCTGGTCCGTTTAGGTTCCTTTATATCGCATCAGGCAGAAATCGGAGCATTTTTTAAGAATTTAATTGCCATGAATCAGGTCTTACTCCCCATCGCGACCCACGAATTAGCCAACGTCTCTTTAGAAGAGGTGAGATCGTACCTGCTCAGTCTGTTTTGCCAGGGGGCCTACCAGGAAGGAGAGTTCGTCCTTTCTTCGGGCCAGCGCAGCAGTTACTACATCAATGGCAAGTTAGTGACCCTGCATCCCCAGGGGGCACTCATGGTGGGTCGGCTCCTGCTCGAACTCTTACCTTCATCAGTCCAAGGAGTCGCCGGTTTAACCCTGGGAGCAGATCCCATTGTGACCGCTGTTAGCCTGGTGGGTGCCTACCAAAACCGGGCAATTTTTCCCTACATCGTCCGTAAAGAAGCAAAGGGGCATGGTACCCAGGCTTATATTGAAGGAGTTCCACTGCCTGAGGGCAGCCCCATCGCCGTACTGGAGGATGTCGTCACCACCGGACAGTCTGCTCTAAAAGCTGTAGAACGCCTCAGAGCTGCAGGCTATGCTGTGACCCAAATCCTGGCCCTAGTTGATCGACAGCAGGGGGGCGCAGAACTCTACCAACAAAAAGGTCTAAATTTTCAAACTGTGTTTACTATCAAAGACATTCAAACCTATTGGGCCAGCCGTAACGCCGAGTGACTTCTCCCAAAACCCGCCCCGATATCGGCTTCATTCCTACCCCCGATGACGCCATTGCCGCCATGCTCAAACTGGCAGAGCTTACCCCCGCCGATCACGTTTATGACCTGGGGTGTGGCGATGGGCGGCTCTTAATTCAAGCTGCCCTCGATTACGGAGTTACCGCTGTAGGCATTGATGTTGATGCAGATTTGTTAGCAACCGCCCGCACTAAAGCTGAGGCGGCTGGCGTGGGCCAACAGCTACAGTTTTTCCGAAACGATCTGTTTGAGTGCGCTGTGAATGATGCCACCGTCGTCTTTATCTATTTATTGCCTCATCTCAACATGCGACTGCGGCCTCGCCTGTTACAGCAACTACGGCCCGGAGCCCGCATTATTTCCCATCAATTTGACATGGGGAACTGGCCCCCCGACCTTACCCTGCGGCTAGAGCCCTCCGAAGAAGAGTCTGTCCTACATGTATGGCGAATCCCCAAAGTCATTTCACCAGAACTGATGGCGAGCAACTAAACAGGGTGCTGTGGTTACGCCACAACACCCCAGGGCAGACCCTATGGACCGATTTGCTTAATTGCCAGGCTTTTTGCAAATCCAATACTTACTCATGAAATGCACCTGATTGGTGACCTGCTCAAATCCTGCCGCAGTGAGACGTACATTTAAATCGTCAGTTGTGTAGTGGCGATAGTAGGGTTCGTGGAACATGATCGGGAAGTTTTCCATCGCCACCCTAAACTCGGGGGAATCTTCCATTTGAATGGAATCGCAAATGACAAAAGTGCCCCCTGGCCGGATGACCCGATAAGCCTCATTAATAACGTTTTGACGCGCCTCAGCCGGTAGTTCGTGGAATAAAAAGACACTCACCGTAGCTTCGAAATAGTTGTCCACGAAAGGTAACTCTTCTGCATTCGCCCTGACCAGTTGGGGCAAAACTGTCGGCTTTACTGAGAGCAGTTCATTCGCCTTGCGCAAATAGGTGGGAGATAGATCAACACCGTAGAGAGAGGCTTTGGGCAACATATCGCGAATCATACTCAGGGTACGCCCTGTACCGCAGGCGATATCGAGGATTTTTCCTCGTTGCCCTGCCGCCGTTTGGGCCAGACCCGCTTTCAGTGGTGCCAAAATACGACGACGCATGGCATCAGCCGTGCCGTTGAAAAGAATTTCTACCTGCAAATCATACAAATTAGCAGACATTTCACTCAGGTAGCCGTCTTTCTGGTAATGAAAGTTCTGCAAGTAGTACTTGGGGTAGTCTGACGTATCAATACTGGTATCAAACTGATGGTAAACCCGGTTATTGAAACGCTCCCAAATACTAGGAACATCCAAACACACCATGGGATAAAACCGGAAAAAGTCAGCCCAGGGATTATCGAAAAGGCTTTCTTTGGGATACACCCCAGCCTCAGCATCTTGCCAATCCTGGTCGAGCAGATCATTCATCCGCTTTTGCAACAGCATCAAAGTTGAGGCGTCCAGTTCCTGAGTCTTAACCTCTTGGGGCGGGTTAACCAGCTTCATCAGCTGGGTACTCACGGTTTTATGGGTAAGACCGAAATAACTTTTACCCTGCTGGAAAGTTTGATAAGCCAGCTTTGTCAGTGTGTCAGGCATACCACCAATCGCATCTCATTAATATTTTGTCGTTAGAACTTTATCTAACGTGAATAATTGTAACGAACTTTTCAGGAGAATGCTCTCCACAAAAAAATAGAAGGAGACATGGATACCCATGCCTCCTTCCTTAAGATGGCGACAGCTCGCCTTCCTTCTTAATCTGTGCGATTAGCAGTCGTAGTACAGCGCCAGCTCATAGGGGTGGGGCCGCAGACGCATGGGGTTGACTTCGTTGTCGAGCTTGTACTCGATCCAGTTGCTGATGAAGTCTTCGGTGAACACGCCGGTGGTGGTTAGGAAAGTGTGGTCCGCTTCCAGAGCCTTCAGGGCATCCAGCAGGGAACCGGGGGTGGAGGGAATCTTGGCCAGCTCTTCAGGGCTGAGGTCGTAAATGTCCACATCCAGCGGATCGCCGGGATCAATCTGGTTCTTGATGCCGTCGATGCCAGCGCAGAGCATGGCGGCGAAGGCCAGGTAGGGGTTGGAGGTGGCGTCAGGGCAGCGGAACTCCAGACGCTTCGCCTTGGGGCTGTCGCCAGAGAGGGGAATCCGCACGGAAGCGGAACGGTTGCCCTGGGAGTAGGCCAGGTTCACCGGAGCCTCAAACCCGGGCACCAGACGCTTGTAGGAATTGGTGGTGGGGTTGGTGAAGGCCAGCAGCGCCGGGGCATGACGCAGAATACCGCCGATGTACCACAGGGCGGTCTGGCTCAGGCCAGCGTAGCGGTCACCGGCAAAGGTGGGTTCACCGTTGTTCCAGATGGACTGGTGGGTGTGCATGCCGGAGCCGTTGTCGTTAAACAGAGGCTTGGGCATGAAGGTGACGGTCTTGCCGTACTTCTTAGCGACGTTCTTGATGCAGTACTTGTAAATCATCAGCCAGTCGGCGGCCTGCACCAGTTCCCCAAAGCGAATGCCCAGTTCACACTGGCCACCGGTAGCTACCTCATGGTGGTGCTTCTCGATGGGAACCCCCAGAGACCCCATGGCCAACAGCATTTCGGAGCGCATGTCCTGGGAGGTATCGGTGGGAGCAACGGGGAAATAACCCTCTTTGTAGCGGGGTTTATAGCCCAGGTTTCCACCTTCTTCTTCGCGACCGGTGTTCCAGCGACCTTCTACGCTGTCCACGTAGTAGTAAGCGGAGTGCTCGTTCTGGTCGAAGCGAACATCATCAAAGATGAAGAACTCAGCCTCAGGGCCAAAGAATGCGGTATCGCCAATACCGGTGGACTTCAGGTAGTCGATGGCCTTGGTGGCGATCGCCCGCGGGCAGCGCTCATACAGCTGACCAGTCCGGGGCTCTTTGATCGTGCAGATCATGCTCAGGGTCGGCTCTTTCATGAAGGGGTCGATCCAGGCGGTGTCAGGATCGGGCACCATCATCATGTCTGACTCGTTGATGGCCTTCCAACCGCGAATACTGGAACCGTCGAAGGCCACCCCATCGGTAAAGCTACTCTCATCGATCTGGCTCTTGTGCACGGTCAGGTGCTGCCAGATGCCGGGCAAGTCAATAAATTTCAGGTCAATTAATTGAATGCCTTCATCCTCAATTCTTTTCAGGATGTCTGCTGCGGTTGCCATGAACTACTCCTTAAACCTCTATAGCGTTCAAACTTCAGGAGAAACAGAAGAGCGATGTACATGAATGATGCCGGGTCGTGAAGCAACGGCCAGGTGCAACGCCGCTAGGACCGCTGACCACGCCAAAACCATCACAGAACGCCATACACCGACATGGCAAAGAAAACTTTGCCACATCTGCAAAGCCTGTTCCTCAGGCATCAACTCATCTGCCTAATCGTAGAAACAGGGGTTCGCTTGTTTTGTATCAGTTACTACCTTTTGTCAGGAGATGGGAACAAATTGATTGGTCAATTCAGGATTTTTGATGGTAAGCAGGCTCCCCGAGAATTCTTGTAAAAACATATGGCGATATAAAAACCCTTGCTTTGGTGGCTTCAGATACTTTCTTTAGAGGGTTCAGATTGCCCATTCCCAAGGATTCAGGACTTTGTGTTGTCGCTGAATTATAAGTAATCCTACGGAGATGCCAGGCCATTATCCCCCGCTTTTGGGGGGCTTCAGTTTCAAAGTATGTTGTTTTGTAACGATTCCCTCATCAAGGAGGGCCACAATCCTTATCAAAGAGCGTGGAGGGTAATTCGCCGTGGTAGACTTTCACGAGAGATGAAACCCGTTGCAGCCCTTGGTTTGACCGAATGTTGGGGCTGCAACCAAACCCAAAAACCTTGCTGTTTGCCTACTGAGAGTTGGGAGATAACATTCATGCGGGATGCCGTAACGACGCTAATCAAGAGCTACGACGACACTGGGCGCTACCTTGACCGCAGTGCTCTTGAGTCCATTAAGTCCTACTTCGACACGGGGCTTGATCGGGTTAAAGCCGCAACCATGATTAGCGCAACCGCGTCTTCAATTGTTAAAGAAGCCGGTTCTAAGCTGTTTGAGCAGGTGCCCGAACTCATTCGCCCCGGCGGTAACGCCTACACCACCCGTCGCTATGCGGCCTGCCTGCGCGATATGGACTACTACCTGCGCTACGGCAGCTATGCTCTGGTGGCTGGTGATTCCGATTTGCTTGACGAGCGGGTACTCACTGGTCTGCGGGAAACTTACAATTCCCTCGGGGTTCCCATCGCTCCTACGGTGATCGGCATTCAGATCATGAAGGAAATTGTCAAAGCAAAGGCTCAAGAATCGGGCATTGAAGATGCGTCCTTCATCGACCAGCCCTTCGACTACATGTGCCGGGAACTGAGCGAACTCAGTGTCTAGCCATACCTTGAGCCCAGAAATTGTAGGGTGGGCAATGCCCACCGTCCCTCTGGGCTGAGTAGATTTCGAGATGTTTGTTGCCGTTAACTCTTCTCATAGCTTCGTTTAAGAGGATGATCTCTTAAGCCGGAATTTTCTGAAAGAGGTGCTACCAAGCGCCTCTTTCTTTTTGAACCTTTAACCTGGACATTTCTGCCGATGGTAGATTCCCCCCTGGCCCTAGGCATCGATTTCGGCACCTCCGGCATTCGAGGAGCGGTTGTTGACCTGCAGAAACAGGTCCTGTGGCAGCATCGCCGTCCCTACCCGAATACTGGTGGTGGCTTAGTCGAAAGCTGGAAAGCTGCACTTTTTCGGATCTTAGAAGCGTTGCCCCTGCAGGTGGCCCAAAGCATTGGTGCGATCTCCATGAACGGGACCTCATCGACCGTCCTGCTATGCAATGCCGAGGGGCAACCGTTGATAGCCCCTCTCATGTACAACGACGGGAGAGGAGCCGAAGTGCTCGATCAAGTGCGGGCTCTGGCATCGGTGGATGGTCCCGTCATCAGCGCCACATCCAGCCTGGCCAAACTGCTCTGGTGGCATCGCACCCTTCCCAAGGATCTTTGGGACCAATCAGTCTATTTCCTGTCTCAGGCCGATTGGCTCAGTGCCCAACTCCACGGGCAATGGGGCATCAGCGATTATCACAACAGCCTGAAGCTGGGCTATGACGTGGGGAACCTCTGCTATCCGGACTGGATGGGTCACCATCCCTGGAGCCATGTGTTGCCCCAGGTGGTTGCTCCAGGACATGTCATTGGGGGGGTGAAACAAGAGCTCGCCCATCAATTCAACCTCCCTGTTACCTGCCAGGTCATCGCGGGCACCACCGACAGCATTGCCGCCTTCCTGGCCAGCGGTGCCGAGCACATTGGGGATGCTGTGACATCCCTCGGCTCGACTCTGGTACTCAAACTGCTCAGTCAGCAGCGGGTGGATGCCAGCCAATACGGTATCTACAGCCATCGTTTCGGAGATCTATGGCTGGCGGGAGGCGCTTCGAATACCGGTGGGGCCGTTTTGCAGCATTTTTTCGATTCCTCCACCCTGACCCGGCTGAGCCAGCAGATTGACCCGGAAACACCTGTCGAGTTGGACTACTACCCCCTACTCGCTCCTGGGGAACGGTTTCCGATTAATGATCCAGATTTACCGCCCCGACTTACCCCCCGCCCCAGCGATGATATAGCCTTCCTCCAGGGTCTTCTGTGGGGGATGAGCCGCATCGAAAAGCAGGGGTATGATCTGCTGCAGCAATTAGGAGCTTCACCCCTCCGGCAGATTTATACCGCCGGGGGCGGTGCCCACAACGAAGCCTGGCGGAAAATGCGGCAGCACCTGCTGCAAACGCCCATTAAAATAGCCGCCCATCCGGAGGCGGCTGTTGGGTCAGCTTATCTGGCTCTAAGGAGTTTGCATTCAGGCTGATGCAGCCAAGCAAAATTCATGGAGCCGCAGCCATAGACCGAACTTAGAGATCGAACTGGTTTCCGCGACGGTACTGCAAATAAGCTGCAACAAACAGCCCAGCCAACGTTACCGGAATCAGTCCTAACACAATACCGCTGAGCAACGGTTCAACCACAGTGGTACTCCTTACAGAACTCTAACAACACAGAACACTCAAAGTTGGAATTCTTCGAGCTAAGGTTACCTTCTAGCATAAGCTTAAACGGGGTTAAGCGAAGGTGTTTGCCCCCAGAATCGGCATGAATATTCTCTCATCCCCGTAATTTCTCCCGGTGTCTTTCCTGTGAGGGAACTCTGGGCAGCTTAGAAAGCTTAAGATTATGTAGTAAAGCCCGTTTAAATTCTTTAGATTGCGTAACATTGAAGAGACGTTCCACCCACTCAGCCTTGGCTCAAGAGACATTGCACGAACAAACCGAAGACCTCAGCGCCATGCTTAAGCGGACGGCTTTGGTTTTGCTAGCTGTAGTCATGGCTGTAGTGCTGGTAATCGCCGGATTCCGAAAGATGCAGGCTTCTGAACCCTACATTAAAGAAGTTCTAGCTCAAGAGGGTAATGCCGATCGGGGTGAAGCCATCTTCAAAATGAACTGCGCCGTCTGCCATGGGATCGAAGCCACCGGAGAAGTCGGCCCTACCCTCAGGGGCGTCTCAGATCACAAAACAAAAGTCAGTCTGATCAAGCAAGTGATTAGCGGCAAAACCCCTCCCATGCCACAGTTCCAGCCAAATGCACAGGATATGGCTGATTTGTTGAAGTATCTGGAGAAGTTGTAGTTTCCAGAGATCGCCTCAAACAAGGCTCAGATGTTAACTTGCTGACAAAAACTTCCCTTCCAAAGACTGGAGGCTCGCAGTTTTGTAACGGTTTATGAGAGAAAGGTAGATTGAGTTACAGGTTCAGCCCCTGGCTTCTCATAATCTCTACAACCGTTGCCCCGAAGCGGATGGCGCGACTATTGCGGGGATCTCTACTGGCAGATTTGGGCCTCATATCCTCTTTTTGGAGAAATCTTTCTTTACAAGTCTGAGAATATGCAGTAATATTTGGTTACACAGGTAAAAAACATACATATTTACGTTTGAACCCTGTGAGTACCTTGAAACATAAATAAGGACTAATACATCATGACAACTACTCTACAGCAGCGCTCTAGCGCTAACCTGTGGGAGCAGTTCTGTCAGTGGGTCACCAGCACCGAAAACCGCCTCTACATTGGCTGGTTCGGCGTGTTGATGATCCCCACTTTGCTGGCAGCAACTGCTTGCTACGTCATTGCTTTCGTAGCTGCACCCCCCGTCGACATCGACGGCATCCGTGAGCCCGTGGCTGGCTCCCTGATGTACGGCAACAACATCATCTCCGGTGCGGTTGTGCCCTCTTCTAACGCTATCGGTCTGCACTTCTACCCCATCTGGGAAGCCGCTTCCCTGGATGAGTGGCTGTACAACGGTGGCCCCTACCAGTTCGTTATCTTCCACTTCCTGATTGGCGTTTTCTGCTACATGGGTCGTGAGTGGGAACTGAGCTACCGTCTCGGTATGCGTCCCTGGATCTGCGTGGCTTACTCTGCTCCCGTAGCAGCTGCCACCGCAGTATTCCTGATTTACCCCCTGGGTCAGGGCTCCTTCTCTGACGGAATGCCCCTGGGTATCTCCGGTACCTTCAACTTCATGTTGGTGTTCCAGGCTGAGCACAACATTCTGATGCACCCCTTCCACATGTTGGGTGTGGCCGCTGTGTTCGGTGGCAGCCTGTTCTCCGCCATGCACGGTTCTCTGGTGACCTCTTCTCTGGTGCGTGAAACCACCGAGACCGAGTCCCAGAACTACGGCTACAAGTTCGGCCAGGAAGAAGAGACCTACAACATCGTTGCAGCCCATGGCTACTTCGGTCGTCTCATCTTCCAATATGCCAGCTTCAACAACAGCCGCAGCCTGCACTTCTTCCTGGGTGCCTGGCCTGTAATTGGCATCTGGTTCACCGCCCTGGGCATCAGCACCATGGCGTTCAACCTGAACGGGTTCAACTTCAACCAGTCGATTCTGGATTCTCAGGGTCGGGTGATTGGCACCTGGGCAGACGTGATCAACCGCGCCAACCTGGGTATGGAAGTCATGCACGAGCGCAACGCTCACAACTTCCCTCTGGACCTGGCGACTGCTGAGGCTCCCGAAATCATCGGCTAGTCATTGGCTTATACCAATTAAATGTGAAGCTGCGCTTAATAATGCAATCACTCGGAAGATAAACTCCTTGTCTAGCAAGACTTCTGGTTCAGAGAGCGTGAAAATATTAGGCTCACCTTCATAACGAATTGGTATTAGTCCATAAATAAAGAAAGCGTCCCCTGCGGGGGCGCTTTTTTATTGGAAGTATGATGCTACTCAGATCGAACGTAAAAGACTTTTAGGAGCCCCCCATGGAATGGACCCCTGAAGCGGAAGCTCGCTTGAAAGAGATTCCTTTTTTTGTGCGCCCTGCTGCTCGCAAAAAGATCGAAAAATTTGCCCAGGAGCAGGGCTTAAACCAGATTAGTGAAGCAACTTACGAAGCAGCGAAAAAGCAGTTTGGTTGATTGAAATTGAAAAATGGATTGAACAAGACCTGATCTAAGAAGGCTTGAACAGCATCAGCTCTAACTTCTTGGGTAGAGGCGATGGCTAGTGTTTGTATATCCAAAGCCGGGAACCAGGGACTTTGAGCAACCTGGTCAGACCTGCCTTCGTTTTTGTTCAAGCCATAGACCCGAATCTCGTTGTTAATCCAACACCAAACTTCAGGTATCTGCAGTGCTGTGTAGCGCTTCCATTTGGGTTCCCGCCCGCCGGTAATAACGACTAATAAACTAATTTTAATTATCCTACGAAGACCTGGGGCGCTGCCGTTGGTTTAGGCAGAACCAGTCTCAGGTTTGCCCTTAGTCATGGGTTGGATCCAGCGGAGAAAGACAGCCCCGCTTTAAATAAATTTACTGCTTCAGCTCAAGCGTCCAACCCGGCTTTCCCGACCCAAACCCCTGAATTGCCGTGGGGTCTCTGTCTAGGGATGTAGTCCTCAGGATTGATTTTTCCGTTAAAAAACGTGACTTTATGTAACGAAAGTTGCCTTGACGCGCCCTGAAAGTTACGCGAAACTACATCTAATGCAAGCAATGACTCACTAATCAATACAGCTCAATACAGGGTATTGACTTTCATAATGAACACGAGGTGGGTTATTTGCGAAATGCTTAGTAGGATTAAGTTAGTTTAGTTCTACAGACTTTAACATCAGTTAAGTGGGTAGTGAAGCCCGTGGAAAGCTTCTGCGGGATCAAGAGGTAAGCGATTTATGGAAACGTTAGAGTTCATCATTTACCCCGACGGTCGCGTGAAAGAAATGGTGACTGGCATTGTGGGTTCTTCCTGTGCGGAGGTTACTGCCGCCATTGAAGAGCAGCTTGGCCATGTCGTTTCCCAGCAAACCACGGCTGAGTACTACGCTCAGCCCAATCATGAATCTGTCGCTGAACAAGCGTCATCCCAGGTGTCTTACAGCCAGTGGTAACGGTTTTAACTCCCAAGTCCTTTAGTCTCTAGGTAATTCACGAGAAATGTCACACTTTAGCCAAATCAAAACCAAAATTCGCAATTTAGATGCCCTTAAAGGCGCTCTGACCGATCTTGGTGCTGCCTGGAAGTCTGGCCCTTGTGAAATCCGGGGCTATCGAGGACAAACCGAGCAAGCTGAGGTGGTTATCCCTCAGGACAACGGCTACGACATTGGCTTCCGTCTAAATCCAGAAACCAAAGAATACGAGCTGTTAGCTGACCTGCAGTACTGGCAACAGCCCCTTACGGTTGAAGGCTTCCTGCGTCAGGTAACCCAGCGATACGCCTACAACACGGTGCTGACCCAGGCAACCCAGCAGGGGTTCCAGCTGGCTGAAGAGCAGATTAGAGAAGATGGTTCTGTGCGGCTGGTAGTCCAGCGCTGGAACGGCTAATCCCAACCTTTAATTAAATGTCACTGAATTAAGCTGAAACCAACCCCTGCAAATTGCTGAAAGCCTTGCTCTGCCGTAGGGTGGGCACCGCCCACCAGCCTTATGTCAGTGACATTGACCTTTAATTCGCTTTCTCAAGAAGGGGCTTCTGGCCCCTTCTGTTGTATTCCCCCTCCCGAAGTTCACTCCTGAAGTTCACCACGAGTACCATGTCCGATTTTGAACCGCAAAACAGCAACCAGCCCACTGGCCTGGAGCCTGAACTGGGCGGGCAGCTGCGTCAGCAAGACATTCGTACCGGCTTTGAACCTGAGTTGGGCGGTCAGCTGCGCCAGCAAGGCGTGTATGTGGATGAGGTCACCTGCATTGGCTGCAAGCACTGCGCCCACGTTGCCCGTAATACCTTTTACATTGAGCCTGACTATGGTCGGTCCCGAGTGTATCGGCAAGATGGCGATACTGAAGAGGTGATTCAGGAAGCTATCGATACCTGCCCCGTAGACTGCATCCACTGGGTGGACTACACCGAACTGAAGCAGCTAGAGGCAGACCGGAAACATCAGGTCATTCCCGTAGCGGGCTTTCCGGTGGATAAAGCCATGTCAACCCTGCGGAAGCGGCAGAATAAGGTCGAGGCTGAGCGACGGCGCTCTCACTCCTGAGCATCAGGGTTGGGGGATGTTATGGGCGTAATGACAACCTCCCCCGACGGCAAAAACTGAATTTCGACAACCGATGCTGCCCCGGCTGGAAATTGGGGAACAGGTTCACCCGTTGGAGGCAGGTTGAGTGTTTCTTGTTGCTGCTGAGATCGCGCCGACAGCGGGATAATGGACTGAAGGCGTCCCTCCTGGTCAATCGTCAACCGATACTGCAGAGATTCGGACTGATTAGGTAGGGGGGTCCAGTTTTGCTGAATCTGCTGCCTGAGCTGCTCCTGCCAGGGTAGGGGAGCGTTGGCTGTAGCCGCTGGTTGGTCTGCAGCTTGCTGTTCGGGGGCAGCTCCCGCGATTTCATTTCCAGACGGTTCCGGCAAGCTTAGGCTTTCAGGCTGTGGAGCAGGTTCCGCAAAAACCTCTGCTTCACCGGCTCCCTCGCTTCGAGAAGCTGACGGAGCCGGTAAAGGCTCGCTGCTATCGCCAGCGGCAGCAGGACGTTGATCTTGCCCTGAGGTGGCGGTCTCTGGAGTTACAGGTTCTGTTCGCAGTTGTGGTCTGGGAGGAACGGCGCGAGATTCGGGTGTAGGAGTCCTCACACCTGTAGGAGACTCCACCGATTCTGGCCGAGAGGGAGCAGGGCTGGAGGGAGTATCCGGTCCAGGTCGATCCACAGGGGGAACAGATTCTACGGCTGTTTCGGGAACTGCTGCGGGTCGTTGCTCCTCAGCGGTGTCGGGAATTGGGTCATCCAGGGATTCTGCTGTTTCCGGTGGGGGCGTCCCTGCCGGTTCCTGGACTGGTGAGCGGGACAGGCTTTCTAGCTCCTGGTTGTCTTCAAGGGCAATGTCGCCTTCGCTGGTGGCGGTAGGAAGGTTGGTCAGGGGCGTTTGCAGAGGCAACCACTGGCTGCCCAGGATGGCCGCAATGCCGACGGCAGCAGCGGAACCAATCCAAATGGGCAGTTTTAGCCTGGAGGACCGCCTTCTGGGCAGATCTGCCTCGGTGGGTAGGTAGAGATTACTATCAGCCTGCTCCAGCACATCTGCCAGATCGGCTAGCTCCAGGGCAGAAAGTTCGACGTTGCTTTCTTGACTCGGACGAAGGTCAGGAGACAGGATTAAGCGGTGGCGGGTTAGCCCTAAAGGCTGGAGGGTAATTCCGCCTGGGGTTTCTCCTACGACGGTTGATGATCTGGTCGTCTTAGCCGGAGTAATTTGCCCCTGAACATAGTGATTGACCATAGCCGCCAAGGCGGAAAACTGCTCCGCTTTCCCGGAAAGTTCCAGGCGAGGAGAAGGAGCTGTACCGGAAGGAGAAGATTGAATCGGTTCATCCAGTTCATCCTCGGGCAGCAGTTGGAGGTTAAAGCGAGATCGCACCATCACCGACTTATCCGCCACCTGGCTCAGAGGCGAAAGCTGTCCTGTAATCCGTAGAGTACAGCTGCCGGAGGAATATTCGCGAGTGATGATAGATGCGATTGGGGTCATAGCAATCCCACTGCGGCTAGAGAGACCGATCAATTAGCGCCATCCAGAGCTTTCGCGTTCCCCCCTGACCGCTGTAGAACAGCAGATCGACCAGCAGCTTCTGGGCCAGGGTGTCGTGATCATCGGGGTTGGAGGTGGTGTCGGCTTCCATGCGCTCCTGGTAGGCGTTGCTGAAGGCATCGAGGTAGTCCCCCAACAGGGCGACTCGATGGGGCGGGCGCTTATCGGCCAGGGCTTTCTCCAGGAGGGCGACAGCTTTACGAATGGTGTCCCGGTGATTCGCCGCCAAATGGCAGCTGATCAGCACCAGGGCACGGGCCTCCTCCACATCTAGCTTTTTGCGTCCCTGCCCCTTGCGAAGAGGACTCGCCTGCCGCAGTCGCCACAGGTTGACCCGGTCACTGAGCAGGTCCGACAAGTTTAGACTTTCTGCCGCCGCCAGCATGGCCTCTGACCCTATTCCGGTTAAGGACTCTAGAGCCAGCAGCACCAAGTCCAGCTGAGCTTTGATGTTGCTCAACTGCTGGGGCGACAGAGACTCCGCCGCCAGATTATGCCCGCTACTTGAAGACGACTCCACCGCTGTTACCTTTAGGGTAAGGGGATGGGCCAATTGTGGCATAGGGGTTGCGGGATTTGAAACGGCTGTGGAGAAAGGGGAGCGAGAGAGCGAGAGAGAAAGAGAGCAAGAAGAAGAGATATGACGACCTGAAGACGAGAAGTGTAAACGGTCTTTACTTTCTCTCTTTCTCTCCCAATCAAAAGCTGTAGCGTGGGTTAGGCTGCAGAAGAATTGGGCTTCAGGCAGACCGACTTGCTGCCAGCCGTAACCCACAAGAGAGCATTTTGCCGCCATCTTATCCATAAGTCCGGGATAGCCAAAAAAGTTGAAAACCATTCGGATCCCTTTAGCTGTGACGGAAGATGGACGAGCGCTAAATAAGAGGACAAAAAGTGACTCGTTGATGGCGCTCGAACCCGTAGAAGGCTGCGAGTTCGCTGGGAGTGAGGTTTTCGATATCGTCCTGAACAGGTTTTTGGTGAAGGGGAGCGATCTCGCCTTCTTTGACTATCCCATTCATCGCCCTGACTTTGTAAACTCCCTGAGTCTTGGGTTGCATGATGATTTCTCCTTGAGTGGATCGTACTGAAAGAAATCATCTGCTGTGCAGCTTAGAGGATCCTGAATGAGTCTTTAAGCACTGCTGGGAGTGGGACTAGAAATCATAAGTCTAGGAACGCCTGAACGTGCTGCCAGATTTCATCCTGCACATCCACCAGGGCGTGGTCGCTATCCACTTCTACCAGGGTGACCCAGGGGCGGGTGGCAGCATAGGCGCGGCTGGCTTCTATGGAAATCACGTCGTCGCGTATACCGTGAATGAGCAGGGTGGGGACCACTTGCTTGAGGGAGTCATCCGGGTACTGCTGGGCATCTTTCACAAAGTCGTAGTAAAGCGGCAAGTTCCGTTGCTCGCTGTAGTGGAAAACGGCAAGCGTGCCTTCCCTCTGCCAGGCGGCGAGCTGGTCCGGTCCTAATCGGGGTAGCCACTGGGCCAGGAACTGAAAGGCTGGGGCCAGTAGGACCAGGGCTTCTACCTTGTCCTGCTGAGCCGGTTGCTCGGCCATCCAGGCGGCGGTGAGCCCACCAAAGCTGGAGCCCATCAGCACCCAAGGTTCGTTGCTCTGAGACATTACCTCCTGAACCTGGCGAATCTGGCGGCTGAGGGAAAGGCGGGAAAAGTCTCCCTGGTTCAGGTCTGGAATCTGCAGCGGCAATCCCAACTGGTCAAACTGCTGCTTAAACGCCTGGGCTTTTTGGGACTGAGGGCTGGAAGCAAACCCATGCAGATATATGTATTGCGTCATAGTGCTGTGAAGCGATGATTCCCTGGGGTATGATTTTTCTTTGGATAAGTCCTGATTCAAGGTCAAAAGGGGACTGTTGCCTAGAGGGCGACGACCAATCTTGAACTGGGTTTAGTCTGCCCGTCAATTACCTCCATTCATCTGCCCTATGACTTCCACCTTCCGCATTACGCTACTGCCCGGAGACGGCATTGGTCCAGAAATTATGGCGGTTACAGTAGACGTGCTCAAGGCCGTAGGGCAACAGATGGCCCTGGCATTTGAGTTTCAGGAGGCGCTGATTGGCGGTGCCGCCATCGATGAAACAGGTTATCCCCTGCCTGATGAGACGCTGAAAGCCTGTAAAGGCAGCGATGCCGTCCTGCTGGCGGCGATTGGCGGCTACAAGTGGGACACCCTACCCCGTCACCAGCGTCCTGAAACGGGGCTGCTGGGATTGAGAGCCGGTCTTGAGCTGTTCGCCAACCTGCGTCCAGCCACAATTCTGCCCCAGCTGGTGGAAGCATCTTCCCTGAAGCGGGAAGTCGTCGATGGAGTAGACATTATGGTGGTGCGGGAACTGACTGGCGGCATTTATTTCGGAGAGCCTAAAGGAGTCTTTGAGACCGAGACGGGCCAGAAGCGGGGGGTCAACACCATGGCCTATACGGTGGAAGAGATTGACCGCATCGGCAGAGTCGCCTTCGAAACCGCCCAGAAGCGGCGGGGGCAACTCTGCTCGGTGGATAAGGCCAATGTGCTGGAAGTGTCGCAGCTGTGGCGCGATCGCATCACCGCCCTTGCTGCGGATTACCCGGATGTCGCCCTCAGCCACCTGTATGTCGATAATGCCGCCATGCAGCTGATCCGCTGGCCCAAGCAGTTTGACACCATCGTCACCGGCAACCTTTTTGGCGATATTCTCTCTGACGCCGCCGCCATGCTGACCGGCAGCATCGGCATGTTGCCCTCCGCCAGCCTGGGGGCCGATGGGCCTGGGGTCTATGAACCTGTTCACGGTTCTGCCCCCGACATTGCCGGGCAGGATCAGGCCAATCCCCTGGCCCAGGTACTGAGCGCCGCCATGATGTTGCGCTATGCTTTGGACCAACCCGTTGCGGCAGAACGAATTGAGCAGGCGGTTAGTACAGTTTTAGATCAGGGATACCGAACCGGAGATATCATGTCAGAAGGGATGACCCTGGTGGGCTGTAAAGCAATGGGCGATGCCTTACTGAAGGCGCTTGCTTAACAAAAGTTAAGGGTTTGCCGCACTGGGGTGGATCGATTAAAGTCTGTCTAGTTGAGTCACAGGTGAGTCGTGCAAGGTCTACAGCAACCCCCGTCTTCCAGTCCGTCTATTCCGCCTAATCATTCATCGTTGCCGAATCCAGAGCTTGGCAACTTTCCACCAATGCTGGATCCAGCTCTATTGAAATCGGCTCGTCAAATTTATCGGACTTACTACGAGGTTCATCCTGAAGACTTACAACGCCCTATCGGCATTGCTATTAGCACCAAAACCCATAGGGGCAAGCTAATTTTTGGCGATAAACCGGTCTTGCTGCCAAATGAATGCTTTATCCCCCTCAATCAGATTGAGCCGGGTTTACATTAATCTATTCCATCAAACCAATATCTTGCTCAGGGGCACGCCATCTAGGGCGGCTGTAGGGAAGTTCTCCACGGCTGGCTGTCCTCTGCCATAGGCGCAGCCTTCGGGAACTAAACAACCCCTAGTATGAGGATTCCTTGACTTGAAATCTTAAGTATCAGAGGATACGGGCCAAAGTTGCCCCTGGTTCTATCAGGTAGCGTCCCCCTGAATATCTGTCATCCCCTAACGAACAAAGGATTGTGGAGATAGCAGCGACCCTGTTGTCAGGGTTAAATGCGTCAGCGTTACATAACACTATCTTTTGTTTAAGCAGTATACGATCATCTAGGAAGTTTAGTTTTTGATTGGCACAGTAAAGGGAGATACCAATTTAGGGGTTGACCGCCAAACACTGAAATGTTCCTTGCGAGCAGTTGAGGCCGGTGCAACGAGTTTAATGCCTTGAGTTGTTGAGCCCGCTGACGCCAGTTTTTGTCTTGATTGTTTGCGCTCTGGTCCAGCTTAGTAGGTGGCCGCCGACCTCTCCAACCGACACAGGAGGTCGAATTATGGGAATTGCCAGTATTAACCCGGCGACGGGAGAAACCATTCAAGAATTTGCGGCCCTGAGCGATAGTGAGCTAGAGCAAAAGCTGACTAAGGCTGCGGCTACCTTTGAAACCTACAAAACCACTACCTTTGCCCAGCGAGCGACCTGGCTCCATGGTGCGGCCCAGGTGCTGGAAGACAACAAGCAGGCCTATGGTCAGATGATGACCCTGGAAATGGGCAAGACGCTGGGGTCTGCGATCGCAGAAGTAGAAAAATGCGCCTGGGTTTGCCGGTTCTATGCCGACAACGCCGCCTCCTTCCTGGCGGATGCACCAGCAACCACCGACGCCAACCGTAGCTTCGTACGCTACCAGCCCCTGGGAGCTATCCTGGCGGTCATGCCCTGGAACTTTCCCTTCTGGCAGGTATTCCGCTTTGCCGCCCCGGCCCTCATGGCGGGAAATGTGGGCCTGCTCAAACATGCCTCTAACGTGCCCCAGTGCGCCCTGGCCATTGAAGAGGTGTTTCAAAAGGCAGGACTCCCCGATGGGGCCTTTCAAACCCTGTTAATTGGAGCCTCCCGCATTGCCGACCTGGTGGCAGACGACCGCATTAAAGCCGCTGCCCTCACCGGTAGCGAACCGGCAGGGGCCAGTTTGGCCTCCGCCTGTGGCAGACAGATTAAAAAGACTGTCCTGGAACTGGGGGGTACAGATCCCTTCGTGGTCATGGCCAGTGCCGATGTGGAAGCGGCGATCAAAACCGCCGCCACCGCCCGCATGATTAACAACGGCCAGAGCTGTATTGCGGCCAAACGGTTCATTGTGGCAGAGTCCATCGCCGACCGGTTTGAAGCGGGTTTAAGGGAACAATTTGCCGCCCTTAAAGTCGGGGACCCCATGGCTGAAGGGGTCACGGTGGGTCCCCTGGCCACCCCATCCATCTGCGAAGAACTGGCCGCCCAGGTGCAGACCTGCCTTGATCAAGGAGCCACCGCCCTGATCGGTGGCGATGTCGCCGCCCTCAAAGCCCAGCTGCCAGAGGAACTCCAGGCAGGTAACTTCTTCCCCCCTACAATTCTGACCCAGATTCCCCCCGGCACCCCCGCCGACCAGGAAGAATTCTTTGGCCCTGTCGCCCTGGTATTTAGAGTTGCCAGCCTGGATGAAGCGATTAAAATTGCCAATTCAACTCCATTAGGATTAGGGGCCAGCGGCTGGAGTCAAGATCCCGATGAGCAGGAACGCATGATCAACGAATTGGAAGCCGGGGCAGTCTTTATTAACAGTTTAGTCAAGTCTGACCCGCGACTGCCCTTTGGGGGGATTAAGCGGTCAGGCTATGGCCGAGAGCTTGGTATTCAGGGAATACACGAGTTCGTCAATATCAAGACGGTTTGGGTTCAATGAGTTCCTACCATCAGGAAAAACACACACAAAACAAAAGAGGGGTTATGAACACAGCGGAATTACTGGTCCAATGTCTCGAAAATGAAGGCGTTGAGTACATTTTCGGCTTACCTGGAGAAGAAAATCTTCAGCTTTTACAGGCATTAAAGCGGTCATCAATTCAATTCATTACCACCCGCCATGAGCAAGGAGCGGCTTTTATGGCGGATGTATACGGTCGCCTCACCGGTAAAGCTGGGGTTTGCCTATCTACCCTAGGGCCAGGAGCGACTAATTTAATGACCGGTGTGGCCGACGCCACCCTGGACCGGGCTCCCCTGGTAGCGATTACTGGTCAGGTGGGCACTGACCGCATGCATATCGAATCCCACCAATACTTGGACCTGGTGGCCATGTTTTCGCCGGTAACCAAATGGAATGCTCAGATCGTCAGGCCCAGTATTACCCCTGAAATAGTCCGTAAAGCCTTCAAATTAGCCCAGTCGGAAAAACCAGGGGCTGTCCACATCGACTTACCCGAAAACATTGCCGAAATGGAGGTTAGTGGGGTTGCACTGAGAAAAGATAGCCAGGAAAAAACCTATGCCTCTATGCAGAGTATCCAGCAGGCAGCGGTTGCGATTTCTAAAGCCACTAACCCCATGATTTTGGTCGGTAACGGGGCGATTCGGGCGCAGGCAAGCGAAGCCCTGACGGAATTTGCCACTCAGCTTAATATCCCTGTGGCCAACACCTTCATGGGTAAAGGAGTAATTCCTTACACCCATCCCCTCGCCCTATGGACCTTTGGCTTGCAACAGCGCGACTATATTAGCTGTGCGATGGAGCAGGCCGACCTAATCATTGCTGTAGGCTATGACCTGGTTGAATACTCTCCCAAACGCTGGAATCCGGATGGGAAGCTGCCCATTCTCCACATCAACATGACCCATGCTGAAATTGACAGCAGCTACATCCCCAAGGTTGAGGTAATTGGGGATATTTCAGATTCTTTAGAAGAAATTCTCAAGCGAGTCAAGCGCCAGGGCCGCCCCGAACCCGCTAACGTCAAGCTGCGAGAAGAAATTCGTGCTGATTACAACCAGTACGCAGACGACTACGGCTTTCCGATTAAGCCCCAGAAGCTCATTTACGATCTGCGCCAGGTGCTCGCTCCTGAAGACATTTTGATTTCGGACGTGGGCGCGCACAAAATGTGGATCGCCCGCAACTACCACTGCCTGCGTCCCAACACCTGCCTGATTTCCAACGGATTCGCCGCCATGGGAATTGCGATTCCAGGGGCGATGGCGGCTAAATTGGTCCACCCCAACCGCAAAGTGGTAGCCGCTACGGGGGATGGCGGATTTATGATGAACTGCCAGGAGCTGGAAACCGCCCTGCGGGTAGGTGCCCCCTTCGTGACCGTCATCTTTAACGACGGCGGCTATGGGCTGATCGAATGGAAACAGATGAACCATTATGGTGAGCCAGCCTATATTCATTTTTCCAACCCTGACTTTGTCAAGCTGGCCGAAAGTATGGGCCTCAAGGGCTATCGGATTGAGTCTACCGAAGATTTTGTCCCCACCCTCAAAACAGCTCTGGAAGATGATGTTCCAGCTGTAATTGACTGCCCAGTAGACTACCGCGAGAATTTGCTGTTTAGTCAAAAAACTAACGATTTGAGCTGCTTGATCTAAAACAGCACTCACCCAACGACGTGCCCAAGACCTAAAGCTCTACTCTAGAGATGTATCTGAGTTAAGACATCCAGCAGTAGAGCTTCGTTTTTCTGGGCTTTACGCCCTCTTGCAAAGCAATCGTAAGGCACGCAAAACCAGCCCTGCGGTCAAACCACCTTTACCGCTTCCTTCCCTGTATAAAGATTGTTAGAAGGATGTTCATCTGTAAAGGAGAAATAAAGAAGTAGAAGACTTAATACGCCTTTCAGGGTGATTCCCTTAGAATTGCGAATAAGGTGAATTGACGGGACGCTATGGTTTAGTGCTGTTTCTACAGTTATGTTCAATAACGAATTGTCAATCAGCCCTATTTACCGAGTCCAGATCGAAATCTATAGTTTTCTTCGAAGGAAAACTTTACTTCTGGCCTTGGGCAGGGTCAATTACCCGCAGGCTGAGACGTTAAATAGCTTTGATTAACGTGTCTTGGAGATTTCTTGATTGGTCACTAAAGAAGCATCATTGGGCTGGCTAACTGAATCATTTATTTTTTAAGCGCCATTATTCCCAGGCAACTGTACTTGCCTTCCTCCACCCATTGAGGCGAGGTGCTGCGGATGATTCTGGCTCATTGACCGCTTTTTAATAAACCATTATTCCTCTTTTAAGCTTTAGCCTGGCCTTTCCAATAGGATATATCCTGATCATTAAGGTCATGTAGTAGCGAAGGAGTGAACTAGTGGGAGACAGGGCAAGGTTTGTCGGCAGTTTCTGCACCTGTTAGAAGTTGCGAGAAATTCCTACCTCGACAAAAAAACTATCAGGCCAATACAGTAATAATTATGAATAAGGAGCGAGTAATTAACATGGTAACCAACTTGGATTCGGTACCTGCGGCCAAGGTCAAGCCAAAGAATGACCTTAGGCAGTCCCAAAAGCCGAATTCTTTTCGTAAAGGTTCTAGATTCGTTTGGCTGAGAATCACTTGTTTGCTGGCATCAGACACTATAGCTATCACTTCGGCCTGGATTATTAGTCAAGCTTTACTTACGAGCAACTTTGAACCAGGCAACTTGGCGATACCCCTGCGAGAGGTGCTACCTATTCTGGGAGCAACTTATAGTATTTTTAGCTCCGCAGGGTTTTACCAAAGTGGTCATCACCGTAGAGATTATCTTGGTCTCATCAAGGCTGTTAGTTTAGCTATGGTCTTGAGCCTAGGTCTGCTGAGTGCTTTTCCCATAGCTTCTTGGCCGATGACCTATCAGTTCTTCTCCGGCTTTTCTTTATTATCTTTACTATTAATTTGTCTAGGTAGATTCGTCGTCGATATCATTACCAAAGCAGTACGAAAACTGGGGATAGGGATATATCCAGTTTTTTTAATTGCCGATACAGACAAACTTGCCTCAGCAACTGCTGCTATTAAAGCCGCTGGTCACTATTGCATTATAGGGACAGATGGCGCACAAGCTCTTGATTTACGGGAGCGAGACGCGACTTTCGAAAAACTTCATCAACGGGGAGCCATCGAAGTTTTTTTAGACTGGAAAGCCATCGAGAATCGGTTGTTTTTATGTAATCGTTTTCAAGCAGAAGGATTCACAGTACGTATTTTACCCAGTGAGGAACTTCCTCCTCCAAGTACAATTTTCTACTCTGAGGTAGGCGGTAAACTTTGCCTGTCTTGTACACCAGCAATATTTTCTGGCTTAGAGTTCTGGACGAAGCGTGTTTTTGATATTTTTATCGCCAGTATAACCGTCATTCTAGCGTCTCCCATTTATCTGCTTATAGCTCTACTGATATACCTTGACTCGCCCGGACCAATTTTCTATAAACAAACTCGAATTGGCTTAAAGAACGAGCCCTTTCAGGTGTGGAAATTCCGCACTATGGTTCTCAATGCTGACAAGTTGCAAAAAGAGCTAGAAGCCAAGAATGAAACTAAAGATGGTGTTTTGTTCAAAATCAAAGACGACCCACGAATCACTCGTGTAGGCAAATATTTGCGGCAGTACAGCTTAGATGAAATACCTCAATTGTTTAATGTCATAAGAGGTGAGATGAGCTTAGTAGGCCCCCGACCACTACCTTTAAGAGACGTAGAAAAATTTGACCGACATCATCATATCCGGCAAGAAGTCCTACCGGGAATTACTGGGCTCTGGCAAATTTCAGGACGTTCAGACATTGTCGATTTTGAAGAGGCATACCAATTGGATTTGACTTACATTACCAGCTGGTCAATCTGGCTAGACTTGCAAATTCTTTTCAAGACTATTGGAGTCGTGCTCGCAAAATCGGGTGCTTATTAGATTGCCAGCTTTAGTTGTCGATAGCACTGCATATATAGCGGTTCTCAGTTCAATGAGGTACAAACTTGATTAGCATAGAATCCCCCCGCTTTCTGAATGAGGCTTAAGCTTCAACCTACCCCCCCTGATTAAGGGGGGGTAGGGGGGATTTTTGAGGTGTATGTCATTCGAGTGAGATTCGCTATAAACCTCCACAGTCCTTATCTGAAATGTTTTCCTTAAATAAAGGTGCAAAACTTAGTTCGAAAAAATTTTGGGTTGACTTAAGTTAAAAACGACTAGTTTTCCCCGGACGTTATTCGCATTAGAAGTAAGTCTAGCCAATCTTAAAAAAGCCCACCCATAAACCACATTTTCAACGTCATTTCATCGCAAATAAATGAAGTAATTTATGGTTTTCGGGCCAGTCAATTTTATGGGTAGTTATTGGAATCCACCATGTTGATCAGTGCGGAAGAAAAAGCAACCATTGAAGTGCTGGGAGTTAAATTCCACAAAATTACATGTTGCGAATTAATAGATCAGGCAGTTCAGTTTGCCCAAGACAAAAAAAAGGTAATTATAAGTAATGTCAATATCCGGGCGATGAATTTTGCTTATGATCTTGATTGGTTCCGCAACTTCATCAATCGTTCAGACTTGGTTTTCTGTGATGGGTTTGGCGTCTTGTTGGCTGCCAAATTAAATGGCTATCACGTAAATTCAGAGCATCGGATGACCTGCCCTGACTATATTGAGAACCTAGCTAAGAAATGCGAAAATAACGACGTTTCTATATATCTTTTGGCTGGCAAGCCAGGTGTTGTAGAAAAAGCGATTGAAAAATTAAAAAAAGTCGCTCCAAATTTAGAGATACAAGGTCATCATGGTTACTTCTCTAAAGACGGGGAAGAGAATGATCTGGTAATTCAAAAGATCAATGAGTTTCAACCAGATCTCCTTTATGTAGGTTTTGGCATGCCTCTCCAAGAGCGATGGATTCTTGACAACTACAGCAAGATTAATGCATGCGTATTCCTTCCCCTAGGTGCTTGCCTTGACTTTTATACTGGATCAGTAAGACGTGGGCCTCAATGGCTTACTGATAACGGTTTTGAATGGTTAAGTCGACTTTTGACAGAACCAAGGCGTCTCTGGTCTCGTTATCTGATTGGCAACAGCGTTTTTTACTATCGCGTTGTTAAAGAGCTTTTGATTAAGAGCGTCTCCAAAAGCTTCACCAGGATAAAACGTGACCATAGCACGAGTAAGCCTGGTTAAAGGAAATATTTTTCGCACTAATCCAGGTATTTAACTGGTTATTTTTATACCAAATTCCTCCCCGAAGTCAGTAGTTTTACCTAAAGCACAGCTTAACTCCTAAACCTGGATCAGGTCTGTTGTGATACCTACCACTACTTTCAAAATCAACCAAGTCCAGAAGTGGAGTTTTGCCTTAGAGAAAACTCCACTTCTAGACTTGGACAAGGTTTATATTCGTTCGTCTAAAGTGTTCTGTGAGTCTTTTAATACAAAGTTCAGCTACCCAGGTTGCATCAGGATGCCAGAGTGTCAGGGATGCCTCCACTGGTCACCCCTGACCATGTAAAATGACTCATATGTTTATCGCCTTTCAGGGCAATTATCAAAAGAAACAGGTAAATAGGAAATTATGCGTATTCTAGTTACTGGTGGAGCTGGTTTTATTGGCTCACATCTTATTGATCGTATGATGGCAGAAAATCACGATGTTATCTGCCTTGACAATTTCTTCACTGGCACTAAAGCCAATATTCAAAAGTGGTTTTCAAATCCTAATTTTGAACTAATTCGCCACGACATCACCGAACCCATTCGGCTCGAGGTTGATCAAATCTATCATTTGGCCTGTCCGGCTTCTCCTGTCCATTACCAATACAATCCGGTTAAGACCATTAAGACCAATGTCATGGGCACCTTGAATATGCTGGGTCTGGCTAAACGTATCAAAGCGCGTTTTCTCTTAGCCTCAACCTCGGAAGTATATGGCGATCCCCAGGTACATCCTCAACCAGAGGAGTATCGTGGTCATGTCAACCCTATTGGTATTCGTAGCTGTTATGACGAAGGTAAACGGGTAGCTGAAACCCTAGCCTTCGACTACCATCGCCAGAACGATGTTGATATTCGTGTTGCCCGTATCTTCAATACCTATGGGCCTAGAATGCTTGAAAATGATGGCCGAGTGGTCAGCAACTTTGTTGCTCAGGCTCTTCAGGGCGTGCCTCTGACGGTCTATGGCGATGGTTCCCAAACCCGCAGCTTTTGCTACGTCGCTGATCTGGTCGAGGGCCTAATTCGCTTGATGAACAGTGACCATACTGGCCCTGTCAATCTCGGAAACCCTGGTGAATACACCATCTTGCAACTGGCTGAAACGATTCAGAGCATGATCAATCCTGATGTACCCCTTCAGTTCAAGCCATTACCGAAAGACGATCCTACCCGGCGCAAGCCCGATATTACTCGAGCTAAAGAGTGGTTAGGTTGGGAACCTACAGTACCTCTTAAGGAAGGGTTGGTAACCATGATCGAGGACTTCAGAACCCGTTTGGGTGACTCGGTTACATCCCCAGTTGTGAGTTCTTCTAAATAAAGGAAACTATAACAAATCGATTGTGCCAATTGAATCTAGCGATTGAGTCAGAATGATTGTGCTTGAAGGCGTTGCCGAGCAGCAACAGGAGTTGGCCCCAATTCGTGAGGGTACTACGAGTCCAAACTCCGTTGACTTTGGCGTTGTGAGTAACCCTGAGTTTTTGCGGGAAGGTTCTGCAGTTTATGGCACCTTCAACCCCGAACCCATTGTCCTTGTACGCCCATCCGTGTTGACGGGCGCAACTGTCTTAATCCCACATCATTGCAAGTGAAAGGATTCCAATAGTTGGGTATTGGTTGCTTAAATATACCAAGTCCAGCTCGACATCTGGAGTTTTCTCTAAGGAAAAACTCCACTTCTGGACTTGGCCAAAGTTTAGCTGTCATTCAATACTTACTCCGCGAAACTTTTCTGACTTACGCTCCGGTGATGCCACTGGGGCTTTTTCAATGGTGCGAGTTTGCTGGCGGTGAGCCTGGAAGTAACCCATCCATTCTTCTGGAGCATTCATCGTTTCACCTCCATGCTTGGTGAGACGTTTTCGTACTTGGCAGAGAACCGGAGTGTTCACACAAGCTCCGGATACAATGACCTGTCCTTTGGTGAGAGCCGGAAGTTCTTTCAGAAGATCTCTCCCGGCAGCTTCTACCCCGTATTTGAGGCTTTCTTGATCAACCGGATTCACGATACGCATGAGAAACTGACTCATACACTGGGACAATACATCCGAATCGAGCTTACCGGGGCGCTGAGTAATCAGTCCAACTCCCATACCAAACTTACGCCCTTCGCTAAGGATGGTGCGCAGGATTTGCTTACAGCGCGAAGGCTCATGGGCCGGAGCAAAGCGATGAGATTCTTCAATTAAAATAAATACAGGATAGGGGAGGAAGTTTTCGTCATCTTCGCTGACTTTCTCTTTGGCAGTATTCATACGGGCCTGATAACTCTGACGCAGTACCGCTGCACAAATAACCTGCTGTTCTTCCTGGCTAATTTCATTCATCTGTAATACGGTCACCTGGCCCGGCCTGAATAAGTCCTTGGGCGCTAAGTGGTGCATCCGGTGAAAATAATCAGAGCTTTCTAGCTTACCGAGTTTCCATTCTAGAGCCGGAGCCGAGGAACCAGTCTTTTCGTTGCCTTCATCGTCAGTTGTGCGGTCGGCTTCATAGCAGGCTGAAATCAGATCCTGTACATCCCAACGATATTCTCCAAACTTGTGCTTACCCAACAGACTGAACGCTTTATTAAGAATTGCCTGCTGCCGATCACTCATGTTGGGCAGCAGCGTCAGGATGTCATAGTAATCGAGCGATGACATGCGAATGCGGATATCGTCAGGGGCTAGAATTTTGACTTCTGGGCTATAACCATCGGCATCGCTAAAGCTTTGGTTTCCCCGCATATCAGAGAGAGTACCGTACTCACCATGGGGATCAAAGATGAGCACCGCCGCCCTATTGTAAGGGCTTAGCAGTTCTTCAATGAGCACCCCAGCCGTATAGGATTTACCAGACCCGGTACCTGCCAAAATTGCCATATGGGTGCTGACGAGTTCTTTCACATCTAGCGCAACGGGAACACGGCCACCGGGTCGCAGGAGTAACGACCCAATATGGGCAGAACCGATCGACTGAGGCTGTTTTTTATTAATAATCTGACGCAGGGTGTCATCATCAGCCAGGCACACTTTTGCACCAGGGTCTGGTGCTATACGAGGATTTATAAAACCCAGCGCCGGATGAAAATAGCCGATAACGTCTACTGTCACCTCGTAAATTTCGGGATTAGGGTAAGCAAATCCTACTAAGGCTGCGATGGCCTCTGGATCAATTTCAGTCTCCACAAACAGGCGGTCAGGTAAATGGTCTATTAGCCGCCGCTCCGAGATTTTGCCCAGAATTTGCGCTGCGGGAGTATCGTCAAAGTCAACGGTGTAGTAAACAAACTCCCCGGTCTTGACCTGGCGATTATTGGCAGTAATGAATACGTATTGGTTTCCAGTTTCCCCTGGGCCTTTGACAGTACCAATCACGGGTGAAACTTGCTGAATAGACTGCGTCATAACCCATTAACCAGAGACTAATCGTTATAATGTGACATTTTTTAGTTCAGGGGAGCTTACACCAAGTCCAGCTCGAGATCGGTAGTTTTCTCTCAGGCAAAACTCCACTTCTGGACTTGGACAAGGTTTGAACCCCATAGAAAAATCCTTGAGCACCCATGCTGGCAACCAAGTCAGATCCGAAAGCCCTGGATGCTGGGGTAGATTCTCTTGATGGGACTGAGCTAATACTCATGTCCTCCCTAAAGTTATACCAGAGCTACTGAACAATCTACGGTCTGGGCTAACCAACTCTTCCATGCGAAATACTCTGAAGCTCTGTATTCTGTCATTCCAAGTCATGGTCTTGATTCACGGCATCCACGCCGAAAATCCCTGTTTTTAAAGGGATCCAACCGTTAGCCTTTTCCAATTCTGGCACCCATATCGGAAACTGTCCTCACTGCCCCTATGGAAATTGCGGAAATTATCGCAGATTTTGCTGAAGGAAAATTGGCGAATCTACGGATACAGTGCATCTAAGGAATAGATAGGCTTAGACCAAAGACAGGGCTTTAAAGCCAGTGAAGTCCCTAGAGCGCCCACCAGGTGGATCGCATGAACTAGACTTAATCCCATCTGGCAAGAGTGCTGCAACACTCTACCCGTTCTCGGTTCTAGAAGCTGCCAAGTTGGTTCTTTTAGAAAGGTGAGGGCATTCCATCAAGCTGATACGCTTACGTTTCTGAACTTTGGTTATGGCTTCTAAAAACGCTCCAGTTTTGTTTCCGGCCCGACTGGCTGAAGGAATGCCCCGGCATCATCAGCGACATGCAGCAGGGAGCCAATCGATTGCTTCTCAGCTAGTGCAGACAATTGCCGCCACCCTTAATGCTCCAGACGCATTACCCCGACTCACGGAGGTGCTCGGCACACAGTTAGCGCCCGATGGTTGCCTCATCTTGAGATTCCACCGCGTTAGCCACACTTTGTACTACAATTTTTGGCGACCTCATGCCCCTGTTCAGTCGCGGATGCTGTCGGCAAAGTCGCGCCATCATCAAGAAGAATTGCAGTGTCGAATTGCATGCAGCCTACTTCATCGTGACATTGAGCCATCGGCAGCAGCCAACCACTTAACCTGGCAGGAAGGTCTGGAAACTCTTTTGGCAGAAGAAGATCAGCACCTAGCCTGGTTAGAGCAGATCCAGACCTACCAAACGCTGTCCATCACATCGGCTCCGGACATGGATGCCGTGTTGGTGCTACTACACCGGTCTAGCCATCCCCCTCAACGGCTGGACAAGAGCCAGGAGATGGAAGTCGCTAGCCTGCTAGCAATGGCATTACATCAGCATGACCTGCAGCACCAAACCCAACGCTGTAATGAGCAAATCAACTACCTGAACTACCTTAAAGAAGATTTTCTCAGTACGCTGAACCATGAGTTGCGGACTCCCTTAACCAGCATGATGTTGGCTATTCGGATGCTGCGACGGCCAGATTTGACGCCGGAACGGGCGGCTAGGTATCTGGAGATTTTGGAGCAACAGTGCTCGCGGGAAACGAACCTGGTCAACGATTTGCTGATGCTACAGTCGGTAAATGTTCAGCAACCCACCGCAGCTTCAGACGCTATCGATTTAGTCTCGCATTTAGCCCAATTGACAGACCGCGAGCGAGATCACTTTACGCGATCGCAGCTAAGCCTTGAGTTAGAGCTGCCCGACTGCCCAGTCATGGTGAATACTTCGGGAGATCATTTGGACCGGATAATGCAAGAACTGCTCACTAATGCTCGCAAATATTCCGTTGTCCATAGTGCTACAACAGTAACCCTGTTAGACCAGGCGCCAGCTGAGCAGGTTGTTCAGATTTGTGTGACCAATGTGGGAGCAGAGATCCAGGCCGAAGAGCTTCCCCATATTTTTGATAAGTTTCGGCGAGGACAGAACGCTACAAAAAATGCTATTCCCGGGACTGGTACTGGCTTGGCCCTTGTAAAAGGACTGGTGGAGCAACTGGGCGGTAATATTTCAGTGCGCAGCAAACCATCGGCAAAGGGGCTCTGGCAAACCTGCTTCACGGTAGAGTTGCCGACAGGTGGTGGAACTGCAAAATGTAGTCATCCTTGCGCTGAGTAATAGTAATCGCTGGTATTCTATGCTTAGACAAAACTTATTGAGCACGGTTTGTCAGGATTAGGGTTTTGCCATGGCTGGAGTACACAATCAACACTCCTATCGCGCTCAGGGGGTGAATGACCTGCTGGGAGGTTCCCTGGCAGAAACTGAAGCTGCCGCATCCCCCGATGAGGAAGTTGGTATTGATTTACAGGAGTCTGGAATCAATATCACCACTGAAAAATTAACCGGGCGTCAGCGCAGAATTGTTGCGACCACCCATATCCCCTTTCCTGGGGAACAGATCTGGCAAATCCTGACAGACTATGACCACCTGGCAGACTTTATTCCTAACCTTACTGAAAGCTATCGAGTTTCACACCCAGAGGGTGGTATTCGCCTTGTACAGGTAGGAGCTCAATGCTTTCTCAATGTCAAGGTTTGCGCTCGTGTTGTCCTCGATATGCTTGAGGTATTTCCTAAAGAGCTGAAGTTTTCTATGGTAGAAGGAGACTTTCGTCAGTTTGAGGGACGTTGGTTACTGGAACCTTTAGCTGGTGGCCAAAACTCCGGCACTCAACTCAGCTATGACCTTCTCGTCTTACCACCACGGGCCATGCCTGCGGGTTTGATTGAACGACATATCAAACGGGATTTGGGTGAGAATCTAAAGGCTATAGACGCCCGCGCTCAGCTGCTGTTTGGTAAATAGCTGCATCAATTTGGCGACCCTTGAAGCTCATTGACTGACAAAAGTTGTACGCCCTCACCCCCAACCCCTCTCCCAGAAGGCGAGGGGAGCCGATCGATCCTCTCAGTTCCCTCTCCCCTCGGGAGAGGGCTGGGGTGTAGCTTGCTTCCCGGAGGGTGGGCTTTCAGGGATTGGGTTGAGAAGTTTTGTCAGTCAACCAGTCCTTGAAGCCGAACGCCAATCGCAAGCAGGTTGAGATGAAAGCTAAAAACAAGCCAGATCCAGTCAGACTAAGAGTTCCATGCGTTCTGCTATCACTGCATAGAATGGGTCCCCTCCAGGCATTCCCAGAAGTTGTAATATGGTGGGAATATTGGGAGGCAGACTCACTACTTCTGGGGTGCTAAAACCAGGTACTGACTGGAAGTAGCGCTTTACCAATTCAACTCGCTGCTTTTCGCTTGCATCTCGCCAGATGGCAATGGCTTTTTGGTAAAACATGCGGTTTGAGAAGCTAATTATAGCGATACCACCCGGCTTCAGAATTCGATAGATTTCAGCAAATATAGTTTCTGGCTCCTGTAAATATTGCACCGAAACTGTATTAAGTACAGCATCAAATGACTGATCGGCCAGGGGAAGTTTGGCATTTTCGTTCAGATTTTGCACAAAGAAGTGGTCAAGGCGAGGATTCTTGGCCAGTTCTTCAGCGTTCATACCGTGACCTTCGACCCACTCAAATGCTGTCTCTGGGGGCAGGTGAGAAACCCAACTGCTCATCATATCAAAAATACGGCTGTTCGGCTGCAGTCGCTCGCGGTACAGATCTGTGAGCCGTTGAATGAATCCCTCGTCGACATGGGTAACGAGGCGGGGCACGTCGTAGAACAAACTGTCGTCTGAAGGGTCTAGTTTGGAGCGCTGTTCTGGCTGAAGCACCATAAGATCAAGGGAGACCAACTGACTACTGTTTCATTGTAAATAAATTTTAAGTTTGAAGAAAGAATGACTGACCACAGTCATGCTCGATTTTGCAGACGAGTTTTTGAGCCAACGGAGTACTCGGGCAGCCATTAAACCTTGTCCAGGTCCAGCAGTGGAGTTTTCTCTCAGGCAAAACTCCAGATGTCAAGCTGGACTTGGTTTAAAAACAAAAAGCCAGAGATGACAACACAAGGCATCCCCGGCTTATTTTTAGCCTTGGATCAGCTCAGCTAGTGAGGTGTGCCAAAGCGATCAGAATTTGGTGGCGGCGTTTAACGGTACCGCTTCTTACGACGGGCAACAGCTTTACGCTTGCGCTTTTCTTGAGGAGTTTCGAAGTGGCGGCGGCGCTTCACTTCTGAGAAAATGCCTGCTTTAGAAACCTGTCGCTTAAACCGGCGCAGTGCGGATTCAATACCTTCGTTTTCACCTACAACAACTTGAGTCATATGGAATCGCTTCTTTCTCCTTTGTTGACTACAGTGACAAGAACTGACAAAAGTTCAATGTTGATGGTTCTTTGAAGTTGCCCATCAAGCTTATTCAGCTAGGAAACGCCGTTGAGCCACCTCCTCCAGGCGTTTATTTTTGATTAGACAGCAAAATTTGGACACAAGTGCCCTACCTATAAAGGTAGATTAGCACACATTCTTCACCCCTAAGGTTCCGAAACTTAATCTCTCTCCGTCGACAGACCCTTTAGACTCGTGGAACTTGGTTACGCTGCGACTCATCCTACCAGCGTCCAAACCACTGATGGCAATATCTAGTGGTTTGCCTTTATATCCCCGGTCCAGCTCGACATCTGTAGTTTTCCCTCAGGCAAAACTCCACTTTTGACCTTGGACATGGTTTAGCACGACCACGATGGTTAAACAGATCTAACGGCTTGGGATGCTTTTTCTACAGTGTCTTGAGGGAGAGGAACATTGCCCAACTCACTGCTGAAGTCCCGCCCTCAGGCTAACCCCTACTGAACTCATTCCTTAATAGCATTGGCCTTTGTCTCGTTGTCATACTGGGCATAGAGCAACAGCCAGGTAGAGGTGATGATGGGGTAAGCAAGCGTGCATCTCCTACGTTAGCGGAAGACCTCGAGTCTGCTTCAGCGAGTGAGTAGACTACTCTTTAGAAGAGTCTAAGCTGCATAGGTTCTGGGCCAGGGAAATTGCAATTGCCCTACACAGAGCGCTTGCCCTAGTCGTTGCTCGCAGAGGGACTTCTCTTCTGCAGACAGGTCTTCATATTCCACATCTCGTCTTAGGACAATGCCATTGTGCCCGGTTATAAATCTGGGGAGTTCCTCAACCTCGATGGGTCTCAAAGTTTGCATATCGTAAGTGGTGTAGGTAGTGAGGTCTAGATCTTCAAAGTCGATATCGACTACTGTTAGCGCTTTCCGGGGTGGGAGATCGCTGTCAATCAGGGGCCGTGGGCCGGATCCAAGAAGTCCCGTATGCAATAACTGCAGTTTGCCTCGATGACCGGGGTAGTAGGCATGGTGATGGCCGCTAATGTAGGTATGAACGTTGTAGCCCTCTAGCATGGCCCGAAGCTGGTCGGCATTGTCCATCACCTCGCCGGGCTGGTTGCGACCTACCGCAACAGAATAGAGGGGAAGATGCCCTAACAAAATTCTGGCCCTGGCTCGTTGAGCCGCCTCGCTAGCGAGGGAGGTTTCCACCCAGGCCAGTTTTTCCTCCGGAATGCGGCTGGAAGAGCCATCCCAGACCATGAAAAAGATGTCGTTGGACTGAAAGGTATAGAAGAAGGGGAAGTCGGATCGATCGATAAACTCAATACCCGGATCATGGCTGGGGTCGTTCCAGTAGCTGCTTGCCTGATCGCGTTCTTGCTGGAACAAAAAGGCGTTGTTCATTCCAGTGGCGCTTGAGGCATCGTGATTGCCCATGGTGAAGCCGTAGGGAATGCCCTGGTCTCTCAGGGGGGCGGCGACGTGCTGATCAAACGACTGCCACATGGCATCCAGCTGGCTGGTCGTTAAGGTCAAATCTTGACCGGCCACCATGTCGCCACTGCAAACCACCAGGTCAGGCTGCCAGAAGGGCAAGAGCTGTATGGCTTTGTCAATTTCAGGATCATAATCAGTGGAACCATAGGCGCTGTTCAAATCGCTAATGACCACCAGGCGCACATCTTTACGGGGAGGGCTGGCCATTCCTCCTGCCTCCTTGTCGACGATGGCCTGCGTTTCGGCTGGTAGTTCTGTCGTCAGAGCTGCTGCCGGGGCCGAACCTTCGCGAGCGGTAACTGGTTCGATGGATGCAGCCGTTTCTTGGGGTGGGGTAACCACTGGTTCAGATCGGAAAACCTGTTCTGAGCAAGCGATTGCCAGGCTCAAGATTAAGCCTAAACAGATGCCGGTTAAAAAACGCTTAAAACCCATGGTGTGCTGCCTAACTAACAGGCATAAACTTAACTCAACATGGGAGGGTTTGATCTTGGTTGTGCCAGTTTTTAGCGGAGAACCCCGATGACGGGAGGGGAGCAAAAGTTTTGTTGCTAAAGGCTGCTTCTAACAAAACCAATCATAAACTGTATATATGGCTACAGTTTGAGATTTACCATGGAAAAACGATTACAGCATACCCAACGGCGGCAAGTCATCGGCGAACTGCGTCATCAACTACGCTATGCTTCTCCTGAAGAACGACACCAGATTCGCCAGGAACTCGATTTTTGGCAGCGCCAGACAAAGTAGATATCTCTGAATCGGGACAAATTTTCGCATGTCAGACCGCTCTCCCTGGCCTGAGGGGCAGCGTGACTTAAGGATGCTGCTTAAAACCATATCCCCGGTCTTGCAGGATGGAGAGTATGCATTGTGCTCGATGTCTGGAGATAAATGGCATGATTCTGTCTTAAACCTTGTCCAGGTCCAGAAGTAGAGTTTTCCATCAGGGAAAACTCCAAATTTCGAGCTGGACTTGGTATATCTACTGCCATTCGCAACAGAGTGGCGTCAGCATTGGGGCGCTGTTGCTACTGCTGCAATTCTTCCAGTTTTGCCTTAACAGTCTGAATATCCTGCCACATAAGCCATTTGGGGCTGCCCTTTTCCCGAGAGGGGTTCCGCAAGAGATAGGCCGGATGAAAGATTGGCATACAGAGGCGACCCTCCCATTCAATCCACTGGCCCCGAATTTTGGTAATACCTTTCTTTTCACCAGTGATACCTCTGACGGCAGTAGCTCCGGTTAGCAGGATCACCTTGGGGTTAACCATGCGAATTTGCTCTAGTAGATAGCCCTGACAGGCGGCCATTTCGTCGGCTGATGGCACCCGATTACCCGGTGGACGGCACTTAACGATGTTGCAAATGTAAACGTCCTTCTCGGTGTCGAGCCGCACCGAGGCCAAAATTTTGTCGAGCAATTGCCCCGATCTCCCCACAAAGGGCAATCCCTGCTCATCCTCTTGCTGTCCAGGGCCTTCCCCAATGATTAGAAGGTCAGCTTTGGGGTTGCCGCGACTGACCACTACATGGGTGCGCCCCTGGGCCAGGCCGCAGCGCTGACAATTGCTGCAGTGGCTGGCGAGTTGCTCTAAAGATTCATAAATCCCCCTGGGGATAGGCACCGAGCTACTCGTGGGGATGCTGTCAAAGTCGATATCGGCTGGGGCAGGGGCCGTCTCTGCGGCAGAGAACAGGCTAAATTGCTCGTCGGACATGGTTAGGGGAGGTAGGTCTTCTGGCTGTTTATTGTAAAGGTTCTTTTCATTCCCCGCTGAACAGGGTCTTGGGAATTGAACTTTGGCTGCGGGTTAGGTTTGTGATAGTTACGAAAGCGTCCTGCCATGCCAACGGGCGCAATGTTTGCTTGCCAAGATTTTAAATATCCTGTCCAAGGCCATAAGTGGAGTTTTGCCTGCGGCCAGGCGACATATTTCGATCTGGACTTGGTATAGCTGGTGGTTTTGAAAGGAGGGTTGGGTATTCTTTAACAGAGCTTCAGCGGGGATCGCCAGGTCTTTTTGAAGGCTTTACCCGATGCCCTGGCAGAGCTTCTAGGTTAGACATACCGCTTGAATATCTAGCGCGCTACTGCACCCTTCGCTTCCATAGCAAATTCGACCCCAGTTTTTAGAACAGAGCTTAAGCTAATCGCCACAGACCATCGAGGCACGAGGTTAACGATGAAACCCTTCGCTACTCTCAACATAAATTTGTTGGCCAAAGTATCTGCCTCCTGGGGGCGGCCAGACCTGCTAAAGCCCCTGAGAAAGTGGATTTTGGCTCAAAAAATTGAAACCCCCAAGCGAGCCCGCCGGGTAGCCCGGTTAATTCCGGCTCAGTGCCCGTTTGAGCGCGACATCTTTGTGTTTGGCAAACTGGTGGCTCACTTCCCACCGCTATGTAAGCTCAATCCGCTTTACAACGAGTTGATCGAGTTGCGGTTTCGGGCCTTGTGCTACCTGGCCGATGAATGTGGTGAAGATGTTTCGGCTTACATCTAGAACGGGGTAGACTACCGTCATTAAGATGGACATCAAAACAGTCCATCAAGAGCTGATAGACATGAAGTTATGGCTCCTCCCCAGCGGCAACTACTGATCCAGGTCGCCAGGCTTTTCCCCGATGCATTGTTTTATGTGCCCACTGAAGAAAAGCTTGTGGCCCTGAGCATTGACGATATTCCCACCCCCGGGGATCAGGATGATCGCTCGACTCGGCTAATTTTACAGGCCATTGCCAGGCACAATCTCACCACTGAGTCCCCGGCCAGGGCGACGTTTTTTGTGATTACCGATCACCTGACGCCAGGGAGCACCATCTTGCAGGAAATTTTGGCGGCGGGGCACGAAATTGCCAACCACGGCACCACCGACACTACGCCGGCCATTTTGCAGCCGGTGGAGTTTGAGCGCCACTTTCGAGAGGCCCACGACATTATTACCGATGCAATTCAGCAGCCGCTGCGCTGGTATCGACCGGGACGGGGGCTGTATAACCGCTCGATGCTGGAGCAGGTGCGTCTGTTGCCCGGCTACGAGTCTCTGATGGCGCTGGCATCTATGATCCCCTTTGATACTTTTCGACATCTGGATGATCCCACCCTAACGGCCTGGTATCTGTCGCGGTTCATTTTCCCCGGTGCGATTTTTGTCATGCATGGGGGATCCGTAGACCGCTGCCGCCAGACCGCCAAAGCCTTGCCAGACTTACTGCGGACTTTAGCTGACCAGGGTTATCAAGTGGTTACCCTATCGGAACTGTATGACCGGGTCATAGTAAAAACTGCTCTAGGGCAACCGCTACCCCATCCTGCTCCACCCCAGGGGCAACCCAATCCGCCGCCTGCTTGACGGCAGCAGGGGCATCACCCATAGCCACGCCAAGGCCGGCATAGCGCAACATTTCCAAGTCGTTAAAGTTATCGCCGACGGTCATCACCTGGTCGGGCTTGAGGTCTAGCAACTCTTCCGCCAGGTAGCGCACCGCTTCCCCCTTATTGGCCTGAGGATGGGTGGCCTCCACAAAGTATTCCACCGACCGGGTCAAGTACAGGTCGGTGTCGGGATAGCGATGGCTGAGTTTGTCTAGAAGGTCACTGAGCAATGGAATGTTGTTACTCAGGGTCAGCAGCTTGGTGGTTTCGATGGCGGTATTTCGCTCCAATAACTGGGTTAAGTCTCCGGCGGCAACGGGGCGAATGCCGGAACGCTCGGCGTAGGCCTCGGTATCGTCGATGATGGCTCGCACATGCAGCTGGTCGTCAATGTATAGGTGAATGGACAGCTCTTGCTGGGCTTCTAGGGGAGCCAGAAACGCCAGAATCTCCAGGGCCAGCTGTCGGGGCAGGGGGGTGTGACGATGAAGCGTTTGGCTCTGGGGATGTTTGATATAGGCTCCCTGATAGGCCATTAGCGGCAGGGTGGAGCCGAGGGCCTGGTGAAACCGCAGGGCCGATTGGTACATGCGACCGGTTGCGATCGCAACCTCGATTCCCCTTTGCTGCACCTGGCGAATGGCCTCCCGCACCCGTAGAGAAATCTGGTTCGACTGTCCCGCTATGGTTCCGTCAATATCGAGCACCAGTAAACGAATATTGCCAGTCATGATAGGTCCTGAAGTTTATGACAGCCATTGCCGTCTATTATGGGGCGGCATTTCGCCCTGGGGAATATTCTGGTATACATCCCGATACTCAGACATCGCTGCCAGCAAGCCAGTCCCTCCCACCCATACCCATGCTTTAGCCCCGCCTGTACCCTGTATCCCCTAGCCCCCTTAGCCCCCTGGCCCCCTGCTCCGAGCAGCAACCCCCAGCAGAAACCGATTCCTCAACAAACCGGCAGAGAATCCAGAGTATTACCAATTTTATCGGCGATGCCTTCCACCCAGGCTTCATCCTGCTTGGTATAGCTGCGGGGGGCATTGGCAGCCAGAATTAACGCCCCCTGCGCGCCCATGGGTTGGCAAATTACACCCTGGGTATTGGGGGGGAGATAGTCAAACTCCACCCGACCGGGATACACCTTGAGATCAACCAGGTAAACCGCTTTACCCTTGTCTAGCACCCGCTGCAGAATGGGACCGGGTTTGACCTCGGCATTAGGCCCGAGAACCCCCCGTCGCATCAGTACTTGCCCCTGCTTGTAGGCCACCACCGACCGGGTTACGGTATTGGTGAGCAGCAAATGAGAGGCCCAGGCCAGCTCAGTCACGACACTCTCGGGCAAGTCCTCGGCGAATTCCAGCCCTTCTTCCCCTGCCAAAATGACCGCCTCTGGAGGTACCGGTTGAATACGTTGCCAGAGCAAGCCGGTCAGAATCAACAGGGCACTCAAAATCACCCCCATAACGTCAGACCGGGCCTGAAAGTCAGTCAACGCAGGGGTCAGCAGCCGATTTAACAGCAGTGCCGAACCGCCAATAATACCGGCTGCAATGGGCAGCTTACGCAGCACACTGTTGGGATCAGATTGGGCCATAAACCTCTGTCAAATCTAAAGATCTAGTGTATCGTTATCGGTTGAACCGTCCATAACCTGCCCTGGGCAATCAGAGCATTGAGACATGGCTATGCGCACGTTCGTTTTGCCGCTACTAGCGCTACCGGTTGGCTTTCTGTCGGTGCTGTTTGGCATAGACGATCCTGAACTTTTACAGACTTCAAGTTTCCAGGCCACAGAACTGCAAGCCCGGTGGGAATCTCCCTGGATTGCTGGCTTAAATCGAGATCCAGAACTGGAGAAAATTCTCGACCAGTATTTAACAAACCTGGAAAGACAGGGCTGGGCCAGACCGGGGCAGGGAATTTGGATTCAAGTCGGCAATAGCGCCGTAGGATCTCACCAGGGGGAAGTGTTGATGTCGGCGGCATCGCTAACCAAACTGGCTACGTCCCTGGCTGCGGTAGAAACCTGGCCCCTGGATCACCACTTTGAAACTCGCATCGGCATTAGCGGCACCGTGGATAATGGCGTGCTGTATGGGGATTTGATTATCCAGGGGGGCGGCGACCCGCTGTTTGTGTGGGAGGAAGGCATCGCTCTGGCAAACAAACTGCAGTCTCTGGGGTTGCGCCAGGTCGTCGGCGAGATTCTGGTGCTGGGTGACTTCACCATGAATTTTGAGGAAGATCCTGCCGATTCGGTCGCCGCATTGAAGCAGGTGATGTCCACCAAAACCTGGACTGGCGAAGTCTGGGAAGCTTACGAAAACCTCCCTGTTGGCACGCCTCAGCCTAATATTCAAATTGATGGCACCGCAAGGCTGGCTGATCCCAGCGTGGCAAGTCAAGCTTCAACCTGGATCCTGAGCCACCAATCTTTACCGCTGGTAGCCCTCCTCAAAGCCATGAACATTTACAGCAACAACGTCATGGCCGATATGGTGGCCAACCTGACCGGAGGCCCCCAGGCCGTTGTGACCAAAGCCTCAGCCGGGGCTGACATGCCCCCCGGTGCCCTGAGCCTGGTGAACGGTTCAGGGCTGGGGATGGAAAATCAGATGTCGGCTCGGGCGGCAGTGGCCCTACTCTCTAGCCTGCAGCACAAGCTAGAGTCCCAGGGATTTTCAGTCTCCGACGTGCTGCCGGTTGCTGGCGAAGATGTAGGCACCCTGATTGACCGCCGTATTCCCTCAAAATCTGCGGTCAAAACCGGTAGCCTGGCAGAAGTAAGTGCCCTGGCCGGCATGCTTCCCACGGCTGAAAAAGGGCCGGTATGGTTCGCTATCATCAACCGGGGCTGGGCCATTAGCGACCTGCGGGTGCAGCAAGATTTTTTGCTCCAGGCCATTCAGGCGCACTGGGGGGCAGCCGGGGTTCCTCCGGCCATGGCCACCAAAGTTCGCATGCAGGAGGGAGACTATCGCTATGGCGACCCGGCCCGTATTCAGCCCCTGACTGTGCCAGCAGAGTAAAGTTTGTGCAGCACCGTGGCGATGCCTTTTGCCCCCCCAGGGTGCCCCATGCGGTGGCGGCCATTTTCCGCAATCCGCTGGAGCCGCTGGCTATCTTGCAGGCAATGCTGCATTGCCTCTCCTACGATCTCAGGGTCAGACACCAGCATCACCGATGGCCCTAACAGGCGAGACTGGGTTGCGGCAAAAGCGCGGGTAAACTGAGGCCCCCTGCCGGGGAAGGTAAACACCGGCTTACCCAGACCCACCATCTGCTCGGTGGCTGTACCGGCGGTGGCAATGGCGCAATCCGCCAGGTGCAGACATTCTGGAAAGGCATCCTGGGTCAGGGTCAAAGTCACATTATCCCGGCTAAAGGTAGGGTAGCGGTGGGGCACAGGCGTCCACTCGGATGCCATCAGCGGATCTTTAAAAACTGCCAGGTTGAGGCTGGGGGCGATGGCCGCCAAAAGCCGAATGTGCCGGTGAGGAAACTGTTGTTGCAGGGAAGGGAACGCCTTCAGCAGCAGTTGCCAGTTGTCAAACACCTCTGGGGCGCGGGAGCCTGGCAGTAAGGCAATGGTTAGAGAGGGGGCAGGGGAAGGTGCGATCGCCGCTAGCTGCGCCAGTTTATCCGTCGCGGCCTCCAGGCCATCCATCATAGGGTTACCCTCATACCGGGCTGGGATGCGCCACCGCTGCAGATGCTCTGCCGTCAATTGATCCCGCACAAATACGGCCTGACATCTGGGATGGCTCATCAGCCACCGCTCCCAGGGTAAATAGACGGAACCCGACCAACCTTCATACCAGGGTCGCTGGGGCAATGGACCGGCTTCATTGCGCAACCAATATTCAGATTTGGCCGTACCGATAAAGCTGTAGTTGGCCCCACTCCACCAGGCAAAGGAGAGGGGCACGATATCGCCCACAGCCAGAATATCGCCACCGTTTTGCGCCCATTGCCGCACCGTCGCCAGTTGCTGTCGGGTCAGCGGCAACAATCCGCTCCTCAGGTCTTTCATGGCCTGACGTTGATCCATATAGATAAATCCGCCAGACGGTAAGGTTTGGGCTGGGCCTACCAGGGCAATACCGGCTTTTTGAAAAATTCCTCCCTCTCCGACAATGGGCATAGCCGCCAGTTCCGGGCGCTGGGGTAACCGTCTCAACTCCTGCAGAATCTGCACCGCAATGCTGTCTTCTCCGTGGCCATTGCTGATGCAAAGTAATGCCATAGCTCATCCACAATCCAATCTTCCACAAACGCCCCGGCAGGCCACAAGCTAACGGCCTGCCAGATTACTACAGTAGCCTGCCCCTGGCCTAAATGTCCTAGTACCGGCTGACAGCAATAAGGCAACCATTGCCGAGGAGCCAGGTACCGGGTATCAGGTTTCAGGCATAGTTGGGAATGGGGATTCAATAACGTGGGATAGCCGTCTCGGCTGTCCAAGAGCTAGTCTGGCTGCAAGGTGCGCAGTTAATATTCCGTCTTCAAATTAAAAGTAGTTTTAACCGCCTTAGAACCGGACAGGAGCGCCCGAATTTGGTCTGGCAGGGTTAGGGGATCAAAAGGTTTGGGTAAAGCACCAGCGACCCCCAAACTCCGAAGTTGCTGCTTAGAGAACCAATTGGCTTTTGCAGTAATAAAAACAATCGGAACCGACCTCAGCCATAATTTTGCTCGAAGCTGCTCGACCAGATCTTCTGCGCAAACCTCAATATAAGGAGCATCTAACAAAATGATATCTGGCGGCATTCCATCAAGGATTTCAATCCCCTGCCACAGGGTCAAAGCTCCCTGTACATCCCATCCTCCCAGGTCATCTAAGCAAACCTGCAAGACGTCGCGCACCGAAACTTCATGATCGACCAGCAAAACTCTGTAGCGAAATACCGGTCCACTAGTTTGGGGGATGGAATGACTCATAACGAAACCCTATCAAAGTCTAGACGCAGAGTTTTGCCGAAGGAAAACTAGAAATTTCAAGTCAGACTGGGTTTATGTCTAATCTTCACAAAACCAATAGCCCGAGTCATATTGACTTGGGATTATAGGGGTAAAAGATAATGCCTTGATAAGGGATCAAGAAACCTGTTCTACCACAAGGCGAAAAAAAACTAATGTCAATAGATTTAGCGATGCCGCCAAGGCAGCAGAGCGGCAACCGTCTTTACTGCGGGAAAAACATGTTGTAGCGGGAACAAATCGCTAAAACTCATCGTCGCTATAACCCATGGGAGCCTCGTTGTCCCGACGAGAGCCCAGTAAATCCAGGCGATCTACTCTAATCACCGGCTTGGAGCGTGAGGCTCCTGTCGCTCGATCTTGCCAGCTATCAAACTTTAGAGAACCACTTACGCCGATTAAGCTGCCTTTGCGGACGTAGTTGGCGGCAATTTCTGCATTGCGCCCCCATAATTCCAGGTTGAACCAATCCGGTTTGTCATCTCGGCTGGAGCGCCGCCGCACAGCTAAGGTTAGATTGCAGACCACGCTACCTGATTCAAAATATTTCACATCAGGGTCGACGCCAACACGTCCAACCAGGGTCACCACATTCACAGTCATTGGAAAACCAGATCACTACCGTTTCAGCTCTATTCAGTTTAATACCGACCGCGAGAATGTTTGCATGAAATTGAGGCCCTAACTTGGTACCCCATGATGGTTGTATCAGATAAGGGGTACCGAATTCCAACGCTGTCAGGCCAACCAGACGTCCGACAACGTTTAACCCTCCTTGCCTGGATCCCTCCGCGATTCCTGCCAAGACGGTAGTTGCCAAGGTGCAGTTAGACCGGCTTCTAAAGACCGGTCTTTAATAGTGCTAGTATCGATGCACCTCTGGTTAAGCTAAATTATTCTGAGTCTTTCAACACAAGCATTTTTTTGCATAGCAGTAAAAAAACGTCTACTAGATGTTTTTCACGAAACGTAATAGAATCATCTACCGTTGTTCTGCAATTCGTTCTGGTCTCCTACTGGGAGTTTGCGCCTGTGGCTTTATTTGATAGATTTTCGCGCGACATGGGTATTGATCTGGGCACAGCCAATACCCTGGTTTACGTTTCAGGCAAGGGGGTGGTCTTGCAGGAACCCTCTGTGGTCGCTATGGACCAGACCGAGAAAAAGCCACTAGCCGTTGGCGAAGAGGCCAAGCGAATGCTAGGCCGTACTCCCGGCAACGTGATGGCTTTACGACCTTTGCGAGACGGGGTTATCGCCGACTTCGATACCGCCGAATTGATGTTGAAACATTTCATTCGCCAGGTCCACGAGGGGCGCACTTTAGTTTCACCGCGCATTGTGATCGGTATTCCCAGCGGAGTCACTGGCGTTGAACGACGGGCCGTAATGGATGCAGCTCAGCAGGCCGGGGCACGCACTGTCTTCTTAATTGATGAGCCCGTGGCTGCCGCCATTGGTGCAGGATTGCCCGTCGCTGAACCCACCGGCAATATGATTGTCGACATCGGTGGCGGTACTACCGAAGTCGCCGTCCTGAGTTTGCAGGGCACAGTGCTTAGTGAATCTGTCCGAGTAGCAGGAGATGAGCTCAGCGAATCTATTTCCAGCTATTTGAAAAAGGTTCATAACCTGGTTATTGGTGAAAGGACTGCGGAAGAAATTAAGATCAACATTGGCTCGGCCTACCCCAGCTCCGATGACAACGAAATCAGCATGGATGTGCGTGGTCTACACCTGTTGTCAGGTCTGCCCCGCACGGTCACCGTCAAAAGTGCCGAAATTCGAGAAAGTATGGCTGAACCCCTGTCTGTCATTGTTGAAGCGGTTAAGCGTACCCTGGAAAGAACTCCTCCGGAATTAGCGGCGGATATTATCGACCGGGGCATTATGTTAGCAGGAGGGGGAGCCCTGCTGAAGGGCCTGGATACGCTGATTAGCCATGAGACCGGGATTCTGGTTCATGTAGCCGCAGATCCTCTGAGCTGTGTTGTTTTAGGTACTGGTCGGGTACTCGAAAACTTTAGTCAAATGGGTCGGGTTTTCAGCGGTCGGTCGAGCCTATAACCTTATCAACGCACACCTGATTTTCTCCACATATGTTTGCGCTTCGTCGCTGGTGGACAAGGCACGCCCTAAAGGTGGGAATGGTTACTCTGGCCATTTCCTCTGCCTGGTTTTTGCGGTATAACGATGGCGCTGTTCTCTATGAGGCCTACCACTGGCTGACCCGACCTCTACAGTCGGGGCTGAGCCGAGAGCAGCAGTTTGAAAGCAGTTACATTCTGGAACTGCAGCAACGGATTGTTGAGCTGGAAAATCAAAACCAGGTTCTGCAAGAGTTGGCGTCTTATCAAGATACGCTGCCAGAATCGGTGGCAACCGCTGCCGTCATTGGCCGCAGTGCCGATCACTGGTGGCAACATATTGTGCTGAATCGAGGCAGTCGGGATGGGATCACACCGGGTTATACCGTAACCGGGCCTGGAGGTCTGGTAGGCCGGGTGGTAGCGGTTTCTCCTAACACCTCCAGAGTGCTGATAATTACCGACCCGACCAGTCGGGTCGGGGCTAAGGTGAGTCGCAGCCGAGCCATGGGGGTGATCCGGGGCCAGACCAACAACCGGGTGGTCATGGAATTTTTTGACAAATTCCCTGATGTTAAGGCTGGGGATGTGGTTGTGACCTCATCCTACAGTCGCCTTTTCCCTAAAGATATTGCGGTGGGTAGGGTAGAGTCCATCGACCTGACGAAAAGCCCCGCCCCCGAAGCTACTATTCAACTTTCGGCCCCCTTATCTGTTTTAGAGTGGGTTGTCATTCATCCTTTCGAACCGCTGGAATCAGTCGATATTCCAACCATTCCCGAACAATTAGAAGCTGATGAAGAATCCGATGGGGTGGGGCCATGACCGTTGGCACACCATCCCGAAAGCAGTCTGGCTTACGTCATCCTCTAGTCGTCAACACTGGAGTCACCGTAGCGTCGGTACTGGTTTGCTTGATGCTTCTACCCAGCCGCATTCCCGGCATGGAACTGTTGGGAGTAGGGCCTCACTGGTTACTGATCTGGGTGGTCGCCTGGAGCGTCAAACGAACTATGTGGCAGGGAGCTTTAGCGGGGCTGGTGCTAGGGCTTTTGCAAGATGCCATGACCGCTCCCCATCCAACCCACACCCTCAGTTTGATTGTGGTAGGGGTGCTGACGGCCCGATTACAAAAACAACGCTATCTACAGGAAGACATTATCTCCGTCGCTCTGATTGTTTTTGCCATGGCTGTGATTGCCGAAACCGTCTTGGCGTTGCAAATCAGCCTGGATTATCTCTTTTCAGCTGATTCTCTATATCCAACCCTATCCAAAATTTGGCTTTACCACCAGCGAGTTGCCCTGAGTTCCGCAATTCTCAGCAGCCTGTGGGCTCCCGCCCTATACTATCCCCTCAATCGCTGGTGGGATCGCCACGGGACGGAACCATAACCAACTCAGAACAGTTGCCTGAGAGTCACACGCTGCTGCAGACGTTGAGCGGCCGTCCACAGGTCTGGAATCAGAGCCGTGGGACGAAAGGATTGCAGATAGTTGCCGCTGCGGATACCGCAGGTAACTGCAATAGTTTCGACCCCGAGGGTTTGACCGGCCATAATATCGGCCTCGGTGTCACCAATCATCCAGGTGTGGCTTAAGTTATAGCCGTGGCGTTGCTGCCCTGCAATAGCCGCCTGCAGACGCTCGATTTTATGATTCGCCTGATTTTTATAGGCTGATTCAATTAAATCCATACCAAACAAATCGGCAATGGCCCATTCCAGGTCGTGGCGCTGTAGGAACTCAATGACCTGCTGGGGAGGACGCAGGGTTACCAGCACCACTCGAATCCCACATTGCCCCAAAATTGAAAGTCCTTCCCAGGCTTTAGGCTGCAGCCGATCGTAGTGGAGTAAACTATTGTGGTTCACAATGCGACTGACGGCGGCCAAAAATTGATCAATGGCTACGCCCTCTAGCCCGGACCAATGGGCAATTTGGCGGTCTGGAATGCGGTTTTGCTTAAACGTCCAGAACTGAGATTTTGACAGCCACCGAAGATCTGTGCCTGGGTTGGTAGCCGCTGCTCCAACCTGGGTCAGCGCCTGGCGGTAAGTAGCGTAGTAGCGCTCAGAAACATCTACGATGGGCCCGTCAAAGTCGCAAAAAATGGTCGATGGAGCCATGGATCACCTCATCCCCCAGGAACTGTGAAAGAAACGGACAACTGCAACCAGACAACGTACCTATCAGACAAGTGAGAGAATTCAAGCAGTTAGACAAAAGTCCAATCAGCTTAACAAAATTTAAAGACCTGTTCAATGTAGCAACCGGGCATAAAAATGACCACCTGGCGTTAGGGCTGTAGTTCTAACCAGTTTGGGTTTTTATTTGAGCTGTCCCGTTTATCGGGGTATCGACATGGGAGAATGATGGGCGCTAATGCCTACAGGTAGACCATGGCTGTAAAAGCTCTAGTGATTGGTAGTGGCGCTCGAGAACATACTCTGGCTTGGGCATTGCTGCGTTCCCCAAATGTTCAAGAGGTGGTTTGTGTACCGGGTAATGGGGGCACGGCCACCCTGCCGGGGGCGCGAAATTTGGCCCTGACCCTCGACGATTTCGAGGGCATTGGGCGCTTTGCCCTGGTCAACAACTTTAGCCTGGTCGTTGTAGGGCCAGAGCAGCCTCTGGCGGATGGCATTACCGACTATCTGACAGCCCAGGGGTTAAAAGTATTTGGCCCGAACCAGGCTGGCGCTCAGATTGAGGCCAGTAAAGCCTGGTCTAAAACCCTCATGGCAGAAGCTCAGATTCCCACAGCCGGTTCTCGCACCTTTCAGGAGGCTGATGCAGCTCTGGCCTACCTGAAACAGCAGGGAGCGCCGATTGTGGTTAAGGCGGATGGACTGGCGGCCGGCAAAGGCGTGACCGTGGCCCACCGATTAGAAGATGCAGTGACTGCCGTGGAAGAGGTCTTTAGCGGCAAATTTGGGGCGGCGGGAAATAGCGTTGTGATTGAAGAATTCATGGCGGGTCAGGAGACCTCGGTACTGGCTGTAACTGACGGAAAAACCATTCGCCCTCTGTTGCCAGCCCAGGACCACAAGCCTATCGGCGAGGGAGATACCGGCCCCAATACTGGCGGCATGGGGGCCTACGCCCCAACCCCTGTGGTCACCCCAGAACTGATGGAGCGCATTCAGCAGGAAATTCTAGAGCCCACCATTGCGGCTCTACAACAGCGAGGTATTGACTATCGGGGTGTCCTTTACGCTGGACTGATGATTAGCCCCTCCGGCGACCCGCAGGTGGTTGAGTTTAACTGCCGCTTTGGTGACCCTGAAACCCAGGCAGTGCTGCCGCTGCTGGAGACACCCCTGGATCAGATCCTGCTGGCCTGCATTGAAGGACAGCTAGAAAGACTGCCCCCCTTTGAGTGGAAGCCGGGGGCCGCAGCCTGTGTGGTCATTGCTGCCGAGGGCTATCCTGGCGCTTACCCCAAGGGCATGGAAATTTTTGGCCTGGAAGAGGCGGCTGCCGATGACGCCCTGGTGTTTCATGGCGGAACTCAGCGCAAGGACGATCGGATCCTTGCCAGTGGAGGACGCATCCTGGGGATTACCGGCTTGGGAGATGACTTTGAAAAGGCCATTGCTCGAGCCTATCAAGCCACCGAGAAAGTTTGCTTCGAAAATATGTACTTTCGGCGAGACATTGGCTATCGCGTTCGCGGTAGCTAGTTTTACCGGTGCTCGATCACCAGCGTCAGGCTGGCCAGGGTGCCGCGTGAGTCATATCGCCGAGGGTATTGGGGGCAACCAACCGCAGCGTGGGCTGGGTTACCATCGCTTGCCCCGGCTGCCCATCGGGAAACACCGTGATAGCCTGACCGAGCCAGGTGCCGGGCAGCTGTTCCAGGGATAGCTCAGGACGTTCTGCCGCTGCGGCAGGCTGCGCATGCTCTCGAATCAGAGTCAGGCTACCCAGATTAGGCCGTCGCAGCATTGTCGTGATTCAGGGGTTGAAGCATCACCTCTGTGGGACTGTCAGCCCCAACATTGCCAGTGGCTGACAGCTGGGTAAAGGAACCAACCTAGGTGCCCTGATGGTTTAGCAGGCGTTCCCATTGAGAGGCCACGCCCTTCTAATTCATGTTTGTAGCTTAAACCAGGTCCAGCTCGAAACCTGGAGTTTTCCCTAAGGCAAAACCCCACTGCTGAACTTGGGCAAGGTTAAATACTGGCAGCTTAATACTTGCTGAGGTCAATGCCCGCTTCTTTAGCCATGGCATCGATGCCTTTATGGTGCAGGGTTTTAATTGCTTTTGTGGAAAGACGTAGCTTTACCCAACGCTTACCCTGGGGCCACCAAACCCGCTTGGTCTGCAGGTTAGCTTCCTGTAAACGCTTTGTACGACGGTGAGAGTGGGAAATGGCGAAAGCATTGTTTGCTTTTTTCCCGGTCAAATCACACTTGCGGCCCATTTGCTTTCTCCAACGGTATTGACGCTACGCTATTGCACAATCGCTAATTATAGCGGATGGGGGCCGGCCCCTGGAAGACGTCTCAACAAAGTTCTGGTCAGGGCACCAGTGTGGCCCGTGGGAAGATATTTTGAGAATCTGGCGAAATTCGTCCTGATGGGTCTATCGCTGAACGAAAAATAAATTGGTAGATGCACCCTATATAAAATCCCTGGTCTGTCTACCAGGGATTTTTTCTTACCGGAGAAAGCTGCGCAGAGAAGTTGACTCTGGCTTCATAATTAATGTTTAAGGAGCGAGAAAATCGGCGCAGACTGGGCTAGGCTGCGGGTACTCATGTTGAAATCAGTTCGTTCGATAGGTAGCCCCATCCATGACTGCTCCGACCATTGAGATTCTGGCTGATAAGGCTGCACTGGTGCAGCGTGCCCTTGGCCTGGTGTGCGATCGCGTCCAGCAATCGGTCGCTGACCACGGTTACTGTACCCTGGCCCTGGCCGGTGGCAGCACCCCTAAACCCCTGTACGCAGCCTTAGCTCAGCAAGATTTACCCTGGTCGAAACTCTACATTTTTTGGGCAGATGAGCGCTATGTCGGGGTTGACCATCCTGATAGCAATGCGGGTATGGCAAAACAGGCCTGGCTAGACAAGGTTGCTATCCCGCCGGAGCATATTTTCATCACCCCCACCGCCGAGGCCAGTCCCTCGGCCTCAGCGGAGCGATACGAAAGCATCCTGCAAGAGACCTTTACTCAACTCCAGGCGTTGTCTGCCGAGGGGGTGCCAGTCTTTGACCTGATCTTATTGGGTGCAGGAGACGATGGCCATACCGCTTCTCTGTTCCCCCATACCCCAGCCTTATTGGTACGGGATCGCTGGGTTACTGTGGGAACCAAGCAAACCGATCCCCGTATCACCTTTACGGTTCCCCTGATCAACCACAGTCAGATGGTGGTCTTTTTAGCGGCGGGGGCCAATAAGCAAGAGGCCCTGAGCCACATTTTTGCCCAGGACGGCGATGATCTGGCCTATCCCGCCCGCTTAATTCGCCCCCAAGGAGAATTATGGTGGCTACTAGATCAGCAAGCCGCTGCTGGCCTGGGTGCAACCGTCAACGAAGCCGTAGAATAACTGTGTTGCCATTGGAAATTCTGGAAGATAGAGAGGGGCTGCAGGTCTTGGCAATTCAGGCCGCTAGAATGACAGACTCTTCTATCATTGAAATTGCCAGGCTTACTGGCCTGTATGTGGGCTTGATGTCAGCTAGAGTTTGAATAAGTAATGTGATTACCCTTTCGTTGCTTCATCCACTGCACAAAACCCCTGTTCAAAGCTGGAAGTTTGAACAGGAGACGGTTGTTCGAGTCGGTCGCTCTACCGATAATGATGTAGTGCTCTATAGTGCAGTTGTCTCCCGCCACCATGTGGAGTTGCACCGAACCGCTTCAGGCTGGGGAGTTAAAAACCTGGGCACTAACGGCACTTACCTGGATGGTCATCGCATTGCCGAAGCCCCCGTTACCGATGGCATGATTATTCGTCTGGCCCGGTCAGGTCCGAACATTCAGATCAACACCGACGAAGTCAAACGAGATCCCTTGAGAGACTTACTCGCAAGCCATCGAAAGTCCAATAATCCCGACCCTGCTGATTCACCCCACCCTGCTACCGAAACCCACTTCGAGCAACCCATATCCCCACCGGGGGAGCAATCCCCTTAAGCTTGGAGCGATCTGGAGGCAAGATCCTTGGCTAGAGGAGACCAAATCTACGTCATGCGGGAGATGGTGGGAATCCCAACCGCTTACCAGCATCACGGCATCGATTGCGGTGACCAGTCGGTGATTCATTACAGCAAGGCCGGTGACCTGGCCACCATTACCCGTACCAGCTACGACCAGTTTAGCTGGGGTAAACCAGTACAATCGGTTGCTCACGACATCTGCTACGTAGCCGATGTGGTCGTTAAGCGGGCGGCAAGCCGGTTGGGAGAACAACGGTATGACCTGTTCTTTAACAACTGCGAGCACTTTGCCACCTGGTGCAAAACCGGTCGCAACGAAAGTGCCCAACTCGCAAGCTTTGGGTTTCGCCCAGACCTGGTTGACCTGCCCGGCTTTCGCCGTCTGGCGGAGCGAACAGCCCAAGAGCGCTCCCCAGAACAGGCCATGGCCCTGTTGCAAAAGGCCACAGACGACATCGCTACCGCCTATCGCTCCATGGTGCAGGCCCAGCAACAGGCCCAGGCCGACGTGACGACCTGGCACCGGGTGGCCCAAGTCGCCCTGGTCAACCATCGGGAAGATTTGGCCAGAGCAGCTTTACACCGCAAGGTGACCGCCCAAAAGCGGGCCAATGACCTCAGTGCCAATTTGGCTCATCTCATCGAAATGCAGCTGAGCCTGGAGCAAAACCGCAGTATCTCTGAAGGGCGCTATTTATTTCCCTGAGAGTGTTCCATTGAAACAATTCCCTTCCCAGCATTTTGTTCTGCCCCTGCAGTAGCCAATCGCCCCAAATCGCCCTTAAGCTGCTGAAGGATGATTTTGCTGGATTCCTCTCTCTGATGTTGGTCCCAAACGGCTGCTTGTATGCTTAAAGTTGCAATCTGGAATCTCAAAGGGGGCACCGGTAAGTCCTCAACTGCTCAAAACCTGGGAGCAGAACTGGCGGTAGCCGGGTTCAAAACCGTGATGATTGACCTCGACGGCCAGCGCACCCTGAGCGACAGCTTTGGGATGGATAAGGCCACCCCCAATATCCTGGACTGGATGGAGGGTAGAGGCCAGCCGCTGCTGACTGAGGTCGATCGGCTTTACCTGATTCCGGGCGATATTGGCACCTTTCAGCTGTCGTCGGAAGACAACCAGTTGCGCCCCCAACTTAGCCGCCTGAAGGGGTTTCAGATTTGTTTGATGGACTGCCCTCCCAGCCTGGGTGCACCCACCCTACAGGCCATCTGGAATGCCGACCGCCTGCTGTTGCCAACCCTGACGGAACCAGCCAGCTTAAAGGGTCTCCGAGAAGCCGTTGAGCTGATTCGGGAGGAAAGACCCAGCCTGCCCATTGATGTCCTGAGAACCCGCTACAAACCCCGGCTGGTTATCAGCCGTGAATCTGTAGAGCAGTTGATGAAGGGAGAACAGGCAGCAGACTATAGGCTACTGAATACGGCGATTCCGGAGAACGTTGCGATCGCAGAAGCCTTCGCCCACCAGATCCCCGTAAACGAATATGTCCCCAGTTCGGTTGGAGCCCTGGCCTATCAGCTTTTAGCCCAGGAGGTCGCCCAGACATGGGATTTGGCGCAGCACTAGTCTCGCCCGTCCCAGTGGGTTAGCAGGCCCCATTGCAGACCGTAGCCTCACCCTGACGCTGTTTCACACCTTTACCAGCGACCTGCGTATTAGCCTCATTGCGCCCGGTGGGTAGGAGGTGCTGTTAGTAGGTGGAATAATACGGAAGTTTCCCCTCCCCCAGACGGCTATCTCGCCACCACCCAGCCCTACCCCCCATGTCACCATGAAGGAGATGTGCAGGATCTCTTCCCATGAACCAACCCGTACAGTCTTTTTACGACTGGTATCAAAAAACCATTAAGCACCCCAAATACCGCTGGGTGCTGGTGGGGGCTACGCTGCTGTACTTGATTAGCCCCATCGATATTTCCCCCGACTTCATCCCCATCGTAGGGTGGATTGACGATGCGGTAGTGGCCTCGTTTCTGGTAGCAGAGTTATCGCAGATTTTTATGCAAATGCTCACCAGTAAGCGTACTGGTCCCACTTCTGCAAACTTTAGTACGGCCCACACCACCGTTGATGTCAATCCTGAGTAGCCATAACTAGAGATCAACCCTAGGACGACTTCGACATCTCCACCAAAGCTGATTTATTGATTGCCGATATGCCTGTAAATAAAGATCCCCAACCCCCTCGTTCACGACAAATCCTCAATATTGGGTTCCTTGTCGCCACGGGTTTTTTACTGCTAAACCTGCTGCTACCGGACCTGTTTGGTCCCCAGATGCCTAAAGAACCCTACAGCATGTTCTTACACCGGGTTCAAGACCAGGAAGTGCTGCGAGCTTCGGTCGGGCAAGACGAAATTCGCTACCAGGTTAAAGACGAGAACGGACAGCCGGGCGAGGTTTATACCACTACGCCCATTTTTGACTTACAGTTGCCCCAGGTCTTAGAGGATAACGGGGTCGAGTTCGGAGCCATCCCGCCGCCGCGGGGCCAGTGGTTCACGGGCTTGCTGGGCTGGGTGATTCCGCCTCTGATCTTTGTGGCAGTGTGGCGCTTCTTTATTGCTCGGGGTGGCGGCGGTGCCCCAGGAGCCCTGTCCATTGGTAAGAGCAAAGCCAAGGTGTATGTCGAAGGAGAGGCCGACAAGGTCACCTTTAATGATGTGGCCGGAGTCGAGGAGGCCAAGCTAGAACTGGTCGAAGTCGTAGACTTCCTCAAGACACCCAAACGGTTTACCGATCTGGGGGCCAAAATTCCTAAAGGGTTACTGTTGGTGGGGCCGCCGGGAACGGGTAAGACCCTGCTGGCCAAGGCCGTAGCCGGGGAAGCAGGAGTGCCCTTCTTCAGCATTTCCGGTTCTGAATTCGTGGAACTGTTTGTCGGGGTTGGTTCATCGCGGGTGCGAGATCTGTTTGAGCAAGCGAAGAAACAGGCTCCCTGCATCATCTTCATCGACGAGCTAGATGCTATTGGCAAATCCCGCTCCTCCGGCGGCTTCTACGGCGGTAACGACGAGCGAGAACAAACCCTGAATCAGCTTTTGACGGAAATGGATGGCTTCAATGCCGGAGAAACCACGGTCATTGTTCTGGCCGCCACGAACCGGCCAGAAACCCTGGACCCTGCCCTGCTGCGTCCAGGCCGTTTTGATCGTCAGGTACTGGTAGATCGACCTGACTTGAAAGGGCGCGAAGCCATCCTCAACATCCACGCAACAGATGTCAAACTATCCGACTCGGTGGATCTGAAAGTCATTGCCACCCGTACCCCCGGTTTTTCTGGAGCGGACCTGGCCAACCTGGTCAACGAAGCTGCCCTGCTGGCCGCCCGCCGCAACCATTCCAACGTTGAGCAGGAAGACTTCAGTGAAGCCCTGGAGCGAGTGGTAGCCGGTCTGGAGAAAAAGAGCCGGGTCCTCAACGACAAAGAAAAGAAAATCGTGGCTTACCACGAGGTGGGACATGCCCTGGTGGGAGCTACCATGCCGGGTACCGACCAGGTGGAAAAAATTTCCATTGTCCCCCGAGGCATGGCGGCCCTGGGCTACACCCTGCAGCTACCCACCGAAGATCGCTTCCTGCGGGATGAGGCTGAGCTAAAGGGCCAAATCGCTACCCTGCTGGGAGGCCGCGCCGCCGAAGAACTGATCTTTGGCAGCATTACCACCGGGGCATCTAACGACCTGCAGCGGGCAACCGATCTGGCCGAGCAAATGGTAACCACCTACGGCATGAGCAAGGTACTTGGCCCCCTGGCCTACGAAAGAGGACAGAAAAATGCCTTTTTGGAAAACGGCATGCCCAATGCCCGTCGCCCCCTCAGTGAACAAACTTCCCAGGCTATTGACGAAGAAGTCAAAGCCCTGGTAGACGCAGGCCACCAAAAAGCCCTGGCCGTTTTGACGGAGAACCGTGATCTGCTGGAAACCCTGGCCGGTCAGCTGCTAGAGGAGGAAGTGGTCGAAGGGCCACGGTTACGGGAAGTGCTGTGTCGGGTCAAAGAGGTCTCCCAAGGAACCTACAGCCCGGAATTGACCCCCGTTTAGAAGTTCTGTGATGAATCAGGTCCCACTCATCCCTTGAGTGGGATTTTTTTTTGTTGTTTGCAGCAAATATCCTTTGCCGGTTTTCGCAGGTATTCGTGATTTGGTGATCGGTCTTGTAATGGTGTAGCGGACCGGTGAATTACCTTAAGTTTTCCTACCGAGTAAATCGACCTGGTCAGGCCCTATGCTTAGTAGATAGCGCCTTTCAGCCCTGCCCATTAGGCTCAGTCCGGAATGCTATTCTAAATCAACCTATCAGAACACTGGTCTGTAGGCACCGCCTCAGCGAGAGTCTAAATTTATGTCCACCCAAGACTCAACTACCGTTTGCCTTGATCTAGAGTCCGCTCTGGATACCAGGCCTTTGACTATGGCCATAGATACGCCATTGGCGGAGGTCATTGCCACCCTAGGCGAAGCTCAAAGCAGTTGTAATTTACCAGGGCTCGAGCTCTCCCTGGATACCGTGCTGGCGCTTCAAGCTCGGGCCGGGGCGGTGTGGATAGTCGAGAATGAAAAACTTCTGGGTCAGTTCACCGAAGCCGATGCCCTGCGCGAGATTGTTGCCGGTCGGGGGAACTCTACAGTTCCCATTAGCACGGTCATGAAGCCGGTTTCCATCACCTATCCGTTGACCCCTGACGCCGACCCCTTTGATACCCTCGAACAAATGCGCCACAATCACCTGCAGCGTTTGCCTGTGGTTGATGGCCAGAACCAGCTTCTGGGTGTCGTTACTCCGGAACGGCTGCGGGGCACCTTCTATATCGATGCACTCCTGAAAGATAGAACCGTCGGGCAAACGATGCAGCACTTCCTGCTGGGGGCTCCTGCCCAAGAATCGGTGCAAACCCTGGCCCAACATTTGCTCAACCAGCCTACCGACGTCATTGTGCTGTGGGACCATCTGGAAGACAAGACCCCGATAGGTTTGCTACTGTCCCGAGACATTATTCAACTACAGCGGCTAGGGCTCGATTTAAACCAAATTGAAGCTCGGGCCGTCATGCAGCACCCGCCGCTGATCCTTGCCCAGGAAGAATCGGCTCTGGCTGCCCACTGGATTATGCAACAACGGCAGATACAGCGAGTTTTGGTAGAAGATGCCCAGGGCCAAATTCTTGGCACGGCATCGCCCACCAGCTTTCTGTACACCCTTGATTTAGACCACATTGTTCATGCCCACCTGGAGATAGCCCATTCGGTGCAGGATTTTGTTCGCCACCAGTTAGCCCCTAGCGGACCTCAACCTACAGAAGAAAGAGAATTTGACGTACTCCGCCAGCAACTGAAATGTAGTCGGCTGATGTCGGCGATGGCACTCCATATTCGCCAATCCTTAAACGTCGATACCATCCTGCAAACGGCAGTCAATGAGGTGCGTCAGTTCCTGAACTGTGACCGGGTACTGATTTACCAGTTTGCTCCCGACATGAGCGGTACGGTGGTGGTAGAGTCCCTCGCTGAGGGCTGGAGGCCAGCCCTCAACAGCACCATTAAAGACACCTGTTTCGGGCAAAACTATGCCCAATCTTACAAAGCAGGACGCACCCAGGTCGTCGATGACATCTATACCGCCGGGCTGTCTCAATGCCATATTGATATTCTGGTGCTATTTGATGTCAGGGCCAGCCTGGTGGTGCCAATTATTCAGGAGAACAACCTCTGGGGACTGCTGTGTGCCTATCACTGCTCGGCCCCCCGCAACTGGCGTAGCTACGAGGTTGATCTGCTCAATCAACTGGCGACTCACATTGCCATTGCGATTCAGCAGTCGGAACTCTACCAACAGTCTGAGGCAGAAATTCAGCGGCGGCAGCAAATTGAAGCACAGCTTAAAGCCTCCCTAAAAGAGAAAGAATCGCTGCTAAAGGAAATTCATCATCGGGTAAAAAACAATCTGCAAATCATTTCCAGTGTGCTGAGATTGCAGTCAGATTTCATTCAGGACGAAGCGATTTTGTCGCTGTTCAAAGATAGTCAAAATCGCATTCGTTCCATGGCGCTCATCCACGAAAAACTCTACAAGTCGAAGGATCTGCTGCGCGTCCACATGGAAGACTACATTCACGATTTAACGGCAGGGTTATGCCCTTCCTACATTGCTCGCGCTGGCGATGTCGACTTACAGATCAAAGCGGATGACATTTACCTAAATATTGATACCGCTATTCCCTGTGGGCTAATCATTCATGAGCTAGTTTCCAACTCCCTTAAACATGCCTTTCCTGAACCCCAAGCAGAAGGGTGCCAGGTCCAGGTTTCACTACAGCCTCACCAGAATGGCTTACAATACTTGCTAACTGTTAGTGATAATGGCATTGGTTTTCCTGATGACATTGATTTTCGAGAAACCGATACCCTCGGTTTAGAACTCGTGTGTATCTTTACTGAACAGTTAGAGGGCTCAGTTGACCTGGAAACTAATGGTGGCACCACTTTTACTGTGATGTTTACTGAGCAAAGCAGTCCAGCAGAGGACTTGTAGTATGACTAGCGAGGCAATTCTAATTGTTGAAGACGAGCGGATTGTGGCCCGCGATATTGAGAAGCGTCTGAAAAAACTAGGGTATCAGGTTGTCGGGTCTGTCGCCTCTGGAGAAGAAGCCCTGCGCCAGGCTCAGTTGACGCTGCCTGATCTGGTGTTAATGGACATTCAACTCAAGGGCCAATTAGACGGCATTCAAACCGCTGAGCAAATCCATACCGACCTGGATATTCCGGTAGTCTTTCTGACCGCCTACGCAGATGACGAGACCCTACAACGGGCCAAGGTTACAGAACCGTTTGGGTACATCGTCAAACCCTTTGATGAGCGCGATCTCCATGCCGCCATCGAAGTTGCCCTCAGACGGCGTATTGCAGAAGCCGCCATTCGGGTTGCCCTGGAAAAGGAGCGAGAACTCACTGAACTCAAGTCTAGATTTTGGTCGATGGTAATCCATGAATTTCGCAACCCATTGACCTCAATTTTGTCGTCTGCGCAACTGCTACAGCTAAATGATCCCCGGATGACTCCGGAACGCAAAGCTGAATACCTGGGGATGATTGAGCATTCAGTGCGGGTGATGAATGACTTAATGAACGACACCCTCTCTATTGCTCGTACCGATTGCAGCGAAATTAAGTTTAATCCCCAACCCCTCAATGTCGAAGAGTTTTGCCATCGCTTAGTTGAAGAAATTCAGTTTTCCATTGGGGCTTCCCACAATATCCACATGAGGGTGCAGGGTGACAATCGGGAGTTTTTCCTGGATGCGAAACTGCTGTGGCATATTCTCAACAACCTGTTGTCCAATGCCATCAAATATTCTCCCAAAAATTCTACGGTTTTCCTCAACATCACCTGTACCGAAGGCGGCGTTACCTTTCAAGTGACGGATGCTGGCATTGGGATTCCTGCATCCGATCAAGAACGCCTCTTTCAACCCTTTCACCGAGCCGGAAATGTGGGCAATATCCCCGGCACCGGACTCGGGCTAACGCTGGTCAAAAAATGTCTAGATTTACATAACGGGCACATACACGTCAGCAGTGCCGAACATCAGGGCACCACCTTTACCGTCAGCCTTTATGCCCTGTGTCCGATCACACCGGTTCATCAAAGCTGAGGGAATAAAACGTATCTAAACCTGGTCCAAGTCCAGAAGTGGAGTTTTGCCTGAGGGAAAACTCCAGATTTCGAGCTGGACTTGGTATAAACCTGGTCCAAGTCCAGAAGTAAAGGTTTGCCTAGGGGAAAACTCCAGATTTCGAGCTGGACTTGGTATACAACCCATCCAAGATAAGGTTTTCCCCAAGAGGAATAGCATGGGGTGAACTACGGTCGCTGAATAATTTGCTCCATGACCCGCTGCCTGGTATTCGGGTCAATACCAATCAGGCGCACATATTCGTTAGAGTACTGACCCAAGCATTGCTCCAGGGCTTTGGTAGCCTCCTGGGGATCGGCACTGTGAATAGGCGGGCAGCTTTTCCAGGTGTTGGTTTGGAAACGTCGCTGGTCGACATGCTCCAGGCCGACCCGATAGCCCTGGTTGATCAGGGACTGAAGTTGTTTAAGGGTATCTGGGGGTAGGGCAGAAGGCGAAATAGAGGAGTTCGGAGGGGATGGGGTTGCGGGAGCCGCGGCACCGTTAGCACTGCTGTTATGACTGTTGGCCTTACTAGCTTGATGGTTGGCCTTGCTGGTTTGATCGTTAGCCCCCTCGTAGGCGCGGTAGTAGTCGGCTTGGGCAACGGCTGGGTCATGGGTGGCAACGGTTTGTTGCAGAGCACGATTATACTCAGTGGCAAGTTTGCTGTCAGTAACCCGGCGCTGCTCTCGCACCAGGCGATAGCCCACTTCTATTAAATGGGACAGGCTGAAGTCAGGCTTGCGAAACTGGGGCGGGGTCAGGGTATTGACCACATTTCGGGATACATTTTCTAGCCCGACCTGGAAGATGAAGTCGCGCACCTGTTCGTTATAGATTTGAGATCGCACCGCCCCAAAGAAATCAATCGACTGGTCCGAAAAAGCATCTACCAATTGCACGATATGTTGGTGAGACAGCCCATCGGGTTCAAAAATACCGCTGACGATGCCAATACGGTCTTCGCGGTCGGGTTCCCAATAAAACTTTTCCATGCGGCCATCCCGAATCAGGGGAGCATACAACGTAGACAGGTCATTGCCCGTGAGGATAATGGGTACCCGCCGAATTTCATTTTCGTCGTAACTGCCGGGAAGTTGAACATTTGTCGGGTTATCGGCAATGTTCATCAGGGTGTTGTTCACCAGCTGAGTATTGACGGTGTACTGGGTCATCGCATCAAACCGCCCGGCTCCGGCGTCAATGTCGTTGATCATCAACACCGCCATTTTGCCTCGCACCCGCACCAGTTCCGCTGCCTCGCGATAGCGCAGACGAATTAACCGAGCCGGGTCTCCTGCGTCGGGGCTTTCCAGTTCTCCCCCAGAAATGTGCACCACCTCAATGCCCATCCGCTCGTACACCAGTTCGCACTGGAACGTCTTGCCCTCTCCCTTACGACCGTGAACTCCCAGAATGAGGGGAATACGCACGTCTGGGAGGGGAAGAAAGTTTTTTGTGATGTGGACAGCAAGCTTTTCGAGAAATCGCGGAGCAATGTAGTAAGCCATTGAGACAAAGATCAAGGCAGCGAGAGGTCAAAGAAAACGGGAGAACACCTGCAGATACCAGCAGATGGGGCAAAGCAAGCAAAGAATGAATGAGCCCATCTTACAAGCCTTGAGGACAGCTTTTGGAATGCTCGGCGGCGAGAGACTCACCGTTAGATCAACAATTGCTTGAGACTGTCAGCCCGTTTTGGCATGATGGAAGCCATGCGTTTTGTTGTACAGAGCTTGGTTACTTGCGCACCAAACTCGTAGCGTCGTCCTATCCCTTAATCGAGTTCCTTGTTATGTCAACCATCGTCGTTGCTACTGGCAACCCAGGCAAACTGAAGGAAATGCAGGCTCATCTAGGCGAACTCACTTGGGATTTAGAACTTAAACCAGCCCATCTGGAAATCGACGAAACTGGCACCACTTTCTTAGAAAATGCTCGGATCAAGGCTTCCGAGGTGGCTAAAGCTACCGGCAAATGGGCTATTGCCGATGATTCTGGCCTAGAGGTTGATGCTCTAGGGGGAGCCCCCGGTATTTATTCAGCCCGTTACGCCGAAACAGACCAGGCCAGAATTAATCGCCTGCTCCATGAACTCAACAATACAAAAAATAGAGCCGCCCAATTCGTCTGTGCCATTGCCATAGCCCAGCCGGATGGCGCGGTTGCTCTAGAAACCCAGGGCATCTGTCGCGGTGAGATTCTTCTGGCACCCAGGGGTAATGGCGGCTTTGGTTATGACCCGATTTTTTATGTCCCTGAGCTGGGCCAATCTTTCGCAGAAATGTCTGAAGAGCAAAAAGAAGCTGTCAGCCACAGGGGCATAGCCTTTCAGCAAATCATGCCCCAACTAAGCCAACTCAAATTCTAAGATGCCCTTTTGGCCAGAGGATAGATCCTGCGGATCCTGAAGTGCCCATTTATCTCAAAGACTTCAGGCTAGCCCTAAACATTACAGGTACTAGCCTAAAGCAATATCAAAACGGAAAGAGAGCGAGTCAAACTAAGCTTACGCTTCGCGGTTCAGGAATGCCTGAAGTTGCCCCAGCGCAGCCCGACCAATGTTGAAAATCGCCCAGCTCCCAGCCACGATAATTGGAAGTAATACAACAACAACTCGCCAATCCATGGGGTGTGACCTCCTAAACCAGATTTGCTTAAATACTTGTCACAATTTTCTCATAATTTACACCAGAGTTGCAGCCAGGGGAAGTATTTTGTTTTAAACCTTTTCAAATCCAGAAGTGGAGTTTTGCCGTAGAGAAAACTCCAGATTTCCAGCTGGACTTGGTTTAAAAGAAACAACCGCCTTTGTTCGTCTCTTAAGAGCTAATTCGCGAATGGTTTGTCCTGCTCGGCGGCTAACTCTTGGCATACCGTGTTTGAAGTCTCTAAAAAGGTGTTTTTCCAGCATTCTCCAAACAGGCACCAGACCAACTGTTGCCGAGAGATATTACTGCAGCCCGCTGAGTTAGGCCACGCTTATGAACAATCATTTTGTTCTCCAAAAGGCTCTTGTCCGTCATGTCCAGTGAATCCGGGAATCCATTCTTTAAGGATTGATACTGATTGGACTCCTATCTCCGCGGCAATAACAGACAAGATATTTTCCCAGGCAATCTTCTAAGGAAATTGGCTGCGGCTGTGCAGACCTGCATCAATATCCAAGAGAAAATTTCTGCCCCAGCAAAAAAGCTCCCGCCCTGGGGCAGGAGCTTTCGTTTCATTCACTGATTCTACAGAACCAATCCCAACAATTAGTCGAGATCGCCCATAGCCAGTACGGGCTCGGTTTCGCGGTCGATACCTTTTTCAAAGCCTGCCTCAGCCGCGCGGGCGCGACCGGCATGCCACAGGTGACCTACCAGGAAGAAGAAGCCCAGGATGAAGTGGGACGCGGCCAACCACTGACGGGGGTTCACGAAGTTCACAGAGTTGATCTCGGTGATAACGCCACCCACAGAGTTGATGGAAGCGTTAGGAGCGTGAGTCATGTACTCAGCCGCCCGACGCACCTGCCAATCTTGAATGTCGTTGGTCAGCTTGTCCAGGTCAAGGCCGTTGGGGCCACGCAGGGGCTCCAGCCAGGGACCCTGGAAGTCCCAGAAACGCATGGTCTCACCACCGAAGATGATTTCACCGGTAGGAGAGCGCATCAGGTACTTACCCAGACCGGTGGGGCCTTGGGCAGCACCGATGTTGGCACCCAGGCGCATGTCGCGTACCAGGAAGGTCATGGCCTGAGCCTGGGACGCTTCGGCGTTGGTGGGGCCGTAGAACTCAGAAGGATAAGCGGTGTTGTTGAACCACACCATACAGGAGGCGATCAAACCCATCAGGGACAGGGCACCCAAGCTGTAGGAGAGGTAAGCTTCACCAGACCAGATGAAGGCCCGACGAGCCCAACCGAAGGGCTTGGTCAGAATGTGCCAGATGCCACCAGCAATACAGATGATGCCCACCCAGATGTGACCACCGATGATGTCTTCCATGTTGTCGACACCAACAATCCAGCCTTCGCCACCAAAGGGAGAAGCGGTCAGATAGCCGAAGATGGTCGCAGGGTTGAGGGTGGGATTGGTGATGACGCGCACGTCGCCACCGCCCGGTGCCCAGGTGTCGTAAACGCCACCGAAGACACAGGCTTTCAACACCAGCAGCAGCGCACCGCAACCCAGCAGGATCAGGTGGAAGCCGATGATGTTGGTCATCTTGTTCTTATCTTTCCAGTCGTAGCCGAAGAAGGAAGAATACTCTTCCAGCACTTCAGGACCACGCACGGCGTGATAGATACCGCCAAGACCGAGCACGGCGGAAGAAATCAGGTGAAGCACACCCACCACAAAGTAAGGATAGGTGTTAATCACTTCACCCCCAGGGCCTACGCCCCAGCCCAGGGTAGCCAGGTGAGGCAGCAGGATGAAGCCCTGCTCATACAGGGGCTTATCGGGCACAAAGTGGGCGACCTCAAACAGAGTCATCGCACCGGCCCAGAAGACAATCAAACCAGCGTGGGCGACGTGAGCGCCCAGCAGTTTACCAGACAGGTTAATCAGACGGGCGTTACCAGCCCACCAGGCGAAGCCCGTGGATTCCTGGTCGCGACCCGCGATAAAGGAGTTACTAGAGAGCGTTACCACGTGGCAGTACCTCTTCGGGGAATACAAACTTCTCGTGGGGTTGGTCGGTCGGTGCCATCCAAGCCCGGATACCTTCGTTCAGCAGAATGTTCTTGGTGTAGAAGGTCTCAAATTCGGGGTCTTCTGCCGCACGGATTTCCTGCGATACAAAGTCGTAGGCCCGCAGGTTCAGACCTAATCCAACAACACCAACGGCACTCATCCACAGGCCGGTGACGGGTACAAACAGCATGAAGAAGTGCAGCCAGCGCTTGTTGGAGAAGGCAATGCCGAAAATCTGAGACCAGAACCGGTTAGCGGTGACCATAGAGTAGGTCTCTTCCGCCTGGGTCGGTTCGAAGGCCCGGAAGGTGTTGGCGTTCTCACCATCCTTGAACAGCGTGTTCTCCACGGTGGCCCCGTGAATCGCACAGAGCAGGGCACCACCCAGAACACCGGCTACACCCATCATGTGGAAGGGGTTCAGCGTCCAGTTGTGGAAGCCCTGGAAAAACAGCAGGAACCGGAAGATGGCCGCCACGCCGAAGCTGGGGGCAAAGAACCAGCTGGACTGCCCCAGGGGGTACATCAGGAAGACGCTGACGAATACCGCGATGGGAGCAGAAAAAGCGATGGCGTTGTACGGACGCAGGCCGACCAGTCGGGCGACTTCGAACTGACGCAGCATGAAGCCAATCAGACCGAAAGCACCGTGCAGGGCGACGAAGCTCCACAAACCACCAATCTGGCACCAGCGGACGAAGTCGCCCTGGGCCTCGGGACCCCACAGCAGCAGCAGGGAGTGACCCATGCTGTCGGCGGGAGTGGAAACGGCCACGGTCAAAAAGTTAGCGCCTTCCAGGTAGCTGGAGGCCAGACCGTGGGTGTACCAGGAGGTAACGAAGGTGGTGCCGGTGAGCCAGCCCCCAACGGCCATGTAGGCGCAGGGGAACAGCAGCAGACCGGACCAGCCGATAAAGACAAAGCGATCGCGCTTCAGCCAGTCGTCGAGGACGTCGAACCATCCTCGCTGAGCCTGAGCGCGTCCCATTGCTATGGTCATGTCAAATCCTCTTTATATGACATCCAGTGCATATAGGGCTGATCCTGGGATCCAGACAGCGTCTGGCAGGACCCATCCTCAGAGCAGGGGTTATATGACTATAAGTATTCCAGATATTAGAGCCAGAGAGAATATTGATTCTGACCTAATACAGTGACCTACCCGAGGAATGAAAAAGCCGCCTGTGAAGCTGAGCTTCATGGGGCGAGTTTCTATTTATGATAAGGAGTGTTCCAAATTTTTACAATCTGATACGTGATTTCTCAGGAAGTTGTAGCCCACGCCTGGGGGTAGATTGTGCAGAATGGACGTAGATGATCCTAATCTGTAGGACACAGGATTTTGATACAATCCCGATCGGCTGTTTGCGGTATTTGCTGAGCCTGACGACGGTCTAAATGAAGCCCCGATAAGGCTTTCCTTGCCTGACTTACAAGATTCAAATCTTAATATTTCTTTTACCTTTTAATGCCATGACCGCTTCTGCTGCTTCCACCGATTCTCAAACCCTGACTCGCTCCGTCCTGGGTGCCCGCCGCCTGAGCAACATTTTTTGGGCGATTGTGCTGCTGGGGGGTGGCCTGGGCTTCCTGCTGGCGGGTCTGTCCAGCTATCTCAAGGTGAACCTGCTGCCCTTCGCTGACCCGACCCAGCTCATTTTCATCCCCCAGGGCATTGCCATGGGCTTCTACGGAGTGGCCGCTGTGCTGATTTCAGCCTACCTCTGGCTGATCATCGCCCTGGATGTGGGCGGCGGCTACAACGAGTTTAATAAAAAGGAAGACCGGGTTCGCGTTGTCCGCTACGGGTTCTTTGGCAAAAATCGGCGGATTGAAATCGAGCGGCCCCTGGAAGATGTCACTGCCATTCGCGTGGAGATTAAGGAAGGCCTGAATCCTAAGCGGGCGCTTTATCTAAGGACCAAAGGCCGCTCGGATATTCCTCTCACTCGTGTGGGTCAGCCAATTCCTTTATCTGAGTTGGAGAATCAAGGGGCTGAGCTGGCCAGGTTTTTGCAGGTGCCTTTGGAGGGACTTTAAGAATAGAGAGTAAGAGAGCGAGGGAGCTAGAGAGGAAGTGAGGGGTGTAGACGCAGAGCGGCTTCCCGTAAGGGTGGAGAGAGGGGTGAGGAGAGAGGGATCTTTTCAAGCAAGCTTCTCGTTTTGGCTAAGTTTCCGAAAGCCTGGCACCCGTAGGGTGCATTCTCGGCCCTCTCAATCGGGCAAATCACCCCAGAATAAACCTTTGGGCCGAAATGCACCGCTCACGATACGTAATTTCCTATACGGATCAATCGCGACAACCTGTGCAACGACAGCACCCGTAGGGTGCATTCTCGGCCCTCTTAATCGGGCAAACCACCCCAGAATAAACCTTTGGGCCGAAATGCACCGCTCACTCTACTCAGTTTCTTTTACGGCCCAATCGCGACAACCTGTGCAACGATAGCAACCGTAGGGCACCGCCCACCACTCTAAAATCAACGTCATTCTGAAATCGATACTAATTTTCCAAATCTTCTGGAGCGAAATGGTAATGGGATTGAATATTCGCTTGTTTTCCGTTGTCCTGGCGGCTGTATTCGGCCTCTGGCTGGGTGGCTGTGCCTCTTCGGAAGTGGAGACTGCTCCAACAGATTCCGCGGCTGCCCCCCAGGAGGTTCAAGAAGATATCGTGGCCCAGGCACCGGCAGCGGATGAGAATTTGCCCGTTCTCGAAGGCACAGCGACGGTGGAATTTATCATCAATGGATCTCCCATCGTGGTGGAAGTTGACGGTAACAACGCCCCCATCACTGCGGGGAATTTCGTGGATCTGGTTAATCGTGGCGTTTATGACGGCGTCTCCTTCCACCGCGTCGTCAAAGAGCCTCAGCCCTTCGTAGTGCAGGGGGGCGACCCTCAGAGTACAGACCCCAGCGTTCCCGCCCAGCAGCTAGGGACAGGTAGCTTTGTCGATCCAGACACCAATGCTCCCCGCTACATTCCTCTGGAAATCAAGCCCGAGGGTGCTGAAGAGCCGATTTACGGCGAAACTTTCGAAATGGCCCAGATGTCGGAAGCGCCTGAACTGAAGCATACTCGCGGTGCCGTAGCGATGGCTCGCTCTCAGGCGACTGATTCGGCCTCGGCCCAGTTCTACTTCACCCTGGCCGACCTGCCCTTCCTGGATGGCAGCTACGCCGTCTTCGGCTATGTCACCGAGGGCATGGATGTGGTGGACAACATCCAGCAGGGCGATCTCATTGAATCGGCTCGGGTAGTTTCCGGTCTGGAAAACCTCAAACCCGCTGAATAACAGCAGAATCCATTAGACTATCCTCAATGTTGGTGTTTCGCTGGCGCTGAGAAATCGTTTGAGGATCAGATCCGAATTCAGAACCCTTCTCTAACATCAGCAATCTGTAGGGGCAAACGGTGTTTGCTCTCGTTGGGGGAACTGCTAACAGGATTTGATCCGCTGCAACAGCCCCTTAATTCAGAGAGGAGTGAGTCAAATGGGAATTCATCTACAGCAGGCGTTGTCGGTCGGGCAGTATCTCGTTACCCAGCGCCTCAAGGGACGTAAGAAGTTTCCCCTGGTGCTGATGCTGGAACCGCTGTTTCGCTGCAACCTGGCCTGTTCCGGCTGCGGCAAAATTCAGCATCCCACCGAGATCTTGAAACAGAATCTGTCTCCTGAAGACTGCTTCAAAGCAGTTGAGGAATGTGGTGCTCCGGTAGTCTCAATTCCCGGTGGCGAACCGCTGCTGCATCCTCAGATCGACGAAATTGTCCAGGGATTGGTAAACCGCAAAAAGTTCGTCTACCTCTGCACCAACGGCATCCTGCTGGAAAAGAGCCTGCACAAATTTAAGCCATCCCCCTACCTCAGCTTCAGCGTCCACCTGGATGGGATGAGGGAACTCCATGATGAGTGTGTCGACCGCAAGGGCGTTTTCGATACTGCCATCAGTGCCATCCGGGCTGCCAAAGCTAAGGGATTCCGAGTCACCACCAACACCACCGTTTTCGACGGTACTGACCCTAAAGAAATTCAGGACCTGTTCGACTACCTGACCGAACTGGAAGTCGATGGCATGATGGTCTCCCCCGGCTACAGCTACGAGTGGGCTCCCGACCAGGACCACTTCCTCAAGCAAGAACAAACCCGCGCCCTGTTCCGGGAAATTCTCAGCCCCTTCCGCTCCGGCAAAAAAGCCTGGAACTTCAACCACAATCCTCTGTTCCTGGACTTCCTGGTCGGTGAAAAAGACTACGAATGCACCCCCTGGGGCAGCCCCAGCTACAGCGTCCTCGGCTGGCAAAAGCCCTGCTACCTGCTGAACGAAGGCCATTACGAAACCTTCCAGGAACTGCTCGACAACACCGAATGGGAAAACTACGGTCGCAAGAGCGGCAATCCAAAATGTGCCGACTGTATGGTGCATTGCGGCTATGAGCCCACGGCGGCGGTGGATGCCATGCAGCCGCAGAATGTGGCAAGGTCGTTGGGGGCGGTGTTTAGGTAGGGACCGAGAGAGCGAGAGAGCAAGGGAGCGAGGACCCACCTCACCCCCCCCACCTACCTCACCCACCTCACCCACCTTTCCCGCATCAACCATGTCCCCACCCCAATACCCCTCCCGTCCCGTCGCTGAATCCTCATCGGGCATGGTGGTGTGTCCCCACTACCTGGCGTCGGAGGCTGGGCTGGAGATCTTGCGGCGTGGGGGAAATGCGGTAGATGCCGCGATCGCAACCAACGCCGTGTTAGGAGTCGTCTACCCCCATATGACGGGATTGGGAGGAGATGCCTTCTGGTTAATTTACGATTCGCAATCGAAACAGGTATTGGGACTGAATGGTTCCGGTCGTGCTGGGCAGCAGGTTACTCGTGAGGTCTATACGAATCAAGGACTTTCCACCATCCCTCAGCGGGGACCGCTGGCGGCGAACACAGTGCCGGGAGGGGTGGACTCCTGGTGGGAGGCCCATCAGCGGTGCGGGCGGCTGCCCTGGGGAGACTTGCTGCAGCCTGCGATTGAACTGGCAGAGCAGGGCTTTCCCATATCCCACTCCCAACGACACTGGACTAACGAGAATGCTGAGCCGCTGATGGAATATTCGGGAGGAAAAAATCCGTTTCTCCCTGAAGGCAACCTGCCAGAGGCTAAGGGAATCTTCAAAAATCCGGCATTAGCTACGGCGATGAAGGACTTAGCAGCAGGAGGAGTGGATGAGTTCTACCAGGGAAAAATCGCGCGGGAAATTGTGTCCTATCTCCAGCAGCAAGGAGGGCTGTTGACGGAGGAGGATTTTGCCAGCCACACCTCCACCTGGGTAGAGCCGATTTCTACGACTTACCGGGGCTATGGCGTTTACGAGATGCCTCCCAATTGCCAGGGGTTTACGGTGCTGCAGATGCTGAATGTGCTGGAGCCGTTCGACCTTCAGCACATCGGTCATGACACGGCGGATTACTATCATCTGCTGGTAGAGGCTACCAAGCTGGCCTACGCGGATCGGGATCGGTGGCTGAGCGATCCGGAGTTTGTGGAGATTCCGATTGCTGAACTAGTGTCGAAGCACTATTGCGATCGCCGCCGCGCCCGCATCAACATGTCCCTGGCCCAAACCCATCAGGCGGGTATCGTTGGAGGCGACACCACTTACTCGGCCTTTGTGGATGCCGAGGGTAACTGCGTCTCCCTGATTCAAAGCCTGTACTTTGACTTTGGATCCGCTGTGGTGCCGCCCAAGCTGGGCTTTCCCTTACAGAATCGAGGATCTTTCTTTTCCCTGGACCCGCAGCACATCAACACCCTGGAACCTGGCAAGCGAACTTTCCATACCCTCATGCCGGGACTGGTCATGAACGAGGATGGCTCTCCCTATCTCGTCTTCGGCACTATGGGCGGCGAGGGACAGCCCCAAACCCAACTGGCCATGCTGACTCGAGTGCTCGACTTTGGCTTCGACCCTCAAACCGCCATCGACTTACCTCGCTGGCTCTGGGGCCGCACCTGGGGAGAAGATACAACCGGACTGACTCTGGAAGGACGCATTTCTGAATCCGTTGGCGCTGGATTACGTCAGCGAGGCCATGAGGTCAAGCCTGCTCCCGACTGGACCGAAAAAATGGGCCATGCCCACATGATTCAAATCAATCCCGAAACTGGACTCTTGAAAGGGGGCAGTGACCGCCGCAGTGACGGCGCAGCCTTGGGCTTGTAAAACGATTTGCCCCCCCCTGACTCCTCCGCAGAACAGTCTTACCGCATCAGCTGTTTCACCGTGCCGATTAAATCCGTAGGCCGAAAAGGCTTGGTGATGTAGGCATCAGCGCCCTGTTTCATACCCCAGTAGCGGTCAAATTCTTCCCCTTTTGACGTACAGATAATGACCGGAATTTCTTTCGTCGCAGGAGAGTTCTTGATCCACCGACAGAGCTCGTAGCCGTTCATGTTTGGCATGACAATGTCAAGCACCACCAGGTCAGGGGGAGCCGCTTCAATCATCTTCTGAGCTTCTAAGCCGTCTTTAGCTTCCAACACTGTCATTCCAGCCTTGAGCAGAAGTCCGGCAATCATTTCTCTCAGTGTCGAGCTGTCATCTACGATCAAGACTGTCGTCATACCTTTGCCTCGCTGGGCGCTCTTCGTTGCCCCTTCGCTCCGTTGTTATTATGGTGTTATTATGGCCAATTCTGCCCAACTCTAACAGGCAGTTCGATAGAAATTGGCCAGCGCCCCGGACATGAACGGCAAACGGACAAAAACTGAAGAAGCAAGACCTTAGCCTGAGATCAAGACTTAGCTTGGCCAGCGCCTGGTCTAGGGCTTGAGCACCTGATCGAGCAACTCTCTGGCGGGTTGGGCGTTTTGTAAAGCGGTCTGGTAGTCGCTATAGAGCTTCATGAGTTTTGACAAGCCACCCACGCCGGCCTTGACTTCTTCTAACTGCTCACCAGCCAGCAGTTCTCCATCTAGTAGACGTACCACCAGGGGCTTGATGTCGCCTACATCCTGGCGTGCCTTCTGCAGCTTTTCTACGGTGCTCAGGAGGGTTTTTAGCTCCTTAAACACCGTGTCGATTTGTTCAGCATCGATATCTGCAGGCGTAGACGGCTGGGGTGTGCCTTTTTCTTCAGGGTCAGGCACAACTGACAGTGGTTTGGTGGTAGTTTCCATATTTCGTACATTATTTCTGGCCATTGCTCCTCCTGGGAATTGCTTCTGGATAGACAGTTGAAAACCATCGACTTAGGTCAATTGTACTATCTACACCGGAAAGCGCTGCCAAGAAAATTAAGAGATGTAATTGTCAAGGCTCTGAAGTCAGGCTGGTGAACAAAGTTTACCTAAAGTAATTTAATCCCGCAGACTATCAAGGAAGCACAATTTAGGGCTGTCGGTGCAGCCTCAGCTTTAATCTACCGGATGCTGCCCATAGTAAGGTACCACTTCAAACCAGGAGGGGCGCTGTCCGGCCTGCCATTGCCGATGGGCAAGTTCTAACACCTGAGGAACAGTGCAAGCAATGTCATCTCCCGCCGTAACCGGAAAAACTGGCGACTCGTACTCGTTTAAAGTTTTTTCCCAGGATTCGGGGCTAACAACTTGCTCAGTTTGGCAAGGAACTAAGGTATTGCCATTGCTTGTGTAAATAGCGGTAAAACGCATGTTTCGCTGAGCACGCATATCTACTGCAATATCAGGCACTGGCTGTCTGGCCAATAGGTCGTGATGAATTACGGCAGCCTGAGCAACGGCAGCCAGGGTCGAGATCCCAAATAGGGGAACCTGCAGCTGCTGAGCCAGGGTGCGAGCTGTGACCACACCAATACGAGTGCCGGTAAAACCTCCTGGTCCCCGTGCAACCGCTAAAAAAGAAAGGTCTGCCCAGGTGTAAGGGCAAATAAAATCCCCTAGAGTAGGGTGCAAGTGGGCCGATAAATCGCGCCCGAAATCCCAGGTCTGAAAGCGGGTCTCCCCGGCAAAGTCGCTAAGGGCCAGGCCCAGTTGGGGGCTTGAGGTGTGTAAGGCCAATCCGAGCATGGTCGCTCCCAAAAGTCAGAGGCCATCATGCCATAGTTTATGAGTTATGAGTATGACCGTTAAAAACACTATTTTTGTCACCCTATTGGTTTTCGTGCCCTTATAGCTCGCTGGCTGCAGTGGGGGGAGCTGACTATCTTTATCACCGCAGCGCTGGCAATTTTGCCCCTGGCAGGTTGAATTGGAGAAGCCACTGAGGAAATTGCTGTGGATCTTGGCCCCTCCTGGGGTGGGCTGCTGAATGCGACCTTCGGTGTTGTTACGAGGAGCTGATTCATCACCATAATTTACATACCCCTATTTCTTTGGGCATAGGCAATACGGAGGTTTTTTATGGGTTCTTTCAAAATCGTCGCGATAGATGGCATTCTGAGTGAAATACTGGGACAACTGTGAGGAGACTATAAAGGGTAAGCGGATTTACCATGATAATTGCTTACTTAGTCTCAATGGATTCTTGCAAAGATGGAAAATCCCGCAAAAATAACAAGAATGGGATATCTCAGCAATTAGTCTGTCTCGACAAGGACCCTAGCGGCGATTTCAAGTCAAAGCCTTTCGAACTCAGTATCACGATTAGACCTGCAGCACCGTTGGTTCTGAGTAATTTGATTGGCACAATGTCACTGTGCTGGCATGGCGTTTGCTGAGTCGCCCCTGAGTCACTCTGGCTAAACCCCTCGCCCTCACCTGAGGCAGCATCTGTTCAAAACCCTCGCCCTCGCCTGCTTATGAACTCCGTTTCGCGCCTAAAAGCTAAATTACCAACTCCCCTCACCCGCCTTGCCGACCTAGCCTACAACTACTGGTGGAGTTGGACCGAAGACCGGGTATCCCTATTTAGCACCATTGATCCGGCGGTGTGGCAGGCTTGTAACTATAACCCCGTAGCTCTGCTAGAGGCCGTACCTTCTGAACGGCTGTGGCAGGTCGCCGAAGATCCCCACTATCTAAATCGGCTAAACCATCTGGCCCATAAATTTGACGTCTATATGCGGGAGTACGATACCTGGGCCGGACGGGTCGCCCCCGAAATTGCTCCGGAACGCCCGGTCGCTTACTTCTGCATGGAGTTTGGCCTGCACGAATCTCTCCCGATCTATGCTGGGGGGTTAGGGGTGCTGGCAGGTGACCATCTTAAGTCTGCCTCTGACCTGGGGGTACCCATGGTCGGCGTGGGGCTGCTCTACAAACAGGGCTACTGTCGGCAGCGCCTCAACCGCAGCGGCTGGCAAGAAAACTACTACATTGACAATGTTTTTCAGACCATGCCCATGGAACTGGTGCGGGATGAGTTTGGCCAACCCATCACCATCAAGGTCAAAATTCGGCAGCGCATTGTGCGGGTTCAAGTGTGGAAAGTACAGGTGGGGCGGGTCGAGTTGTATTTAATGGATACCGACCGCAGCGACAACGACCCAGTCGACCGCTGGCTCACGGGAAACCTTTACGGCGGTAACCAAGACACCCGCATTGCCCAGGAGGTACTGCTGGGCATTGGCGGCGTGCGCATGCTCCACGCCCTGGAAATTGAGCCAGTCACATATCACTTAAACGAAGGCCATGCGGCCTTTGCCCTGCTAGAGGTAGCCCGGTTAGAGATGGGCTACGGCGGCGAGACGTTCTATGACGTAGATGAGCGGGTGCGGGAACGCTGCGTGTTTACCACCCACACCCCCGTTCCAGCGGCGAAGGATGTGTTCTCTGCCGACCTGATCGACTCCTTCTTTGCGGAATACTGGCCCCAGTTAGGCCTTTCGCGGGAGCAGTTTCTGGCCCTGGGGGCGCGACGCCCCGGCGACCCGTGGGAATTGTTTTCTATGACGGTGCTGGCCCTGCGCATGACCCGCAAAGCCAATGGCGTCAGCAACAGTCACGGAGCGGTTTGTCGAGAAATCTGGCAGGCCCTTTACCCCGATTTGGAGATCGAACAGGTGCCCATCGGCTCCATCACCAATGGAGTCCATGCCCGCTCCTGGGCGGCCCCCCTGATGATGGACCTGTACACCCAATACCTGGGGGAAGACTGGTCTACCAAACTAGCCGACCCAACGGTGTGGAGTAAGGTCAACGACATCCCCGATGCAGAACTCTGGCGGCGACATTCCATCCTCAAGGAGCGGCTGATTGCCTATGCCCGCTCCAAAACCCGGTCTTCCCGCCTGGAGCGGGGCGAGGCCGCAGACGACATCAAGGCGGTAGATCGCCTGCTCGACCCCAACGTCTTAACCCTGGGGTTTGCCCGCCGGTTTAGCCCCTACAAGCGGGGGGCGCTGCTGTTCCGAGACCTGCATCGCGCCATTCGGATTTTATCGAATCCCAGAATGCCGATTCAGATTATCTTCGCTGGTAAAGCTCATCCTGCCGACGACGAAGGCAAGCGGCTGATCCAGCGGCTGATGGAATGGTGTCGCCATCCGGCTCTACGCGATCGCATCGCCTTCATCGAAGACTACGATATGTACCTGGCCAAGCTCATGGTGCAGGGGGTAGACGTGTGGCTCGACCATCCCCGCCGTCCTGAAGCCTGCGGCACCAGTGGCCAGAAGGTGGCCCTCAACGGCGGTATCAACTGCGGCATCCGCGACGGCTGGTGGGCCGAGGCTTACCGGGAAACCCCGAATGGCCAGCCCCTGAACGGCTGGATGATCGGGGAAGACGCCCAAACCAGCGACCAGGCCATACAGGACCAGATCGATGCGGAATCCCTCTACGACCTGCTGGAGCACTACATTGCACCGCTGTACTACAAGCGCGATCGCGACGGCCTACCGAAACGGTGGATTGGTATGATGAAGGCGTCTATGCGCACCAACTGTCCCCAGTTCAATACCGACCGCATGATGGCCGAGTACGTCACCCAGATGTACCTGCCTGATGCGATTTCGACCATTGAGCCGGTAATGGCCAGTGCGATGTCGTAGCGTCTGAAAGACCCAAATTCTTGATGGTAATCTGGCAGGCTGATCTCCACCGTCCCCCCCTGACTAACAACCAGGGCCAGCCCCTGTGGGAACTCCTGATGTGCGACTCCCAGTTCAAATTTAGCTATGGAGCCACGGTACCCCAGGCTCAGCTCAACAGCGATTGGGTGACCGAGCAGCTGAAGACAGCAATCCATCGGGCCGGGGAAACACCGGATGCCCTGCAGGTGTTTCGTCCCCAGGCGGTATCCCTACTTAAGCTGGGAGGCGAATCCCTGGGCATCAGGGTAGAACCCACCCGCCAGACCCCCACCCTCCATCGCTGGCTGGTGCAGCGAACCCAGTGGTATCCCTCCCTGGAGGGCCATACTGGCGCAGGCTACGACCCCCTGCATTTAGATTCACCGCCACCCCAACCCCTGCCGGAAGCACTCTGGGGCGAACAGTGGCGCTTCGCCGGCATGAAGGCGGGCGACTTCGAGCAAACCCTGCCCTACGAACCCATCCCCATTCGCCATCTGCCGCCGGAACTGATGCCGGTGAATTTTGGTTTGCCCAGCACCAATCCTTTACCGGGCATTGTGATTGATGCCGGGAGACAGTCCATGGCCCTGTGCCAGTGGCTGCAGTCGGCCCGTCCTGCCTGGCTGACCTACATCCCCGGCGACCCCGATGGGCTGATCCTCCACGCTGGCCTGGTGGATCGCTGGGTGATGACGACTTTTGCTGATCCTGAAGTGGCGGAAGCGGGTCAGTTATTCGAGCAGCGCAAGCGCCAGAGCGGTGGGCTGCACTTTTTGCTGGTGCGTCCCGACGACTCAGGCATGACCAATACAGGGTTGTGGTTGCTGCGGCAGCTGCAGGAGTAGTTCTATTCAAATGGAATATGATTGAATCAAACCGTTGAGGGTTTCTAAATTCTGCCGCTAAGGATGAGTGAATAGGTTGAAAAATGGATATAAAACAACAACTCATACAGGAAATCGACAATACCGCAGCGCCTTTACTGGTTGAAGTATTAGACTTTTTACAATTCTTAAAGGCAAAGCAAATAGAGGATGCTGCTGATTTGAAGGAAGCCCGAGAGTCGCTAGCTTCTGTGGCTACTGAAGGTACGGTCTCCTGGCAAGACCTCAAGGCTGAAATTGGGTTGTGACCTATCGGCTTGAGTTTTCAAAACCCGCTGTAAAACAATTCAAATCATTGCCTCTACAGGAACAGAAGCGCCTAAAGCCAAAAATTGATGCATTAGCGAAAGAGCCTCGTCCGATTGGAGTGGTCAAGCTTTCAGGAGAAGAAAATTTTTATCGCATTAGAGTGGGTAACTATCGCATTATTTATGCCATTGAGGATGACCAGTTAGTGGTACTGGTCGTGAAAGTTGGGCATCGAAGAGATATTTATCGCTAAGAAGCTGGAACTTTGTATCAAAATTCGATAGAGCCTTTAGCCATGAACACAACCAGGAAGCTGTAGCTCAAGGCTTGAGCAAATTCGACTTATCTGACTTGCGCTGGCGAATGCGGCGAATCAGCCAGACTCCCAGAAAATAGCTGATAATACCGGCAGCAATTCCCACAACGGTGCTGCCCAGCATCAGGCGCACAGTGACATCGGTGCCCATGTCTCTCCAGCCTCTAAGGGTATCGAGGTCGTAGAACACAGTCACCGGCCCACCGCCCAGCATCCAGTGGCCCACCTGAAAGTTGAAGGCAAAAATAGGCACATAGGTAAATGGATTACTGATCCACGTCGCCGCCGCTGCCATGATGCGATTGCCGCGCAACACTGTAGCCACCCCAATACCAATGATGGTCTGAAACCCAAACAAAGGATAACAGCCCGAAAAAACCCCACTGGCAATACCCCGGGATAACTGTTCAGGGGTGCCCTGCAGCCGCAAAAAGCGCCAGTAAAAATAGCGCAGCTGCCGTTGCCAGCGAGGCTGGGACCGCTGACGCCGCTTGGCTGGACTTTCTTTCGGACTCTCAGTCATGTCCGTGGTTGTGGTCATAAATGGATTCAGAAAAGAGTGTGAGGAAGGCAACAAATTAGTTACAGAATGTGGCTGCTGGTTATCCCAAAAGATTGGCTCCTGAAGGAAACCCTACAATGGGAGCCAGAGTTAAGCTCTGCTCACAATATGAAGAAATGATTACTCTCTCATTCTATCGGGGAAATACTTTCATTTCAGGGGATTGGGGGCAGGCTTCGAGATAACTTCAAAGAACAGGCTCATGGGAACAGGAGTGACACAGGGAGAAACCATTGTTGCGATCGCTACCGCTATTGTGCCCCAACAGGGCAGTGTCGGGATCGTTCGGATGTCCGGCGCAGAGGCCCAAACCATTGCCCGCACTCTATTTCATGCGCCTGGGAAACAATCCTGGGAGAGCCACCGCATCCTCTATGGCAACATCCGAGACCCCGAAACTCAGGAAATCGTAGACGAAGCCCTGCTGTTGTTGATGCTGGCCCCTCGCTCCTACACCCGTGAGGACGTGGTGGAATTTCACTGCCACGGCGGCATTATGGCGGTGCAAAAGGTGCTGCAGCTCTGTATAAGCCGGGGGGCGCGACTGGCGGAGGCCGGAGAATTTACCCTGCGAGCGTTCCTGAATGGGCGGCTAGACCTGACCCAGGCGGAAGGGGTGGCGGATCTGGTTAACGCCCAATCCTCCCGCGCAGCTCAAACTGCCCTGGCCGGGCTGAAGGGAAAGCTGATGCAGCCCATCCGCGACCTGCGCTCAGATTGCCTGGACATCCTGGCCGAGGTAGAAGCCCGCATCGACTTTGAAGACGACCTGCCCCCTTTGGATGAGCACCACATCCGCGCCCAGTTAGCTACGGTGCTGGAACGAGTGGAGCAGATTCTGGCAACGGCGGAACAGGGGGAACTGCTGCGTACCGGGCTGAAAGTCGCCATCGTGGGTCGTCCTAATGTCGGTAAGTCAAGCCTGCTAAATGCCTGGAGCCGGTGCGATCGCGCCATCGTCACCGACCTGCCCGGCACCACCCGCGATGTGGTGGAGTCAGAACTGGTGGTGGGCGGCATCCCCATCCATGTGCTGGATACAGCCGGTATTCGAGACGCCAGCGACCAGGTAGAGCGTATCGGCATTGAGCGGTCTCGCCATGCCGCCCAGGCGGCAGACCTGGTGCTGCTTACCATCGACGCCGCCGCTGGCTGGACAGAGGATGATCAGGCCCTCTACGAACAGGTGAGAGACCGTCCCCTGATTCTGGTCGTCAACAAACTTGATTTGGTGGATACCGAGACGCTGCCAACGCTTCCCAATGCCAAGCTGCCGATGGTCTACACCGCAGCGGCTCAAAATAAAGGGATTGAAGCTCTGGAGCAAACCATCCTCAAAACTATCCAGGCAGATCAGCTCTCGGCGGGCAATCTGGAGTTCACCGTCAACCAGCGCCAGGCCGCCGCCCTGACCCAGGCCAAAATGGCCCTGACCCAGGTACAGCAAACCATCGAAAATCAACTCCCCCTCGATTTTTGGACCATCGACCTGCGCACCACGATCCATGCCCTGGGGTCGATTACCGGGGATGAGATCACGGAATCCATGCTGGATGAAATCTTCAGCAGGTTTTGTATTGGTAAATAAGAGGATGAGGGATGCCTGCTGACCAGCGAAACCAGACTAAATCTCTGTACGAGATAGATTATCAACTCTGGTTAGGGGCAACCGTGGGGCAGTTGCGATCGCAAAAATTTGACCCGATCGACTGGGAAAACTGAATTGAGGCCATCGAAAGCTTGGGGAAAAGCGACAAACGGGCGATGCTGAATGCTTAGCCGCATATTCGCACGGTAGAAAGCTCTTTCTCAAGGCCAGTGGCCTAAATGCTGATACAGTTCCGCACAATCCTTGCTTTTCCCTCACCCCAGCATGAGACGAAGACTGGATGCCATAGCTTCTAAAAGAAATCCGGCATCCAAGGGCGTGGGCCTGAGAACATCGCCGTTGCCAACGGCAGCACTGCTGGCGGAGCTTCCAGGCTTCCCAGAGCGTACAGTTCCTGGGCTGAGCGCATTCCTGCATATAAAGGTGCCAGATTCTGAATGCTCAGCGCCAACTCCCCCCGCCCTCCGGGGGTCAATCGGCCTTCCCCCTGGTTAACTTCCAGCAGAAACCGGCCATGATTCTTCGCTACCAGCGGATCGCTGACTTCCAGGTGAAGTTCACCGTTGACTCCCAGGGGATAGCCTCGATGCTCCAGAGCCTGTTTGAGATCCAGAATCCTGACCATCCAGTGAGATGCGTCCGTCACCCTGGCCCGTTGTTCGGGTAAGGCCAGAGCCAGGGGATCTACCGCCCCCCCGGCCCATTGCACGGCATCCACCTGAGAGCGCTGTTGATGCACCAGCCCCCAGATACTTTCCATCGCTAGCTGGGAAAGAGCTGCCCAATCCCGAATCGTGAGGATGGCACCGTCGGTCTCCCGGTGCTGATAGGCAATCAAGTAGCCTGCGGGGTTTTCCACATTACCTATGGTATAGGCAAAACTTGTGCCTTCTCCTGGTGATTTCAGCAGCCGTTGCCAAAGCAAGGGATGACGGTCTAGAGTTCCCTGATGAAACTGTCCCCGACTATTTTGTAGCGCTCTCCAGTAGGGAGCAACTTCTTTCAAAGCCTGGGGATAATAGGACAGGGAAGCCTTGCCGATGCCAATATGCTCGGTGTCAATGCGCCAGGTATAACGGCTACCGCCGATGCCGTAGCCCACGTTTTGGTACAAACGCTGTACCGCCGGGTACAGCGTGGAAAGGGCGACTCCCTGGGAGGCCAGCTCCTGCACTACGGAACTCATCAGGTGAGTGGCAGCCCCCTGGCCGCGAATGTGAGGCGAGATCGCAACCGACGCCACCCCTGTCATCGTCACCCGTTTCCCCCCAAACCACTGGCCCATGGGCAGCAGGGCCAGGCCTCCTACCACCTCAGTTCCCTGGCTTAGGATTCTGACATTTTCAAAACCCACGCTATGCAAATACTGCAGTTCTTCTTCGGCATCGGCCACAAAGCTCTGGGCCATTATCTCACTGCACATTCTGGCCTGCTGGGGCGATGCCAAAACGCTATAGTCGTAGTCGCGGTTCATAACCATAGGTGCCCAAATGTACCGCTATTGTAGAGAACCGGTTTGCCCTTGCCATGGTTAATGGGAAAAAAGCAATACCCATTCTCGGACCATGGCCTATCCATGGCGCTCCCCAGCTCCCCCGCCCCCCTGCTTGGATGAGTAATACAGACCAGGAGAACCAGCATGACGGCATTCCGCCCAGATTAATTTTCTGCGGCAGCATCGCTATAACCATCCTCTCCCTTGGGACCTGTCCGGCCCTCGCCCAGCCCCACTCAGCCGTGGAGCCGCCCCCGGCTCAAAACAGCCTTCCCCGGTTAGATAACTCGCCTAATTTACGAACCTACGATTTAGGCAATGCCACCCTGAACCAACCGGGGGTTTCCTCTTCCTGGCAGGAGATGCCCTACTCCCTGAACGGGACTCTTGGCATTCCCTCAGGGGAGGGGCCGTTTCCGGTGGTTATGCTGCTGCACGGTCGTCATCCCGGCTGCCATTTTGTCGAGGAGACCAACCCCAGCCCATGGCCCTGCCCTGCCGGCACCGAAACCCGGTTCGACCAGGGTCTGGCCTACCTGGCCCAGGCCCTGACCGAAGCCGGATACCTGACCCTGGCCCCCAACCTCAATGCCGCCTACGCCAACGCCTATGGAGCGACGGATGAAAACCGCACCGATCTGGTAGACGTGAGAAGTCAGCAAATTATTGATGCTCATCTGGAAAGCCTGTCGGACGCTCATAAAGGCGGCTCTGCTGACTTTGGCATATCCCTGGCAGGCAAAGCTGACCTTGGGCAACTGGCCATCATCGGACATTCCCTGGGTGGGGGTACCGCTGTGCGGATAGCGCGGCAATCCTGGGAGGAGCCAGATCAGTTCCTTGGTGGAGGTGAATTTTCCCCCATCCAAGCTTTGCTGCTGGTTAGCCCCACCCCCAGCCGCTCGGTAGAGCAAGAACCATGGGCCTATGCATTGCCGGATATACCCACCAGCATTGTCGTGGGGGGGTGCGATCGCGACATCTACGACCTCAGCAGCCTTTACTATTTCGAAACCGCTAATACCCATCCCAACCGCGAGACTCCAGTCGTCTCCCTGTTGGTTCCCGGTGCCAACCACAATTTTTTTAACACCACTGTTCAGCAAGACGACTACTACCGCCAACCCGACAACGCTCCCCTCTGCAACCCACAGCAGTCAACCTTGAGGCTATCCAGAGTCGAGCAAGAAAATTTTCTGGTTGACTATTCTTTACATTTTTTAGACCAGACCCTCAAGCCTGAAAACAATCAGACCAACCCTGGGGAAAATAAAACCACCTGGCAACCTCTCATCTCTCCGGACAAGGTTTCCCCATTCACAGCGTTGACCAATATCGCGATTCCCCAGGCTCAGCGCCAGTTAGTTTTCAATCCCTCATCGGCGGTATCCAATACCTCCCGGCCCCTTGCCTCAGGGAGCGTCGCCGTAACGGCATGTCCCGTTTTCCAACCCTGCAACGGGGGGATGCCCCGTCATCCCCGATTTCCTAAAGCCCTGCACATCACCTGGTCTAAAGCGGGAGGCCAACTTCGATTTCCGGTCAGCCCCCAAGCAGGGCTACAGCATGCCATCAGCCTTCAGCTCAGGGTTGCTGCAGCACCCGACACAACCACCCCAAGCCGCCCCGATGGTTTTGCAATTGTCTTGAGAGACCAATCGGGGCAAGCGGTCAGAGTCGAAATACCCCCTTCGACCCAGGCCCTGCAGAGGCTGCCTTCAGAGCAGGCTTCTCCCCACAGTTCCTTAACCTATCCCAGCCTGGTTAATATCCCGCTGGGGCAGTTTCGAGGAGTCCATTTAACCCGCCTGACTGCCGTGGACTTCGTTTTTGACGCAGGAACAGAGGGGAGTATTGTCCTGGCGGAAGTTAAGTTTTTACGAAACCTGAGTTCGAGATCGCGTGCAACCCCTGGGACTTCGCAGTAGTGGTCCCCTCCGGGGAGGGGCAGGGGTGGGTTAATCGTGGCAGTGAGCTAGTCGATCTGTGATAGTTGCCACTCTTACAGCCTGGGATGCGGCCCGCCCCATCCTTCGGGCACCCCTCCAAGGAGGGGAAATAGCTCAGCAAAAGCTTCCTTCACTCCCCACTCGCCAACCGATCCACCAGCCGCTGCAACCGAATCTTCGCCAAAACGTAAGGTGGAAACTGATAATGCTCAGCAATCAGCCATCCCACCATCAGCGTATGGGCAACCAGGGTACCCGTGGCCCAGACGAGAGTCCACTGCACTCCGTCCGTCGGTTCCAGGGGAGGAAAAAGATACGCGCCCAGGGCCACAATGCCTGCCGGAAGAATCATCAACGCAATACCCACAACCCACAGGGTAATGGTGACATCAGCACTGCTCTGGTAGAGGGGTTGCCAGCGCCAGCCCAACCAGCGCCAGCCCATGGGCTGCACTCCATCAACAATGTGGACGGTTTGCTGCTCTAAATTGGCTTCTAGAATATGCCGGCAAAAGTTGCAGGCGTAGGCATCCATCAGGGGCATGGCCTGAATGTTTCCGTGACGACAGACCGGGCATTCGTAGGTTTCGGCGGTACCCAGTTGTAATTCTCGATGGTGACGATTGTCGGTGGGAAGTCGGTCGTTGGTTTCAGCGCCCACAAACTGTTCCTCCAGCAGGCTAGAGCACTTTTATTCTAAACGAGCTACCTTGATCCTGTTCTCACCCTTAAGACCACCACCAGAGGCCACAAAGCGGTAGGATTGCTAGGGTTTTTGTTATTTGCCTCCATGCCTGCACAGATTCAATTAATTGATGCCAAACCTCATCAAACCTTAACTCTGGCCTTTCCTGGGGAAGGAGTAGCCCTGCGGGGGCGCATTCAGGTGCCGGGGGATAAGTCGATTTCCCACCGTTCCCTCATGTTGGGCTCCATGGCCAGCGGCGAGACCCGCATTAAAGGGTTGCTGCTGGGGGAAGACCCCCGCAGTACGGCAGCTTGCTTTCGAGCCATGGGGGTGCAGATGTCAGCCCTGGATGAGGAATGGGTGACGGTGCAGGGGGTCGGCTTAGGCAATTTGCAGGAGCCGGTGGATGTGTTGGATGCAGGCAATTCAGGCACCACCCTGCGGCTGATGCTGGGGCTTTTGGCCTCCCATCCTGACCGTTTTTTTGCGGTGACCGGCGATGCTTCGCTGCGATCGCGCCCCATGGATCGCGTCATTCAACCCCTCAGCCAGATGGGGGCCGACATGTGGGGACGCATGGGCAACCGCCTGGCCCCCCTGGCAGTGAGGGGAAAGTCTCTGAAACCGATCCAGTATCACTCTCCGGTGGCTTCGGCCCAGGTTAAATCCTGCATTTTGCTGGCTGGGCTGATGACCGCAGGAGAAACCACCGTCATCGAACCCAGCCTATCCCGAGACCATAGCGAACGGATGCTGACAGCCTTTGGTGCGGATCTGGCTATTGATCACCAAAGCTGCAGCGTCACCGTAAAAGGCCCCTGCACCCTCAGTGGCCAAACCATCATCGTGCCGGGAGACATCAGCTCAGCCGCCTTCTGGCTGGTGGCCGGGGCCATCACGCCGGGGTCCGATCTGGTGATCGAGAATGTGGGCATCAACCCCACCCGTACTGGAATTCTGGCAGCCCTCCAGGCCATGGAAGCCGACATTACGTTGGAAAATCAGCGGCAGGTCACCGGCGAACCCGTCGCAGATTTGCGGGTCCGGTACAGCGCTTTGAAAGCAGCTCAATTCGACGGCGACCTGATTCCCCGGATGATTGACGAAATTCCCGTGCTGGCGGTGGCAGCGCTGTTTGCCAGGGGTACGACATTGATTACAGATGCGGCAGAACTGCGGGTGAAGGAGTGCGATCGCATCACCGTTATGGCCCAGCAGCTCACCCGCATGGGAGGCCGAGTGCAAGAACTGCCCGATGGCCTCGAAATTGTAGGAGGAAGCGCCCTACAAGGAGCCGAAGTAGACAGCCACGGAGACCACCGGGTCGGCATGAGCCTGGCCATTGCAGCTTTACGGGCAAAGGCTACCACCACCATCCAACGGGCCGAAGCCGCCGCTATTTCTTACCCAACTTTTGTGGCTACCCTACAGAACTTGTGCCAATCACCAGAACTATGACTTAACCCTGCCCATTGGGAACACTTGAATCATCCCAAGGCCAGGAAGGCATTTCATGATTTGGCGACCGCTGAACAATCTGGTCAAAAGTCTCAAGACTTACCACATATTGAGTCCTGACCCGAAGGCACGTCAGGAAGTGAACCAATGGCTGTCGGAACGGCCCTGCCTGAGTTGCCAGGAGTGGTATCTCATCCATTGGACGCCCCCCGCCGTAGCCAAGCCCTGCCCTCAACCCCTGATTGAATTTCTCTACGACCGGCTGCCGTATTACTCTGGCCTACAGGTCGGCTGCATTCATCCCAAAGACCATCTGGTTAGTGATTTACGGTTTCCAGCCGTATGTTGGTTCGACTGGGGGTTGTGCCTGTGCGAAGAATTCTATGCCACCTTCGAGACCGATATTTCAGACGTTTTTGATGAGTCCCAACTCGACACCTGCGCCGACCTGGTACTCTTTTTGCAGCAGCAGCTGAACTCTAAACGCCCGGATCAGCTTTAGGGAACATTGTCCTGAAATCAGCTTAAGCAACCCCCGCAGATCCCTGGAAACCTTGATCTACCATGGGCAAACCAGTGCCCCTCAACCCTGGGGGGGATATTCTGGTCAAGCAGGATACAACAGATGCTACATTAAACGTTGTCTAAGCCCAGCAGTGGAGTTTTGGCCAGAGGAGGCTACCGCCTGCCAGCTGGGCCCTGTACTGTAAGCCCCACTTTAGCCAGCGACTGCCAGAAAACCCTACGGCAAGGTTGACCCATGAGCCTTAAAACCCAGATCAGCGAAGACATTAAGGCGGCCATGAAGGCAAAGGACAAGATTCGCCTGGAGACTTTGCGCAGCATTAAAAAAGTCATCCTCGACAAAGAAACCACCGTCCGCCCTTCCGGCCAGGAAGAACTGACCGAAGAGCAAGAGCTAGAAGTGCTGACCCAACTCGCCAAACAGCGCAAAGATTCGGTCACCCAGTATCAGGATGCTGGGCGAGAAGACCTGGCGGAAAAAGAATCCCAGGAATTAGCGATTATCGAAGAATATTTGCCTCAGCAGTTATCCGAGGCAGAAATAGAAGCCGTTGTGGATGACCTGATTGCCCAGGTGGGAGCTTCCTCGCCTAAAGACATGGGCAAAGTCATGGGACCCGCCATGAAACAGCTCAAAGGCCGAGCTGACGGCAGCCAGGTTCAAGCCATCGTTAAATCTAAGCTCGGCAGCTCTTAAACCCCCACCCTGGTCACCCCTGAAGTGCCCATGTAGGGACTCGACCCAAAGAAGACCCACGGTGGCAAGGCTTCCGTGGCTCTTCTAACTTCTGTCATAACCTCAAATCAAGGGGAGTGTGCCCCAAAACAGGCAGTTCGCCCGCCTATTGCGACATCGGCAGAAATACCCCTCACCCCTAACTCCTCACACCTCACCAAAATCAGGAGGAGAAGGGATCTATCAAACCAACCTTCATCGCCTAATACTGGCGGTCAAACACCCTGGGCGCATAAGCTCTGCAACCATCACAGGGCCCCATAGGGTTCACCGCGCACCGCAGGTATGGAGAACGGGCGTTCAAATTGCAGGTAATGTCGCCGACCATGTATCCCATGCCGTCAACATAGTGGAGATCCTGGTCTGCTTCCAGCAACTTCATTACCCCCTGGCCTAACCCGGTGGAGGGCATAAATTGGACATGCCGCTTCTCAGCCCGCTCGGCTCGCACCGTCATCAAGGCAGAAACCAGAGCAGGGGTCAAACCAACAGCAAAAATCAAGAAAATAACGAGCATGAAATCATCAAAATGAACCTGCTCGAAGATTCTAACGTGAGGGGTGAGTCACCAGTCTAGTTTATGTAAGGTTTTGGTACGTAGTGTTATTTTTCGCAATGTTAGTTTTTTCTATCTGTATCGAATAAGTGATTATTCCTACGCCTTTTAGATTGGCAAACAATCAATTGCAGAAAGATTTAGCCTTTACACAAATAAAAATCTTACTTAAGCCTGTTTTCTCGGTTTTCCCGCCAAAGCTATGATGTCTTCCCAATCTCAGCCCAAGTTTCCATGAAAGGGAAACGACTGGTTGGATAAATTTTCTCGACTCGAATTTTGACTCAAGACAAAATTCCTTAAGGTTCAGCATTTCTTAAGAAAACGCCACGGCACGCCCTCATTAACTGACAAAAGTTGTACGCCCTTACCCCCTCTCCCAGAGGGCGAGAGCAGTCGATCAATCCTTACAGTTCCCTCTCCCCTTAGGAGAGGGCTAGGATGTAGCTTGCTTCCCGGAGGACTGAATCGCTCCAGGGATTGGAAGGGGGAGATTTCGATTCCCTCCAGGAGAATTAAAGTTTCTGAAGTCAGTTCAGCCTGGAACATTGAGCACCATCACAGCCTTCAGGTGCCGCTGGCGCTTGGGCCAGGCAATCACTTTAAGTTTTATTGCATACCATATCATGACAACCTGATTTTCTTCTGTAATGCTCTTTTTATCTTTTTTCTGGGACTTGTGTTAACTTACGTGAAGTTGAGCCGGGGCTTTGCCCCTTGCGTCAAGTCGCTTTTCTTCAGAAAAACATGACAAAGACTATCTCGGCGGTTCGAGCTTTCATCGATACCTTCGACAGTGATCTCTTGGTTAAAGAAGACCTGAACTGTGCCCTCGATGCGGTCTGTTTCAGTCCTGGCTTTAAGAATTTACTACTGTCTCTTATCGAAAACGATGCGTATGCTCCCGATCTGGGCCAGCAGTTTGCGGCAGTCGGGGCCATTAAAGGACTCGCTCCCTGCCGCAAACTGCGGAGTGGTTTAAACGCCCCTTTAGGAAGTTTCTTCCATCTGCTGTCCGAGTTGCTTGCGGCTTTCAATATGGCAGTTGGGCTAGAGTGGTCCCAGTTCACCAGCCGATTACAGCAGTCTTCCCTGGCCCAGCAACGGCTGTTGGTGATGCTGCTAAATGGTCCAGAGAAAGAGTTCTATGCAGACCTGATTGATCGGCTGGTAGAGACTGACCCCCACGCCATTTACCCCACATCCAGCTATCGGCAGAGTGCCGGGTTCGTGGTCAGCACTCCAGACGACCAGGTGGTCGAAGCGGTAATGACCCACAGCACCTTCACTTCTATTCGGGTGCTGGAAAACGTGCTCGACCCTCAGGAAACCGTTTTGCGAGACATGTACATCGCCTCCGGTCGCTGCGTTTGCCTGGTTGACCAAAATGTGGAGCACTTTTACGGCGAACAGATTGAACATTACTTCGACTGCCACGGCATTCAGCTCGACAAGCTGGTCTATCGCGCTATGGAAGTGGACAAAGGCATCCACACCGTCGAGCGGATGCTGGGGGACTTTAAGCGCCTGGGGGTATCTCGCAATGAGCCTGTGCTGATTGTCGGCGGCGGGGTGCTGACAGATACCGGCGGTCTGGCCTGCGCCCTGTACCACCGCAACACTCCCTATGTGATGCTGTCAACCTCAATTGTGGCGGGGATTGATGCCGGGCCTTCCCCCCGCACCTGCTGCGACGGGTTTGGCTACAAGAACCTGTTCGGGGCTTACCACGCTCCGGTGCTCTCCATTACCGACCGTTCCTTCTTTAAGACCTTACGGGAAGGCTGGTTGCGCCACGGCATCGCTGAAATTATCAAAATGGCGACGGTCAAAGATGCTGAGCTGTTCCGCTATCTGGAAGCAGCCGGGCCTGAGCTGATCAAGACCCGCTTTGGTACGCTGGATTGTCAACCTGAGGATGACATTGCCGTGCTCTCCCAAAAGATCCTCGGAGCCGCCATGCGCAGCTATGTGGAGGCCGAGTACGACAACCTTTACGAAACCCACCAGTGCCGCCCCCATGCCTATGGCCACACCTGGTCGCCAGGGTTTGAGATTGAAGCGGGGCTTTTGCACGGTCATGCCGTCGCCATTGGTATGGGCTTTGGGGCGTTCCTCAGCTACCGTCAGGGGTGGATTCATTGGGAAGACTGCGATCGCATCCTCCGCCTGATCAGCTCCTTCGGCCTCAGCCTCTGGCACGATGTGCTGCTCAATCGTGAAACCCTCTGGGCGGCCCAAACTAAAATGGTGGAAAAGCGGGGTGGTAACCTGGTGGCACCCCTGCCCAAGGGCACCATTGGCCAGTGCGGCTACCTCAACGAGATGCCTCGGGATCACCTGTTTGCGGCAATTCACGACTACCAGGACCTCTGCGCTCAGTATCCCCGCCAGGGCCTGGGTATTGACCCACTCTGCAGCGATGTCGGTCTGGAAGATCCTGCCACAGTGGCCCACCATATCCCCGTTGCCCCAGATCCATCTTTCAAGGATGCTCCTGAAGAATTGCTGACTGGCGTCTAATCTGAGGTTTCACTATGGCAAAAGAAGTATTTGATATTGTGATGCCCCTGTTCAAGGCCCGATGGAACACCCGTGCGGTGCTCGAGGGGCTAACCCACCACTATGCTCCCCGAGCTATCCATATCATCACCCCCGCTGAAGAGGCCGCAGTCCTGACGGGAATCGGCCAGAATTGGGCCACTGCCCCATTGCAGATTCACCCAGAAGAAGGCTTTTTTCAGCCCCTGGGGTTAACGAAAGATTCCATCTGTGCAGAACTCGACCTGGGGGAATCTCTCTACAATCCCGGCTGGTTTTACCAGCAGTTGCTCAAACTGGGGGCGTTTGAGGGCATCCCTGACCTGAGCGAGTGGTATCTGGTGTGGGACAGCGACCTGCTGCCGGTGGCCACCTGGCCCATTTTCACCGAAGACGGGGGAACTCGGAAACATACCTTTGCCCTGATTCAGCACAACGGCTGGGGTAACGCCAACATCGTCTCCAAGTGGGAGACCTGGATTAACGAGGTACTGGGTGTCCCCGCCGTTAAGGATGCGGTGGGCACGTTCATCCCCCACCACATGTGGTTTAAGCAGGAGCATCTGAGGACCTTCGGCCAGCGGCTGAATCAGTTCTTTGGCTCAGAAGACCACTGGCTGCGCCTGATGATGCGGTCGGCCATTCAGTTCGATACCTTCGGCGAATACTGGTGTTACTCCTCCTGGGTAGCCAGTCAGGCCCCCGAGGTTCTGTCCTTCCATGCCTACGAGCTGTATGGATCGACCACAGAACGCTTCTTCGATGACGGCACCGGGCTGTTTTCTGCCGCTCTCCGGCGTTATCTGATGGAGCAATCCCAGCCCCTGAGCGATGCCCTGTCCCCCTCCTACGACGAAATCAATGGCTTTATTCGAGCGGCATATGGCCCCGATGCCCTACCCTCTTCCCTCTCCTTCGAGAGCAGCCCCCGCCATCTCAAAAAGGATGAGAAGAATATGCACATTGAGGAGCTGCGATCGCGGTGGAACCCCCGTACGGTAGAACCTGCCACGGTTGCTTGAACCCCAAATACAAAAACTCGGAGATACTTGCCTGAAGAGAGCAACTATCTCCGAGCTGGAGCCTTTAACGCATTCACTCGTCAAGCTTGGAAGACATTGTTAAAAGCCATAACGAGCGGGTTGACTTTTAACCGTTTTGACTATGGGATTAGCTTACCCGCTGCACTGTCCTGCAGTAACATCTTGCTGACGTTGCTTTAGTCTTTGTATCAAAACTTCGAGTTCTGCCGGCGGAGCATCCCCCAACCCCATGGCCAGAAGCGATAGACCAAGCTCAATGGCATCTTCTGCTTGGAAGATGAGCCCCAGCGAATTATCTTCCCCTGCAGCATCTGCGCCAGACGGCTTAATTTCCAGACTCAGGTGAACCGTCGGGTCACAGTGAGTCTCGGCGGTATCAATAGCACCAATGCGGGTCACTCGTTTGCCCGTTACCGTATGGCTATCTGCGCTGCTCATCAGGGTAATGTCGCCAGTACGCAGCGGGCAACTCAGGGAAGAAGCGGTCATGGGTTCAACTCCTAAATGATGAAAAAACGTCAGCTTTTGATTGATTGAAATTCAACGGCTTCCCCTTTGGTGAAGGTTATCGGGAGAGCAGGATGGGTCAAATCGCCATCAACTGTCTGGGATGAGCTGGCCCCGATAGCCCGTAATAATGCGGCTGCCGTCTTTGAGAATGTGAACTTCTAGCTGGTCACTGGCCCAGGAAATGGCGTCCTTAAAATCTGGGTTCAAAATATGGACCCGCTGATTGCGAGATGAAACGGGCGAATCGGGCGAATTCACCGCCTGAGACTCGATGAAAGGGCCATCGATCAGAATGTCGAGTTGATTGATCAGCTCCTGGGCACCGGCAGGGCCGTAGGACGACTGCAGCCGTTCCAGGGTAAAGCCGGTAAACGACATCACGTTTAACCCGTGGGCTTTGACCCGGCGAGCCACTTCCGCCAGGGCAGGGGCTTGCCAGAAGGGCTCTCCCCCAGAAAAGGTGACGCCCTGATTTTTAGGATTTTCCAGTATGCGCTCTACCAGATGGTCTACCGAAACCAGTTCGTTGATGTCGAACGACCAGGAGGCTGTATTAAAACAGCCGGGGCATTCCCGCAGGCAACCCTGCACCCAAATGACAGCCCGGCAGCCGGGGCCATTCACTTCCGATTCATTGACATAGCCCATGATGTTGACATACCCGGGTGGGATTTCCATCAGAGCTTCGGTGGGGGCCAGGGAGATACCGTGGCGCTGCATGGGATAGGGCAAAGACTGGGGTGGGGTCATAGCGCAATCCTGAGTGTGAGGTCTGTAGTATTGATGATACCGTTTCATCCATATATAGCCAATGAGCGATATAAAGTGTTACGTCTTCTACCTCCTTGGCGCTGCAGCACCTTTCAGGGTCCGGGGCCGATGCTGTCTGTCCCTGTTCCAGGCTAAGTGAACGGTTCTGCCAGAGGAGGGGCAATTTAAATTTCCTTGGGCTTGTTCATGTTTTTCAGCGATTTGTTAAAAAACTTTACCGCCAGGGCCAGTTCAATGGAGCATTGTGATCAGGTTGGTTGGGTCGAGGTGAATGTTCCAGGGAAATGGACGAGTTTTTAATGTCTCCCACTGATCGCGGTAGACTTCGGCCTGGAGATGGTAGTCGTGGGGAGACTTGGGCTCACTATGGAGCTTGATGTATAGCGAAACCCGGTGCTGGGTTTCGGTCACCATCAACAGCCACCCCGGAAAGGTATTGGTTTCGCTGGCATTCAGCGGAAATTTGATGTGATGGGCTCGCAAGCCCACATAGCCGGTGGTTGAAGCCATGGGATTGCTGACCTCCAGATGACAGCCCCAGTCCAGGGTTTCAATGTGGTGGTCATCCACCCGACGGGCGCGGGAGAAGTTTTTACACTCCGTGACCTTCGCCACTTCGTAAGTGGGCGGGTGTTCGAAGATGGCTTCCTTGGTGCCTTCGGCCTGAATCTCTCCCCCCGACAGCACCAGCAGGTTGGTGCAGACCCGGTAGGCTTCCTCCAGCTTGTGGGTAATGAACAGGGTGATGCCTCGATACTCAGACAGCACCTCGATCAGCAGCTTTTCGATGTGGCTGCGCAGGTAGGCATCCAGGGCAGACAGGGGCTCATCCAGCAGCAGAATGTCGGGTTGAATGGCCAGGGCTCGGGCCAGGGCGACCCGCTGCTGCTGACCTCCCGAGAGCTGATGGGGGTAGCGGTCTCCCAATCCGGTCAGGTCAATCTGGTCGAGATACTTTGTAACTTCCGCTGTCCGCTTCTGTCGGGGAATGTGGTCCATACCGAAGGCGATGTTCTGGGCCACGGTGAGGTGGGGGAACAGGGCGTAGTTCTGGAACACCAGACCGACTTTGCGATCGCGACTCGGCAAATTAATCCGCTTGTGCGAATCAAACAGCACCCGACCATTCAGCACGATTCTCCCCTCGCTGGGGGTTTCTAACCCGGCGATGCACCGCAGGGTCATACTTTTGCCCGAGCCGGATGCCCCCAGCAATCCCAACGGCTCATGGTCGGTCGTGAAGGCTACCTTAAGCTGAAACCCAGCAACCTGTTTCTCAATATTCACCGCTAGCTCAGCCGCAGGCCGAGTCGCGATCGCCGCCGCCACCTGGGATAGGGTCTGAGGAACACCGGCCAAAGCAGGTTCCGGCACCGCCCTGGATAAGCTCTGCACTGGCATCCATGCCGCTTCAGTACCAGGAGCAAACTTTTTCCAGGCCGATGGCCCCACCAGAGCAGGCACTTTGCCGGAATTTCCCCGACCACCGCCATCCCTGTCCTGCGAGAAAGCAGAGCCTGGATTCGGGAAAGCCGCTCCGGGCATTGGCCCGATGGGGAAGAGCTTGAACTGATCTCCTCTCAACCTGCCAAAAAAGATCCAGTTGAAGCCCCGCTTCACCAGTTCATTCGCTGCCGCCGCTTGGTGGGCTTTGCCCCGGTTGGCGTAGTTGATGCCGACGATGACCACCAGGGAAACCGCAATCATCAGCAGCACCCAGGCCAGAGCTACCCCCATGCGCCCTGATTCCGCCGCGAAAAAGATGGCGATGGGAATCGTCTGGGTCACTCCGGGAATACTGCCTCCCACCATCAGGGTTGCGCCGAACTCCCCCAGGGCACGGGCAAAGGCCAGCACCGTTCCGGCCAGCACCCCTGGCCAGGCCAGAGGCAGCAGAATTTGCCAGAAAATCCGCCATTCTGAAGCGCCCAGGGTGCGGGCAGAGCTGATCAGGGTCAAATCCACCTGCTCAAAGGCCCCCAGCACCGTCTTGTACATCAGCGGAAAGGCCACCACCGTCGCCGCAATCACCGCCGCCGTCCAGGTAAAGATGATGGAGACACCCAGCTGATCCAGAAACTGCCCCACCGGGCTGTTTTTGCCCAGCAGCAGCAGCAGGAGAAACCCCACCACTGTAGGCGGCAGCACTAAAGGTAAGGTCAGAACGCCATCGATCAACCCTCGCGTTTTGCCGCGATAGGTCATCATCCAGCGGGCAACGAGTATGCCCAGAAAGGCGGCCAGAACGGTGGCAACGAAAGCTGTTTTCAGCGAAATCCACAGGGGAGATAAATCTTCAGGCATGGGTTTGCAGCGGGGGATGAGTAAGAGGGAACTGAAGCGTCAGTACAAGACATGGGTGAGGATTGTGACCCCATCAAACCTGCTGAAGGCTTGATTTGCTGTAGGGTGTGTTCTCGGCCTCAGGTTCATCCTGCGATAATGCAAACTTTTTGCACTGGCCAGAACGCACCGTTTGCGACACAGAGGTAACTGGATATCGTAAGCGGTGCATTACGGCCCATAAGCCTGAGCTGTGAGGCACTGCACAATCTGGGGGGCCGAGAATGCACCCTACGCAGGGCGTAGATAGAAGCTGTCCCCTTTATTTAAGGGGGGCTTTGTTGAGGAAGCCCTGCGGAGAAAATCTGGAGAGATCTGACCGAGAATTTCGCTAAAGCACAGGTGTTTACAAACAGTAACTTCAGCAACAGAAGCGCCTAAATACCCCTAATCCTTGTTTAACTAACCGATGTCTTGTACGGAGTTCTCCCAAACCCACGTAATGGCTTATTCAGCCATAGCAAAACCGTACTCTTCAAAAATCTCTATTGCTGTATCACTGGATAGAAAATCCACAAATGCTTGAGCCGCTTCAGCATTTTCACTATCCCCTACCACCCCAATGGGGTAAACGATGGGGGAGTGAGATTCAGCGGGAGCAGTGGCAATCACCTGCACCTGGTCCGAAACCTCAGCATCCGTGGCGTAAACCAGCCCTGCGTCCACATTACCTGTCTCAACGTAGGACACAACCTGTCGCACGTCTTTAGCAAACACCATTTTGGGTTGCAGGGCATCAAACATATTCATCGAGGCCAGGGCTTCCTGGGCGTATTTCCCAGCCGGAACGCTCTCTGGCTCACCCAGGGCCAGCTTGCTGACTTTGTCGGTCTCGAAATCGCTGAAATCGGAAACATCAGTTTTATCCCGAGGCACGATCAGCACCAGGGAATTCAGCAGCAAATCTTTACGAGAGCCATCCAGAATTTGCCCCTGCTGCTCCAGGTCATCCATCCACTTTTTCGAAGCGGAAAGGAACACATCGGTCGGTGCCCCCTGGGAAATTTGCTGGGCCAGAGAACCGGATGAGCCAAAGTTGTAGGTAATGCTCACATCGGGCGCTTCGGCCAGATAAGCCTCCTGCACTTCTTTCATGGCGCCCTGTACGCTGGCCGCTACAGAAATCGTGAGTTCGACCGTTGCTCCGGTGTCAGCATTAGGAGCTGCTTCAGAGGTCGGTTGCGAGGGTTGGGCACAGCTCACGGCTCCCAGGCAGGTGACCAACGCTAAAGCTGATAAAGATGTGAAATTGCGACGTTTCATGGCTGTTCTGTCCTAATCTGTGGCCAACATGACGTTAGAGGCCTTAATCGCGGCGTAAACCTCTTTACCGACCTCCAGGCCCAAACTTTCGCTGGAAGCTTTTGTGATCACCGAAACCACTTCTACGCCGGGAGCGACTTCAATCACCACTTCAGTGTTTATGGCTCCTGGGGTGACTTGTTTGACCGTACCTTTCAGGCTGTTGCGAGCACTAATTTTCATAGGTTCCTCAATCGAGAAATGCCAATATCTTTAACCAATGTCAAATTTACTGGCACTTACCTGAGAGAAACTGTGTCCCGTAGCACCGTTTTTTCATTAGTCAGGACTTATTGACAGAAGCTGACGTCAGCTAATACAACTTTTTGAAAATTTCCGTTGAAAAATCCCGACCAACTGCGGATGTTTTTTCCTTGCGATAATAGATCTACAGCATCCCTCTATCGCTATGACCACCAGCAACGATCGGCTAGACCGCATTGAGCTGACCATCGAGCGCATTTCTAACAAGGTAGAGAAGAACGCCGATGCAATTGACAAACTCACTTCTGACATTGGCCGATTTAACGACCGGCTCGACAACTACGAAAAGGGCATGAGGTGGGTGATACAGCTTTCCTTTGGGCTGCTGATATCAGCTACCGTGGCGCTGATTGTGAGTGCCCTAACGCTTTTGGTGAAAACAGTAATAGGGTAATCAGAAAACCGCTCTGGCTTCCTTCTCCTGCAGGTGGTCTAGCCGAGAGTATACTGACTGAGATGCAGCGTCTCCCGATGTTCCTGTGAAAGATGACCTCCGCAACGGCTTAAAGCAGACTCGCCTGCGCCTGGGTCTGAGCCAGCAAGATGTGGCGAAAATGGTTGGGGTCAGCCGCCAGACCATCAGCGGTGTGGAATCGGGCCAGACCGCCCTTTCGATAACGGTAGCTCTGAGATTATCGAGAGCCCTGGGCTGTCGGGTTGAAGACCTGTTCTGGCTCGACCAGGACTCCGTAACCGTTGAGGCGGTGCCCGTTAAAACTATGACGCCGGGAGAACCCCTGCGAGTGAGTCTGGCCAGAATCGGAGGCCGCTGGGTGGCCCATCCCCTGGTGGGGGTGGATGCCTTTCGGATGGAGCTGATCCCGGCGGACGGGGAGGCGATTCGTCAGCCTGAGCAGGACATTATGACCGTCACTCTGCTGGATGAACCGGCTAACCTGCTGAATACGGTTGTGGTGGCGGGGTGTTCTCCGGCCCTTTCCCTCTGGGCCAGGGCGGCAGAGCGATGGCATCCAGAGTTGCGGGTACATTTGACCTTCGCCAACAGCACCGTTGCCCTGGAACGGTTGGTGCGAGGAGAGGTCCACATTGCCGGATTGCATCTTTTTTCTGCAAAAGCCCAGAGTTTCAACATTCCCTTTGTGCAGCAGGCTTTGCAGGATCAAACCGCAGTGCTGATTAATCTTGGGGTTTGGGAAGAAGGGCTGCTCGTGGCTCCCGATAATCCTAAGGGAATTTCGAGGGTTGAGGATTTGCAGCGCTCTGATGTCACCCTCATCAACCGAGAAGGTGGAGCCGGAAGCCGCCACTTGTTGGATCAGTCCTTGCTCGAAGCAGGCGTTGACCGTCAAAAGGTCCACGGATATGATCGCATCGTCTCTTCTCACGAAGCCGTTGCCCAGGCCATTCTGGATGGCAAAGCCGATGTCGGAGTCAGTGCCGCTTCCGTCGCCAGCATGTTCAAGCTAGATTTTGTACCTTTGCGAAAAGCGCACTACGACCTGGTGACCTTCAAGTCCTATCTAGAGGAATCCCCGGTGCAGCAGCTTTTAGGCACCCTGGGCCATCGCCGGGTACTCTCTCAGCTTGAAATTCTGGGCGGCTACGATACCCGGCTAACTGGCGAAGTCGTCGCCACGGTGAAACCGCCAAAACAAAAGTCCGCGGAATAGGGCCGGATGTTGGCATGAGCTAAGCCCGGTGAGATTTCTCGGTAGCGATCCCCTCCTGGGCTTATCTTGTAGGGGTTTTGAACTTTGCCTTCGAATCCATGCGATTTTAAGGGTTTGGTGCAATGATCCTCGTGGGTAGGGGCGAAGCATGCGGCCCATAACTTGTGGGTGATCCTTAAAATTGCCAACCGCATGCTTCGCCCCTACGGCTGGCTGGTGGTGTGTGGAAACCCCTACAGGATTAGCTCCTGGAAGAGACAGGGGTGGGTCATTCTATGGTGGGTCGATTTCTCTCCAGTTGCGCCTCCAGCCCAGAGACATCTTCCTTCAGAAAAACCGCCATGCGACCCGAGGTGGCTCTGCCGGTGTCGTCGTAGGCCAGTTCCCGCCAGTAGGCAAACTGCTCCCCTTCCCGCAGTTCTCCCTGCAGCACCAGTTCTGAATCAGGACTCACCAGAGTTTCCAGGGGGGGATAGGCCAACAGCACTTCAGCCTGCCGGTAATCGGTAAAAATATCGACCCCGTAAATGGCCCGGAGGGATTCTTCCAACCGTTCCTCGGTAACGTCGTTAATTAAATCCACAATCACGAAGCGCTCCGTGCGAATTTCCGACCGTTGGGGACTTTGAAACTTGCCGGAGATGGGGAAAACCGAAGCCTCAAAGGTAAATCGGTGGGCCGGGGTAATCCGTCGCTGAATTAAAAATCGCTCCCCAGGGCTGGGATTCAGGGTCGGGTTAGCCTGAATCCAGGTTTCCGCTGACCGCAGCGATTGTCCTGGTATGGCCCAAGCCGATGCCGGTAGTAGCCCCAAACCGATCAAGGTCAAACCTAAACCGGATAAGCCCACCATCGATCTGAAAGGCACATCGCGACGCTTTTTCATGTAACTTTTCCTAGGAACCCGTGCCCGATGATAACAACTCGGCGGAGATTAGGCGCATTGAGATCGCAAACCTGACCAAAACCTCAAACAACCAGACACCTCAAAACAGGCCATACATGAATAGCTTTGAACCAAGCTGAAATTAACCCTCGCAAATCGCCAGAAGCCTTGATCTGCCCTAGAGTGGACACTGCCCACCAGCCTGAATTCAGTGCCATTCAGCCATACACAGGTAAAGCTTTACCCCAACCTCTCCTCAAGAAGGTGACGGGCCGCAAACAGGCAAAATCCCTCTCCCAAGTCTGGAAGAGGGATTTAGGGAGTGGGAAGAACTGGGATACTGAGAGGCTTCCCAGGTTTGACTACCCTAGCCTTAATACTCCGGCACAGAAGGATCCACTTCCCGGCTCCAGGCGGTGATGCCGCCTTTTACGTTGATGCCCTCAATGCCATGCTCTTTGAGAATGCCGAGGGCCTTAGCCGAACGGCCTCCCATCTTGCAGTGGGCGATCAGCTTATGGCCATTGAGCAGTCCCTTCACCTTGTCGACGCCCTTACCATTTTCAATGTCGGGCAGGGGCACCAGCACCGCACCGGGAATGCTGGCAATTTCGTACTCGTTAGGGTTGCGCACGTCCAGCAGCAGCACGTCTTTGGCACCGCTATCGAGGATTTGCTTCAGCTCAGTTACCGTCATTTCGGCGATGCCAGCCTTCTCCTTCTCGGCCTCTTGCTGGGCTTGGGGGATGCCGCAGAACTGTTCGTAGTCGATCAGCTTATCGATAACTGGACGCACTGGATTAGGCCGCAGCTTCAGCTCCCGGAAGGTCATATCCAGAGCGTTGTAGAGCAACAGACGACCGCTGAGGGTGTTGCCAGTGCCCAGAATCACTTTGATGGTTTCGTTGGCCTGAATGGTGCCAATAATGCCCGGTAGCACACCCAAGACTCCGCCCTCAGCACAGGAGGGAACCATGCCCGGCGGTGGCGGCTCGGGGTACAGGTCACGGTAGTTCGGCCCTTCCTGATAGTTGAATACGGTGGCCTGCCCTTCAAACCGGAAGATCGACCCGTAAACGTTGGGCTTGTTCAGCAGTACGCAGGCATCGTTGACCAGATAGCGGGTGGGGAAGTTGTCGGTGCCATCCACCACCACGTCATAGTCTTTGACGATGTCGAGGGCGTTCTCGGAACTCAGGCGAGTTTCATACAGGTCTACCTGGCAATAGGGATTGATTTCCAGAATTCTATTTCTGGCAGATTCAATCTTGGGTTTGCCCACCCAGGACTGACCGTGGATGATCTGCCGCTGCAGGTTGGATTGATCCACAATGTCAAAGTCCACAATGCCGATGCGACCAATGCCGGCAGCTGCCAGGTAGAGCAGTAGAGGAGAACCCAATCCGCCCGTACCAATGCAGAGCACGCTGGCGGCCTTGAGCTTCTTCTGCCCATCCAGGCCCACTTCCGGCAAAATAATATGGCGGGAGTAGCGTTCGTACTCCTCTTTGGTCAGTTGGATTTTACTGAGATCAGGATTGAGCATGGCTTCCAGGGCGGAATGTGATGTGGTCAAGGGGTGAATCGTTCAGGTCCTGAGCCGGAACCTGACTCAAATCGTTGCTACAGTTCCCAGTCTGAGCTGAGGAGAAAGCGGTCGGGATTAGTACCGCCATTAGACATCTATCCAGCTTAGGACATCACCGGGGCTTTACGTGCAGATCTTATCGACGATTTTTACCGCTTCGGCCTGAAACTGATGGTGCTCATCCAGTCGCCAACTCTGGAAGTCTACGGTCCCTGCTGCCGACACTGACACAATGACGTAAGAGTAGACAGGCCAGGCTAAACGGCGATCGCACTCCGAAGGAATGGCCGGATGATCCGGGTGGGAATGGTAAACCCCAATGATGTCGAGCTTGCGATCGCGAGCCTGCCGTTGCACCTTCAACATCATTTCGGGATCAATCCAGTACCGCCGATGCTGGTCGAGAGCTTTTCCTGCGCCAGTGGAGTTTTCCTCAGCAGGATCCGTTATCTCCTGCACCGAAGTATCCCAGTGGTTCTCAGCAGGCACCAGTTCCACCACCTGACGATCGTCCTGCATCTGCCCGTCGTCCTGGGCCTGGGCGAGAGCAGGCAGGATGCATCCCAACATCAAGCCGCAGCACTCGTAGGGATACGCTGCCGCCCCCGCCTGGCTAATCTGGTCCTTCAATTGTTCTGATATCAGCAAAGCCAAAACGGCAAACCCTCTCAATCTTAAACAGCAGCGGTTGACGCTGAATTTGATGGCTCCAAAAGATGAGTCAGTTTCTTCACCACGATATCGAGTTCCACCGAACGGGATGCTTTAAACAAAACCCGATCCCCCGGTCGAAGTTTAGAAGCCAGCCTTTCTGCCAGCGCATCATGGTCCTGAAACGGCAGAGTGAGTGTGCCCTTTGCCCCCTCCGCCAGAGCCTCAGCTTCTTCAGGATCAGCCAGGGTAAAGAGAGCGTCGAGTCGAAGCTGCTGAACAGTTTCTCCAACACGCCGATGAAGTGAAACTGATTGGTCCCCCAGTTCTTTCATCGTTCCCAAAACGGCGATGTGGCGGCTTCCGGGAGTTTCGGCCAGCAGCCGCAAAGCCGCCGTCATGGATTCCACCCCGGCATTGTAGGTTTCATCCAGCAACATAATGTCATCCGGCAACTCTATCCGACGAGACCGCCCCGAGGGCAGCTCAACGGAGAGTCCTTCCGACAGGACGCGCCAATCCAGCCCCAGAGCCTGCATAACAGCAACCGCCGCCAATAAATTCTGAGCATTGTGCTGACCCGGCAACGGCAGCGGCAAACGAACACCATCGACGACGAGAGCCTGACTGTCTACCAGGTATCCTCGAACATCGCCTCCCGTTAGACCGTAGGTGATGGTACGGCCTGGCCACACCCCTGGCGCGGTTGCCATCAAGCGGGCATTGTCATAATTCAGGACCGCGACACCGTCCCCAGGAAGCTCCGCCAGCAGTTCACATTTAGCGTTGGCAATAGCCTGCTCAGAGCCTAACCGCCCGATATGGGCCGTCCCCACATTTGTGATAACAGCGATGTCGGGGGTGGCAATCTGAGTCAGCAGGGCAATTTCTCCTGGACCTCGCATGCCCATTTCCACCACCCCAAAGTCGTGGTGCGACTCCAGCTGCAGCAGGGTTTTAGGAACGCCAATTTCGTTGTTGTAGTTGGCCTGGGTTTTAAGCACTTGCCCCTGAGTGCCCAGGGCAGCGGCAATCAACTCTTTGGTAGTGGTTTTCCCAACGGAACCGGTAACGGCAACGATTTTTGCCCGCTGTTGAGTGCGCCACCACTGGCCTAAAGTCTGGTAGGCAGCCAGGGTGTCGGCGACAGGGAGGCAAGGAATGCCAGGAGGAATCTGGTCTTGATTGACGACTGCAGCCAGGGCTCCATCTGCGATCGCCCTTGCAACAAAGTCATGGCCATCAAACTTCTCTCCGCTCAGGGCAACAAACAGGGCATCACTACAGACATCACGGCTATCAGTTGTAATATTTGATACATTTTTTTGCCTTAATTCCAAAGGCAACGAGACCAGAGAAACCCCCAAGACATCAGCGATTTTTGCCAGAGAGGAAGAACAGACCATAACCCTCAATCACCCCAGACCTTGATTAACATTCAGAGAGACCCTGATTAATGCTCAGATTTAAGTACCTCAGCGCCAAAGCCCCCCAATTCGCCGTACATTATCAAGGAAGCCTGTCAAAATCAAATAAAACTTTACATTGGCGTTCCCATTTTTGTATGATACGTAAAGCCCTGAAGTGATTTAATTTACATAGACTCTTTCAGCCCCTGTATCCAAGTTCACCAGGCCATCATAATAAACGTCATAGTTTCATAAGATCTTTGCTGTTGTCGTTGCTAGAGTAACCCGACCTAGCAAAACCACGCATTAAGGTTGAATAAGACACTACTAAGCCACGGTGTAAAGACTGACGCTGTTCTCGCTCCAAACCTCTTTAATAGATTTAAGGAGTCATTCCATCGGTTGTGCATCCATGAGGTCTTAAACGTTTGTTCCTTGTTGAGTGTTTAGTGTTATCGCCTCATCTTCAAAATTCCCATCATCTTGGTTGGCCCTTTTCTCCAAGCCAGGTGGTTTATAGGCAAAAAAGCAGTGAAGACGACAGCCAACTATAACAACCGACACACTACCCTGGACGAGCAACGCTTGTACGACCATTTGTTGGCGTGCGTTACCGTAGACTCGCCAGAGCAAATGCTCGAACGATTCCAGGCCCTGTTCATTGATGGCTCTGGCTACTCGGATCGGGAAATTGTGGCCTGTCTTGATGCTGTACTCAGCAACCCAGATATAGAAGAGTACTTCAAGTTCATCCTGAATCGCTGTTGCCACATTTTAATTAACCGGTGGCAAACCAATAAAAAGTTGCAGCCGGCAATTCCTTACCTGGTGAACTTGTTCGAGCAACCGCCCGTCCACAAATCTAAGGAATATTCCAGGGCTCGCGCCATCAGACGCTTGCGTCAGGTTAATCAAAGCTTTTTAGAAACCGAACAGTATCTATCCCTGAAGCGCCTGGCCCGCATTATTGAGGCGCGGACTGCAGCACAGCTGAAGCCGGTAGACGAAACGGTGCCCCTCGGCAGTTTAATCAACCGCTATCCCTATCTGTACGAGCACTGCCTGGTCACTGAGGATAGCGATATTCAGCATCAACACCTGGTCCGCAATATGCAGACCGAGGCTCAGCATCAGTTCGAGTGCGATCTCTCCCACTATGTCGCCTATCGGGTAAGACGGCTACGCCTGCAGCGCCAGGGGCAAGAAAAGGCCATACAACAGCTGCGGCCCATCAACAATCCAACGCTGCTAAATGACAAAGATTTAGTGACATCTCTCAAGCACTTTTCTTCTCGTCGGGAGCAGGGACAAAGTTATCGGGATGCTGCACGGCAGTTCACCATGCACCAACCCCATAAGGCAACCTACCGCCAGTTTAAAGAGAATCTTTACGACTATCTTGTTGCCGATATTGACCCTAATTACGGCAAGCGGCAGTTTAACAAAATGCTGCAGCAGCAGATCTTTGGGGCCTATTCGGAGCGTGACAGCAAGCCTGTTGATGATTTTCTGATGGTGCGGACCTGTAGCAACCTGTTCAACTTCATGGTGGTAGATCCAGCTGCTGGTCGCCAGCATTTTGTGTTCGTTGATTTAATCAACAACCTCGGGGCTGTCCTGACCACTGGTTTGTTACTGCGCATTTTGCTGATCTGCAATAAAATGCGTCCGTTCTTAGAGAGGCGGTTTGCGCTTCTATTTAACCACTACGAAACTGCGACCAGTGATACCGTCAGTTGGTTAGTGAACGTGCTAGAAAACATCAACATCGCCCTTAGCCTTAACTTCGGCAACGTCGATCTTTCCTTTGCAGGTAGCCGATAGATTATCGGTCAGGGTAAAACGCTGTCAGTCGTGAGAGAATGGCGGCGTTTACCCCTGAGTACGGACTTATGAGCGGCGACACCATTTTCGGCAAAATTATCCGCAAGGAAATTCCGGCCAACATCGTCTACGAAGATGACCTGTGTCTGGCATTTACCGACATCAGTCCCCAGGCTCCTACCCACATTTTGGTCATTCCCAAACAACCTATCCCAAAGCTAACGGATGTTACTAATGCCGATAAAGAGCTACTGGGGCATTTATTGCTAACTGTTAAGAAAGTTGCAGACGACGCAGGTTTGACTGAAAACGGTTACCGCGTGGTTATAAACACCGGAAACGACGGCGGACAGACGGTTTTCCATCTCCATATGCATATTCTGGGTGGACGCTCCATGCAGTGGCCTCCCGGCTAGCCACCAAGATGGAATACCTCGCCTGTAAGCCTTGGAGGGATATTTTACATAGGAAAACGGCGAATTATTTAGTTTCGTACAACGAAATAAAGTTTTTCGTCTTTCTATTTGCTTACCTCTAAAAGGATTTTACGCTGAGCTGGAAGGCTGGGAATCTATCCTAAATTCGGGTCGAGATCTACCTTTTTCTAAAAGGCAAGACTCCACGCCTGAACTTGGATCAGGTTTATATCATTTCCTCCTAGCCTGATTCGTCGTTTTTTTGCATATTTACTATGACTACTTCCCTACAAACTCGTGGCAACGCGAGCGCCTGGGAGCGGTTCTGCCAGTGGATTACCAGCACCGAAAACCGCCTCTATGTGGGCTGGTTTGGTGTGTTGATGATCCCCACCCTGTTAACCGCGACCACCTGTTTTGTGATCGCCTTCATCGCAGCCCCCGCTGTGGATATTGACGGCATCCGTGAACCCGTCGCTGGCTCTCTCATGTACGGCAACAACATCATCTCCGGTGCGGTTGTGCCCTCTTCCAACGCCATCGGTCTGCACTTCTACCCCATCTGGGAAGCCGCTTCCCTGGATGAGTGGCTGTACAACGGTGGCCCCTACCAGTTCATCATCTTCCACTTCCTGATTGGCTGCTTCTGCTACATGGGTCGTCAGTGGGAACTGAGCTACCGGCTCGGCATGCGTCCCTGGATTTGCGTAGCCTACAGCGCTCCTCTGGCCTCTGCCACCGCTGTGTTCCTGATTTACCCCCTGGGCCAGGGTTCCTTCTCGGATGGAATGCCCCTGGGTATCTCCGGTACCTTCAACTTCATGCTGGTGTTCCAGGCTGAGCACAACATTCTGATGCACCCCTTCCACATGCTGGGTGTGGCCGCTGTGTTTGGTGGCAGCCTGTTCTCCGCCATGCACGGTTCTCTGGTGACCTCTTCTCTGGTGCGTGAAACCACCGAGACCGAGTCCCAGAACTACGGCTACAAGTTCGGCCAGGAAGAAGAGACCTACAACATCGTTGCGGCCCACGGCTACTTCGGTCGTCTCATCTTCCAATATGCCAGCTTCAATAACAGCCGCAGCCTGCACTTCTTCCTGGGTGCATGGCCTGTCATCGGTATCTGGTTCACCGCGCTTGGCATCAGCACCATGGCGTTCAACCTGAACGGGTTCAACTTCAACCAGTCCATCCTGGATTCTCAGGGTCGGGTGATTGGCACCTGGGCTGACGTAATCAACCGGGCTAACCTGGGTATGGAAGTCATGCACGAGCGCAATGCTCACAACTTCCCTCTGGACCTGGCTGCTGCCGGTGAGGCTACCCCTGTTGCTCTGCAGGCTCCTGCTATCAACGGTTAATTTGTTCTAAACCAAGTCCAGCTCGAGTTCTGGAGTTGTCTCTCAGGCGAAACTCTACTTCTGGGTTTGGACAAGGTTTAGATGCCGAAGGCCCGAGCCTGACAGCATCTGTAACAGGTCGAATTGAAAAAGCGCCCATCTGTTGGGCGCTTTTTGCGTCAGGGGCTGGTGGATAAAAGGTCGATTGTCATCTTTGGCAGGGCGGCCCCAGATGAGGAAATATGAATCCTCCTGAACCTGTCAAAGGCTGGATTGGATGCAGTTTGACAGGCCCAGACACCTTGCCAGGGCTGAGGACACCATTGCTCTGTGTTCTAATCCTTAATGCTCTAAAGAGCTTCGGGCTCTTTCCCAGACACTACAGGGGCCGTGTTACTGAGCTTCAGTTCGGGATGATCAACCTCCACCTGCTGGCAGTTCCACTCGTTACGGAACAGCAGCACAGGTCTATCCCAACTGTCTTTAACAGTGACGGTGTTGAACAAGCGTCCTGCCTTTTCCAGGGCGTCCCAACCGCCATCGACCCAGCGGGCAACGGAGTAGGGCAGCATTTCCAACCGAGTATCGACGTTGTACTCATTTTGTAAGCGAAACTGCACTACCTCAAACTGCAGTTGCCCCACAGCGGCGAGGATGGGATCTCGCTTCGACTCGTCTGCCGAAAACATAATCTGTACGGCCCCTTCTTCTCGCAGTTCAGAAACCCCTTTTTGGAACTGCTTGTATTTAGAAGGATTAGGATTTTTCAAATAGGCAAACATCTCCGGTGAGAAGCAGGGAATGCCTTCGTACTCCAGCTTTTTGCCCTGGTAAATGGTGTCGCCAATGGCGAACACGCCGGGGTTGTTCAAGCCAATCACATCCCCGGGATAGGCTTCTTCTAGAGACTGCCGCCCCTGGGCAAATAGCTTTTGAGGGTGGGAGAGACGCACGTTCTTCCCAGAGCGGGCGTGGCCAACTACCATGTCCTTCTCGAATTTGCCGGAGCAAACCCGCACAAAGGCGACCCGGTCCCGGTGTTTGGGGTCCATGTTGGCCTGCAGCTTAAACACAAAGCCCGAGAAGTCTGCGTGGGTAGGGGGAATGTCGCCGGATGTGCTGGTTCTGGGGCCAGGCTTGAGGGCATATTCCAGAAACGCTTCTAGAAACAGTTGCACGCCAAAGTTAGTCATGGCGCTGCCGAAGAAGACGGGGGTCATTTGCCCCGCATGAACCGCTTCCAGATCCAACTCAGGACCGAGTTCTTCAATCATCTCCAGCTCATCTTTGAACTGGTAGTAGAGATCCTGGTCCAGTAACTCTTCAATCTGCGGATCGCCCAGGTCAACCAGGGTGCTTTTTGCTTCTCTGCTGCCGTGGGCGGTGCGTTCAAACAGGTGAATTTTGCGCTTACGACGGTCAAATACCCCCTTGAAGCGGTCACCCATGCCGATCGGCCAGTTAACGGCGTAGGTTTGCATGCCCAGGCGTTGCTCAATCTCATCCAGCAGCTCCAGGGGATCGCGGGCGGGGCGGTCCATCTTATTGAAGAAGGTGAAGATGGGCAGAGATCGCATCTTACACACCTCAAACAGCTTCAGCGTCTGAGGCTCTAATCCCTTGGCTGCATCCTCAAGCATTACGGCATTGTCTGCTGCTGCCAGGGTGCGGTAGGTGTCTTCGCTAAAGTCCTGGTGGCCAGGGGTATCCAGCAGGTTCATGGTGAACCCCTGGTACAAAAACTGCAGCACCGTAGAAGTAATAGAGATCCCCCGCTGCTGTTCCAACTCCATCCAGTCAGAAGTAGCCTGCCGCTGAGACCGCCGCGCTTTTACTGCCCCCGCTTCATGAATTGCGCCTCCGTACAGCAGCAGCTTTTCCGTTAGGGTGGTTTTACCCGCGTCGGGGTGGGAGATGATGGCAAAATTGCGCCGTTGCTCAACAGCTTCGGCAATTTCAGCAGAGGGAATCGTGGCAGCGTCGGTCATGCGGGATGGAACTCGTTAGGGCTTGCAAGGAGAAGTTACTAAAATTGTAAGAGTTGGGGTGGGCTTTTGTCAGAAGGGACGGTTGACATAGTCATACTTCAACCCCGACCGATAAAGCCGCTGGCCCACGCGGGGGTAGTCGCAGATGTCAAAATCCAGCCGCATACCGCCCACCAGATACACCAGGTCTTCGTCAAACGGGTTATGCAAATTGTGGGGCAACCCGCCTGGCACGAAGCCCATGAAGTCCCCCGGCCCCACTTCGACGGTATCTTCCCCCAATTCCGCCATGCCCCGGCCTGACACAATGTAGATAAACTCCTCCTCTCCCTGGTGGACGTGGTATTGGGTCGAGTCATGCCCTGGCTCGACCCGCACCAGATGGATACCAATGTGGTGCAACCCTGTCGCATCTCCCAGGGATTTGGTCTTCCGGATTGCTTTAGGATTGAGAGGGTGAACGCAGATCTCCTCCTCCATAGCGGCAATTTCTGCAGCCTTGAGCAGGGGGTAGGGCAAATGTGGGGTGGTCATGGGCCTTCCTAAAATCGACAACGGGTGAGTAAGACAAACAGGTATCGCAAGTTATGAAGTCTACAGTTGAACAGCTTAAAGCGCGGTTCGAGCAGGCCATTGTGGCGGCTTTTGGGCATGAGCTAGCGGGAACGGACCCGCTGCTGGCCTCCACCAACAATCCTAAGTTTGGCGACTACCAGGCGAATTTGGCCATGTCCCTGGCCAAGCCCCTGAAGCAAAAGCCCCGCGACATTGCCACCCAAATTGTCGAAAACCTGAAGGTCAGCGACCTGTGCGAGCCTCCCGAAATTGCCGGACCGGGCTTTATTAACCTGCGGCTGAAGACAGAGTATCTAGAAAATCAGCTCCAGGCCATGCAGCACGACGAGCGTCTGGGAGTCGCCCCCGCCAAGCATCCCCAGAAAGTGGTAGTGGACTTCTCCAGCCCCAACATCGCCAAGGAAATGCACGTTGGCCACCTGCGCTCCACCATCATCGGCGACTCCATCGCACGGGTGCAGGAGTTCATGGGCCATGACGTGCTACGGCTGAACCATGTGGGCGACTGGGGCACCCAGTTCGGCATGTTGATTACCCACCTGAAGGAAGTCTGTCCTGAGGCGATGGAAGCCGGGGCATCGGTAGACATCGGCGACCTGGTGGCTTTCTATAAGGAAGCGAAAAAGCGTTTTGACGAGGATGACGACTTCAAGACCCGCTCTCGGGAAGCGGTTGTGGGCTTGCAGTCCGGTGAAGAAACCTCTCGCAAGGCCTGGGAAGCCCTGTGTGAACAGTCCCGTAAAGAGTTTCAGAAGATTTACGACCGGCTCGATATCCGCATTCAAGAGCGGGGCGAGTCGTTTTACAATCCCTTGCTGCCCGGTGTGGTGAAGGATCTGGAGGACCAGGGATTATTGGTGGAAGACCAGGGAGCTAAGGTCGTCTTTGCAGAAGGCTTCACCAACAAAGAGGGAGATCCCCTGCCACTGATTATCCAGAAATCTGATGGCGGCTTTAACTATGCCACTACAGACCTGGCTGCCATCCGCTATCGCACCCAACAGGACGAAGCCGACCGCATCCTCTACGTGGTGGATGCTGGGCAGGGCAACCACTTTGCTCAGGTGTTCCAGGTAGCGGAAAAAGCAGGATGGGTTCCTGAGAGGGTTGAACTAACCCACGTTCCCTTCGGCGTCGTACAGGGAGAAGACGGCAAAAAGTTTAAGACCCGCTCTGGCGAAACTGTTCGGCTGAAGGATTTGCTGGACGAAGCGGTAGACCGCGCCCGCGCCGACCTGGAAAAGCGCATTCAGGAAGAAGGCCGGGAGGAGTCCGAAGAATTTATCCAAAACGTAGCGGAAAAAGTGGGCATCGGTGCGGTCAAATACGCCGACCTGAGCCAGAACCGCACCAGTAATTACATCTTCAGCTACGACAAGATGCTGGCCCTGCAGGGCAACACCGCGCCCTACATGCTTTATGCCTACGTGCGAGTGCAGGGCATTAGCCGGAAGGGGGGCATCGACTTTGAGCACCTGCCTGCCAGTGCGAAAGTTCACCTGGAAGATGAGACTGAATTTGCCCTGGCCAAGCACCTGCTGCAGCTTGATCATGTGCTGGAGGAAGTAGCGGCGGATTTGTTCCCCAATCGCCTCTGCCAGTACCTGTTTGAACTAAGCCAAAAGTTTAACCAGTTCTATGACCGCTGCTCGGTACTCCAGGCAGAAGAACCCCAGCGCACATCGCGGCTCATCCTCTGTGATCTGACGGCACGGACCCTGAAGCTGGGTCTTTCGCTATTGGGCATTGAAGTACTGGAGCGCATGTAGGGAACAGTCACCTCCTCCTTGGAGGGGATGAGGCATCGTTTGGCAACGACCCTGGCACAGTTACAGTACCCATGAAAGGCTAGGCCAGCCAGCCTGAGAAGGGGCCGGCAAACTGCTCTAAGGAAATGCAGTGAATCCGACTGTCGGCTACTGCGACCTGTTGATCAGCTTCGACGTTGTAGCCCCAGTCGGCCAGGAAGAGTGCTACGGCTTCCAGATCCGGCTGCTGGCTGACGGATTGCAGGGCCTTGAGGCGATCTTCCACAAACCAGATGGTGGGCGGGGCTTGCTGCTGGGTGCGTAGCTGTCGCAGGGTTTCGTACTTGGGCTGTTTTACTTCTTTACCCAGGATATCTGTCTCGGGAAACTGCAGTCCCTCGCGGGCTAAGAGCTGGCGAATGAAGCGCCCTTCTTTAGTGGAGATGATCATCGGCTTTACCCCAGCCTCCATGGCCTTACGGATGCGATCCAGTACGCCGGGGTAAAAGCGATGCAGGCTGAGCCAGCCTGCCAGGTCGGAATGAATCCAGCGATCTCGCACCCCATCCACCGCCTGGGCGGCAGCTTTCGATTCAATGCCCGACTGTTCCAGCAAGCGGGGCATGATGTTGGGCCAGTCTTTCAGCACTTCTTTATCGGGCACTCCCTGGAGCAGGCCGTAGAGCAAAATCGGCATTTCCCAGCCGGTTTCGATAACTGGACGCAGAGGGTAGAACCGTTCTGCCAGTCCCTCTGGAGGCTCCGCCGATTCGGGATGGAATAGCTCGCAGTAGGCGCGCCAGGCAGTCTGGAAGTATTCAATCAAGCCGTCGCAGACCACGCCGTCGAAGTCGAGGGCCAGGATATCAGGAGAGGACATGGATTCAAGTTTCCCTAGGGTTTGCTTGCGATTTCGGCCTGCTCACGAATCAGCCGCTGCACGTTAAGCAGGGCGCGATTTAGCTCCGGGCCTTTGTAGTGGGGATTTCGCTCAAAAGCTGACTGCTCCTGCTCCAGCATCAGCACATCTTCGCGGATGAGTCGTCGTAAAACATGGCTGGCGGAGTTGGTAAACATTCGCTTCATGGCGCGACGCACCGGCATGGGGGACTTGTGCAGGTTGGTAAACCGATTCAGAGAGGTGAAGTGTAGCAGGTAAGCTCGGGTACGGGTTTCATCCACCGGGCAGAAGAGGCAGTACAGCTTGAAGTCTTCCCCCAGGGTAGCCATCCAGTGGGGGTAGAAGTAGTGGACATCCAGCGGTTCGGGGTGTAGCTTACGCAGGGCGGGAATAAAGAGCTGAGACACGGACCAGATTTTATCGACCCGGTAGTAGCTCTCGGCATCGTAGTGGGCGTGGATGCGGTCGGGGGTCATCTCCAGGCTGGAGAGGACTGGATTCGCCCACACCTGGGCCTCCCCGTGGAGGTGCCCGTGGTACATGTCCATCAGGTTTTCGATTAAGAACGAGAAGTGGGCGTTCACGTCAATTACCGCTGCCGAACCGATATAGTTCAGGTGCTCCCACTCGGGAACGCCCAGCAGAGGCTTTTCCTCCGCCAGGGAGGTATCCCCCGGAAACAGCCAGATAAAGCCGTCCTGCTCGATTACCGGGTACTGGCGCAGGGTGCAGGTGGGGAGCTTTTGCTGGGGTTCCAGGTAAGGCACATGGGTACAGCTGCCGTCCGCCGTGAAATGCCAACCGTGATAGGCGCAAACCAGGTCGTTGCCATCCACATGGCCCTCGCTGAGCTTAACCTGTCGATGGGGGCAGCGGTCCTCCAGCGCCTTAACCGCTCCCTCTCTGTCTCGAAACAGCACGATGGGCTGGTGCCATAGAGTGACCGCCAGGGGCTTGTCGGTTAACTCCGTACTTTGGGCCACCACATACCAGAAATTGGGGTTGATGCCGCATCGCCGCAGGGCATTGGGGGATGTGTCCCTGGCGGTGTAGGCTTCCAGGGAGGGATTTTGGATGGTGGCGTTTAGGAGATCCATGGGAATCTGGGGTTTTGGGGAATAGGGAGTAGGGAGTAGGGAATAGGGAGTAGGGAATAGGGAGTAGGGAGTAGGGAATAGACTCGTAGGGTGGGCACTGCCCACCAAACTACCTGGCAATTTTCAACTCTATTCAGACCATATTCGGTGCCATTAAGTTTAACGATGACCGCTCATTTCGCTTTTCCCCGCCTGGGAGGGGTGCCCGTTCGCGAAGCGTTCCAAAGGAAAGAGCCCAAAGGAAAGAGTAGGTTAGGTCAAATCTTCAGCACCCCCTCCGGATTCACCGACAAAATGGGACGTCTCTGGAGTCCTTCTTTTTGAAGGATGGCGTTGGCTGCCAGGAAGCCGCTGCTGATGGCCCGTTCCATCAAACCGCAGGGGAAGGGCATGCGCACCCAGTCACCGGCAAACATGAGGTTGGGCACCGGGGTGGTCGTGTCCGGGCGGTTGGCGAAGCTGCCAGGGGGAAATCCGGCAAAGTTCTTCTGGTTCACCAGCTGCCGGTGTAGCACGGTGGCCTCCTTCAGGGTGGGGACAATCTCATAGAGTTCTGCCTGGAAGGTGTTGAGCAGGTCTTCCTGGGTGGGGAATTCCTTTTCTTTGTAGCAGTAGGCGTGGAGTTCTACGACGCTGCCGCCGGTGCGCTCGGCCCAGTCGATGTAATCTTCCTGAATGCGGTGGTAGAGGGTGATGCTGTCGGTGAGTCGGTAGCCCGACAGGGAGGTGAACCAGCTATGCTCCCAATCGAAGTCGCGGTCAAACCAGAAGCGCCCGACGGCAAAGGGGTCGGCCACCTGCAGTTCATTCACCTGGGATACCAGTGTGGCATTCGGGGTGCCGTTTGATAGGGCAAAGAGGGACTTAATGCCGGGGATGTCGGTGGCCATGACGTAGTAGTCGGCGGTGAGGGGGTGTTCTGCGATCGCACCCCCATCCCCCACTACCGCCACCAGCTGCACCTGATCGCCCTCCCGCTTGAGCACTCGGTACTGCCCCAGGTTTTCCTTCGCAGGTCCGGCCAGGACGATGCCGTCGCTGTTGTAGGCGGCACCATGGCAGGGGCAGAGGTAGCCCCCATCTCCCACGGTTTGTACCTGGCGCTGAACGCTGCAGCCCTGATGGGTACAGGTTAGGGAAAGGGCTTTATCGGCACCGGGAGCCAGGGAGTAAACCCGGTCTCCTGCGCCGAAGTATTCCATTTCGTCGGAGCTGAGCAGGGGGTTACGCTCCACCCAGAAGGGCACAGAGCTGGTGGCGACCCCAGCTTCCTGGTAGGTAATGCCGGCGATCTGCCCGTCCTGCCAGTCCACCTGGCTGACGCTGACTCCGGTGAGCACCTGCCCCCCGTTAGCTTTGATGGCTTCCACGATGGGATCCACCAGGCTGCGGCCCATGTCCTGACAGGTGCCGTTGAAGGCTAATCCTTCAGGATTGCCGAAAAAGTAGAAGTGGAAGAACTGCATCAGCTCCCCGGCACTCAGCACATCCGGCGCATTCAGGCTGGATTTAGCAAAGGGCAAGAAGTACAGGTCATACAGCCCCATAGGGAAATCGTTGGCTACCCATTCAGCCACGGATATATTATCCAGCCGCTCGTAGCTCTGGGGATTGCGGAAGCCAGTGATTTCCCGAAACACCTTCAGGTGCTTGATGTGGGTGAGGTTGATGCCCCACTCGAAGCGGTTGGGGGAGGAAATGGCCAGATCCACCACATTCCACGGAAAGGCGGAATGGCTGGGGCGAAAGACCTCCGGCTCATAGTGGTCTTTGTAAACTACCGAGTAGTAGTTCAGGGATTTGAAGTTCTGCCGAATCTGGAGTTCTTCCACCAGGCTGAACAGGTTGTAGTACTGGGGAAAGAAGCCATGGAAGCCGTGTTCCATCATCAGGTGGTCGTCTCCGACCTGAATGGGCCAGCTGGCCACCTTGCCCCCCAGTTGTGGGGCCCGCTCTAGCAAGGTCACGGCCACGCCCCGCTGGCTGAGTTCGTAGGCGGCGGCTAAACCCGCTAAACCCCCGCCAATAACCACGGCTGTCATGGGTTTTGACACGTGGGTGGGCAACTCTAGCCGATCTTTAAGAAAGACCGTAGGCTGAGGCTTACTGAGCCGGGAGTAGCTGAGCAGGGCGGCAATACCACCCACCCCAAACAGTTTAAGAACGTTACGACGGGCAAGGGTTTGGGCAAAAAGCGCCTCTAAGGAGTTACTCATCGAAGACCTAAGATTCTGCGCAGACTAAGCTAGGAAGACGATTATCGTAAACCGTCAACCAGCTATTGCTCACAAAGGGAATGCTTTGTGAGATGCGAAGAGCGAAGGAGGGTGTGTGAGACAGTGGTACTCTGGGACTCCCGGCCAGAGGAGTTAGATTCCCGAATACTTAACGACTGTAATATTTATATGTCTTTACAGTCTACTCATAAGGTGCCAGAAAGAGCATTGTCTCTTTTTTCCGTTAAAAGAACTTTAAGACGAAAGGTTTACAAGAGCTACCTATGAAATACCTGCGGGAAACCCTTGCGGTTGCTCAACGCATTTTGATGGAACTCTGGTGCCGCAAGCGCAGCCTGATTTTCTGGGCAATTTTTCCGGCCCTGCTGCTGGTGCTCAACAGCCTGATTCTGCAGGAGCGGCTGCAAATTCCCCTGGAGGATGCCTACGCCAACGCGGCACCCCCTACCCTGGTGGGCGCGGCCCTATTCTTTAGCGGCCTTGGGGGTAGCGTAGCGACCGTGGTCTCAGAACGAGAGCAGCAGACCCTGAAGCGTTTGTTTTTGACCCCTTTGAGTGGGGTGTCTTACTTTTTGGGAATTTGTCTGGCCTACACGGTCATTGGCCTGGGGCAGGCGGCCCTGGTGTACGGCATTGCCCGCTCCCAGGGGGCCAGTTTTAGCGGTCCCCTGGGGGCTCACCTGCTGATTATCCTGCTCAGCATTGCCGCCTACGTGGGGCTGGGCTTTGTGCTGGGAACGCAATTCGCCCGGCGCACGGAGGATGTCAACGCTCTCATCGCTGCCTTTGGGGTGCCGCTGATGATTTTGGGAGGCACCTTTCTCCCGGCCAGCCTTTTTCCTGAGACTTTGTTGGACATCGCTCAGTTCAATCCGATTTATCACATGATCGAGGCGTTCTATGGGCTGGCCGCTGCGGGGGAAACTCTGTCAGAAGTGGAAGAGCATGTGCAATTTTTGGGGATCTTTGCGATCGCAATGGTGTTTTCTGGCTGGGTCGCCTATCGTCGGATGGTTCAGGTAGAGCGCCAGCTTTGACATAATTTTTATTGATCAAAAGTCAAAAATTCATGACTTCACACTTTTCAAGATTTTCTTTCCAAAAGGACCGATTTTCTTCCTAAATTTTAACCCTTACAAACCAGACGATATATCTCCCTCTGGAGCAGAGATGACAGTGCCACTCCGCTCTAAAGTTCGTTGGTTTTGAACCATCGCCAGTGCATTGCCAAACTAAACCTTGTTCAAGTCCAGAAGGGGAGTTTTGCCCTACGGAAAACTCAGATCTTGGACTGGGTTCGGGATAAAAGGCTCCCAACTGGATATTGGAATCAGTATTCACAAGCGTTGAGAAGCGTGACTGTTTTAGGAAAAGTATCGATTTTAACAGAACTGAGGACTAAAAAATCCAGGCACCGCCCTGTGATATTTCGCAAAAAACATGGCGGTTGATCTGATTATTTTCTTAAGAGAACTCCGACACCCTGGATCTCGCTAGAGAATACTCAATGATGCGAAGTATAGAATCACTTTTTTGTAACGCAATGTCTCAAACGGTCCCAGTTTCTATCCAGATGCGTAAGCGTTGATTGGGGCCAAAGCGTGCCCTGCCCCAGCACCCCTTCGGTAGTTCGCGCTCTGCTCAGAAACTCGTTGTTTTTTGTCTGGTAAGTCGATGAAGCTAAACCAATCGCCCCAAAAGCAGGGGCTCTACGACCCTCAGTTCGAGCACGATGCCTGCGGTGTCGGCTTCATTGTCCATATGAAAGGAGCGCAGGCCCACTCCATTGTGGAGCAGGGGCTGACGATTCTGGTCAACCTGGCCCACCGGGGCGCGGTCGGTGCGGAAGCTAATACGGGGGATGGAGCCGGTATTCTGCTGCAGTTGCCCCACAAGTTTATGAATAAGGTGGCGACGGCAGAGGGGATCGCTCTGCCCCAGCCTGGTCACTACGGCGTCGGCATGTTCTTCTCATCCCCTGATCCTGTAGAGCGGGAAAAGAGCCGCCGCGTCTTTGAGCGCATCGTTGAGGAAGAAGGGCAGACGGTGCTCGGCTGGCGGGATGTGCCCACCGATGATTCCTCCCTGGGAGAAACCGCTAAGGCCAGCGAGCCGTTCATGGAGCAGGTATTCATCCAGCGGTCGGCCAACCTGGCGGATGAGCTGGCCTTTGAGCGCAAGCTGTACATCATTCGCAAGCGATCACACTCCGCCATTCGCCCCACCGGAGTGGACCCCTACTGGTACGCCACCAGCCTGTCCTGCCGTACCCTCGTCTACAAAGGCATGCTGACGCCGGAACAGGTGGGCCTGTACTTCCCGGACCTGGCCGATGCCGATATGGAAAGCGCCCTGGCCCTGGTGCACTCCCGCTTCAGCACCAACACCTTCCCCAGCTGGGAGCGCTCCCACCCCTACCGCTACGTCGCCCACAACGGCGAAATCAACACCCTGCGGGGCAACATCAACTGGATGTACGCCCGCCAGTCCATGTTTGAGTCGGACCTGTTCGGCGACGCCCTGCAGCGGGCAAAACCCCTGATTAATAAGGACGGCAGCGACTCTGGCATCTTCGACAACACCCTGGAGCTGATGACGTTAGCTGGTCGCTCCCTGCCCCACGCCATGATGATGATGGTGCCCGAGCCCTGGACCGCCCACGAGTCCATGAGCGAGGAGAAAAAGGCGTTTTACGAATACCACGCCTGCCTGATGGAACCCTGGGACGGCCCTGCCTCCATCGCCTTCACCGACGGCACCATGATGGGCGCAGTCCTCGACCGCAACGGTCTGCGCCCCTCCCGCTACACCGTGACGAAGGACGACCTGGTAATCATGGCCTCCGAAGCGGGAGTCCTCCCCGTTGAACCCGAAAACGTCGCCTACAAAGGTCGCCTCGAACCCGGTCGCATGTTCCTGGTCAACATGGACGAAGGCCGGATTGTCTCCGACGAGGAAATCAAGCAGGAAATCGCCACGGCCCAGCCCTATCGGGAGTGGTTGGATAAGTATCGGGTGGAGTTGGCAGATTTGCCGGAAGTGGATAGTGAGATTGCGGGATTGCGGGATAGTGGGAACGGCCACCACCCCACCACCCCACCACCCCATCCCCCCATCACCCCTCTCCCCATCCGCCAAAAAGCCTTCGGCTATAGCTTTGAAGAACTCCGGATGCTGCTCAAGCCCATGGCCCAGAACGGGGTAGAAGCCATCGGTGCCATGGGAACGGATACGCCGCTGCCGGTGCTGTCTAACAAGCCGCGACTGCTGTACGACTACTTCCACCAGCTGTTTGCCCAGGTGACGAACCCGCCCATCGACTCCATTCGGGAAGCGATCGTTACTTCGGCGGAAACCACCATCGGCAGCGAGCGCAATCTGCTGAAGCCGGAGCCGGAAAGCTGCCATCTGGTGAATTTAAAGACGCCGGTTCTGACCAATGCCGAGCTGACGAAGCTGAAGCAGTCCGAGGAGTTTCCCTCTGTCACCCTGCCCATCCTGTTTAATCCCAAGGAAGGGGCTGCCGGTATGGAGGCTGCCCTGGAAGGAATTTTCCAGGCGGCAGATAAGGCCATCGCTGAGGGCAAGAGCATCATCATCCTGTCTGACCGGGATGTGGACCAGACCCAGGCGGCGATTCCCGCCCTGCTGGCCGTCTCGGGGCTGCACCACCACCTGATTCGCAATGGCACCCGCACCCGTGTTGGTCTGGTTTTGGAATCTGGCGAACCGAGAGAAGTCCACCACTACGCGGTGCTGATCGGCTACGGCTGTGGGGCGATCAATCCCTACCTGGTGTTTGACACTATCGAGGGCATGATTGGGGATGGCCTGCTCACCGATGTGGATGCCAAGACCGGCTTCAAGAACTACGCCAAAGCCGTGGTCAAAGGGGTGATCAAGATCGCCTCGAAAATCGGCATCTCCACCATCCAGAGCTACCGGGGAGCGCAGATTTTCGAAGCCCTGGGCCTGAACCAGCCGGTCATCGACAAGTACTTCACCTGGACGGCATCCCGAATTCAGGGCGTCGGCCTGGAGGTGCTGGCCCAGGAAGCCATCGAACGGCACCGCCACGCCTTCCCCGACCGGCCACAGGAGCATGTCACCCTGGATGTGGGGGGCGATTATCAATGGCGGAAAGAGGGCGAGGCTCACCTGTTCAGCCCGGAAGTCATCCACGGTCTGCAAAAAGCGGTGCGTACCGGCGATTACGAGGCCTACAAGCAGTACGCCAGGGTCGTCAACGAGCAGGAGAAGCAGCTCTTCCGCCTGCGGGATCTGCTACAGTTCAAGCAGCGGGAGCCGATTCCCCTGGAAGAGGTAGAGCCGATTGAGGCCATCACCCGCCGGTTCAAGACGGGGGCCATGAGCTACGGATCCATCTCCAAGGAAGCCCACGAAGCCCTGGCCATCGCCATGAACCGCATCGGCGGCAAGTCCAACACGGGTGAGGGGGGCGAAGACCCTGAACGCTACACCTGGACCAACGAGAAGGGCGACTCCAAGAATAGCGCCATCAAGCAGGTGGCCTCGGGACGGTTCGGCGTCACCAGCCTCTACCTGTCCCAGGCGAAGGAAATCCAGATCAAAATGGCCCAGGGAGCCAAGCCGGGCGAGGGTGGGCAGTTGCCCGGTCGCAAAGTCTACCCCTGGATTGCTAAGGTACGCCACTCCACCCCTGGTGTGGGGCTGATTTCGCCGCCGCCCCACCACGACATCTACTCCATTGAGGACCTGGCCCAGCTGATCCACGACCTCAAGAACGCCAACCGCAATGCCCGCATCAATGTCAAGCTGGTGTCGGAAGTGGGTGTCGGCACCGTCGCTGCCGGGGTAGCCAAAGCCCACGCGGACGTGATTCTAATTTCCGGCTTTGACGGCGGCACCGGAGCCTCCCCCCAGACCTCCATCAAACACGCCGGTCTGCCCTGGGAGCTGGGATTAGCCGAAACCCACCAGACCCTGGTGATGAACAACCTGCGCAGTCGGGTGGTGGTGGAAACCGACGGGCAGATGAAGACCGGGCGGGACGTGGTGATCGCCGCCCTGCTGGGAGCTGAGGAATACGGCTTTTCCACCGCGCCCCTGGTGTCCCTGGGCTGCATCATGATGCGGGTCTGCCACATGAACACCTGCCCGGTGGGTGTGGCGACCCAAGACCCGGAACTGCGGAAGCACTTCATGGGCGACCCCGACCACGTGGTCAACTACATGCGGTTCATCGCCCAGGAAATCCGCGAGTGGATGGCTCAGCTCGGCTTCCGCACCATCGACGAAATGGTGGGACGTACCGATGTGCTGGAGCCCAAGCAGGCCATCGACCACTGGAAGGCCAAAGGGCTGGACCTCTCCCCCATCCTGCACCAGCCGGAAGTGGGGCCGGAAGTGGGGCGCTACTGCCAGATTCCCCAGGACCACGGCCTGGAGAAATCCCTCGACATGACCACCCTGCTGGATCTGTGCCAACCCGCCATCGAAAAGGGCGAAAAGGTGGCGGCGTCTCTGCCTATCCAGAACACCAACCGGGTGGTGGGTACCATCCTCGGCAACGAAATCACCAAGCGCCACTGGGATGGTCTGCCGGAAGATACCGTGCATCTCCACTTCCAGGGCAGCGCGGGACAGAGCTTTGGAGCCTTTGTACCGAAAGGCGTCACCCTGGAGCTGGAAGGGGAAGCCAACGACTACCTGGGCAAGGGCCTGAGCGGCGGCAAGCTGATTGTTTATCCACCCAAACGGTCTACCTTTGTGCCGGCGGAAAACATCATCACCGGCAACGTCGCCTTCTACGGGGCCACCAGCGGCGAAGCCTATATCCGGGGGCTGGCCGGGGAGCGATTCTGCGTCCGCAACTCCGGGGTCCGGGCCGTGGTGGAAGGGGTCGGCGACCACGCCTGCGAATACATGACCGGCGGCAAAGCGGTGATTCTGGGCCGCACCGGACGCAACTTTGCCGCAGGCATGAGCGGCGGCGTCGCCTACGTGCTGGATGAAGCGGGCGACTTCCCCATCCGCTGCAACACCGAAATGGTAGACCTGGAGCCGCTGGAAGACCCGGAAGACATCCGCGAACTGAACGACATGATCCAGCGCCATGTGGAGTACACCGAAAGTAAACTCGGTGCCCGGGTGCTGGAGCATTGGGACCAGATGGTGCCCAAGTTCGTCAAGGTCATGCCCCGCGACTACAAGCGGGTGGTGCAGCACATCCAGAAAGCCCTGGCCGATGGCCTCACCGGCGACGACGCCCTGACCGCCGCGTTTGAAGAAAACGCCCGCGACATTGCGCGAATTGGTGGGAGTTAATTACCGTAGGGTGCATTCGCGGCTCACCCCCCCGGCCAATCACCCCAGACTGCGCCTTTGAGCCGCAATGTACCATGCGAGGAGCCTTTGATTTGGTGCATTGCTTCGCGAATGCACCCTACAGATCCCTGTAAAAGCCCAAAAACCCCGTAGGGTGGGCACCGCCCACCTTCCACCTAAAAGGAATGACCAGCAAGCCCTTCGAGAATAACCTTAGTTATAAAGGCATGACTCAATCTATTGAAGTTCAAACAGGTAGTGGCAATATCTTTGAAGATTTGGGCCTAGAAAACCCGGACGAGTTGCTAGTTAAAGCGGAACTTGCCCGGAGGATTAGCGGTATTATCACTAGCCAAAATACGACTCAAGCAGAGGCCACGGAGATTTTAGGAATTGATCAACCCAAAGTTTCAGCGCTGATCAACGGCAAACTATCGAACTTCTCAACCATACGACTATTTCGCTTCTTAAATGCCCTGGGGCGCGATGTAGAAATTGTGGTGAAACCAAAATCTTTACCAAAAGCTCAAACGCGAGTAATTGCCTCATAACCTACAGCGAACTATGCTGCACTATTGGAGTAGTTATAAACAGGAACTTCAACAAAATAATCAGGTTCTGATTGTTCTAGAAGTGTTTGCTGTAAGCGTTCCACCGTTGAGGGAGAAAAAAACTGTTCGCCAGTTTCTTCATTAACCCGAGCAGGCACATTTTCGACCAGAATAACTTGACCATTCAGGTTCAGGGTATAGGTAACCAGCTTTTCAACTAGGTTTTCTTGCCATTCTGTTGTCATTGCGGGCCTATTTCCTTTGCGTAAAGTCACTGTTCCATTTATCAGATTGAGGTTCGTATAGGGTGATTATTTTAATAATCGAGCGGGAGGGATAACTACATTGAATGTGAAGCGGTCGCTGTGCCTGCGTGAATCCCAGGATTAAGCAACTTGGCCCATACTTATCATCTGGATAGTCTTCGATAATGCGACCATTGGCGATTGCTTCTCTAACCTCCTGCACTAAAATTCTACGGATAATAGATTGGTCAACAGCATGTTTAGAAAACTCGAATTGGTCTGCACCAATTTTTTGCCGTATGCTCTCGATGCTTGCAACCATAACCGCTATTGTAGCGTTCTTAAATAAGATGGGGTAACAGAATTGCCTGGACAGAGCTTATATCCGCGAATCATACTCATCAATATCTTGTCACCCTGGCCACCTACCAGAAGGTAACAACACGTTAACTTGACATAAAAGGATTCTATTCCCAGAGAAAAGCCTGACACATATTTTGTACAATAAGGAATGTTGATTATGTCAGTTTCTTATAATAATAAACTTCCCAAAGTTAGGTTCCGCTGACGCTCTACCCAACCTACGACAAACTGGTGCATTGCTTCGCGAATGCACCCTACAGAACTACAGCACAACAGATTTTTGACCCTCATCTAAACCCTCAACTTCAGGACAACCACCATGGGAAAACCAACCGGCTTTATGGAATATCTGCGGGAGGTGGCGGAAGAAGTCGCCCCTTCTGACCGCATCCGCAACTGGGATGAGTTCCACCTGCCCATGCCCGACCCGCGGCTGCAGACCCAGGGAGCCCGTTGTATGGACTGCGGCACCCCCTTCTGCCACACCGGCATGACCGTCAGCGGCATGGCCAGCGGTTGCCCCATCAACAACCTGATCCCCGAGTGGAACGACCTGGTGTACCGGGGGCGCTGGAAAGAAGCCCTGGACCGGCTCCACAAGACCAACAACTTCCCGGAATTCACCGGACGGGTTTGCCCTGCCCCCTGTGAAGGTGCCTGCGTGTTGGGCATCACCAGCCCCCCCGTGACCATCAAAAATATTGAGTATTCCATCGCCGAAAAAGGTTGGGAATCGGGATGGATCAGCCCCACCCCGCCCCGCCAGCGCACCGGCAAAAAAGTCGCCGTCATCGGCTCCGGTCCAGCTGGTCTGTCTGCCGCCGCCCAGCTCAACTCCGCGGGTCACTGGGTCACGGTGTATGAACGGGCCGACCGTCCCGGTGGGCTGCTGATGTACGGCATCCCCAACATGAAGTTGGACAAGAAGCAGGTCGTCCAGCGGCGGCTGGAAACCCTGGAAGCCGAGGGGGTCACCTTTGTGTGCAACACCGAAGTGGGCAAAGACGTGTCCTCCGAAACCTTGATGAACGACTTCGACGCCGTGGTCCTCTGCACCGGCTCCACCCGTCCCCGTGACTTGCCCATCGAAGGCCGGGAGCTGAAGGGCATTCACTTTGCCATGGAATTTCTGACGGAAAATACCCGAGCGGTGCTGGACGGCAAGATGGGAGACAACTACATCTCCGCTGCCGGTAAGGATGTGGTGATCATCGGCGGTGGCGACACCGGCACGGACTGCGTCGGCACCTCCATTCGCCATGGCTGCACCAGCGTTACCCAGCTGGAAATTATGCCCCAACCCCCCGAAACCCGCTCTGCCGGAAACCCCTGGCCCGAATGGCCCAAGGTCTACCGCATGGACTACGGCCAGGAAGAAGCCGCCGCCATGTTCGGCAGCGATCCCCGTGCTTACCTGACCACCGCCACCAGGTTTGAAGGCGACGAGAACGGCAACGTGAAAGCCGTCCACACGGTGCAGATCGAGTGGGGCAAAGACGAAAACGGGCGATTCATTCCCCAGCATGTGCCCGGTACCGAAAGGGTCATGCCCGCCCAACTGGTACTGCTGGCCATGGGCTTCCTTGGTCCCGAACAGCCGCTGATTGATGCCCTGGGTTTGGAGAAGGATGGTCGCAGCAACGTCAAGGCCGAACATGAGCAGTACACCACCTCTATTCCCGGTGTATTCGCGGCGGGGGACTGTCGGCGGGGGCAGAGCCTGGTGGTGTGGGCCATCAATGAAGGTCGGGGGGCGGCGCGGGAGTGCGATCGCTACCTGATGGGCACCACCGAACTTCCCTAACGGCGTTGAATGGGGAATCTGCCGGTTATTCTTGATTTAGAAATGGCAGATTCCCTGATTAAGAGGAGACAGGAGATGACAACAGGCACCCTCAAACGCAGCCATCTCTTACTAACCCTGCGCCAACTAAACCTTGTCCAAGTCCAGAAGTGGAGTTTTTCCTGTGGGAAAACTACAGTTTTCGAGCTGGGCTTGGTATAAAACCAGTTTTAATGGAGAAATATGGCGTTACTCGGTTAGGAGTTTTTGGTTCGGTTGCGAGGGATGAAGCGACTGAAACCAGCGATGTTGATGTTGTGGTCGAAATGCCTCCCGACCTGTTTGCGATGGTGCATATTAAAGAGTACCTGCAGGAAACGTCGCCAGCGGCAAGCCCGTTTCATCAGCGGCATTGGCCCGAGCAGTACGATAGCACTGAGCTAACACGGTTTCTGGATAAGACTTAAGGCTGGGGCTTTCTTCCAACCGTTCGGCAATGGCAATGCGAGCATTGCGAATCGAGCTACGCCAACTTCCCGAGCGTTTGTCTGGCTGATACTGCCACTTCAGTAAGTGGAGTAGCAAAACGCGTAAATAAGATGAGATCGCACGTTTCTGGCTTTTTCCCATCGCCTCAATTTCGTCGAGCAGATTAGGTATATCCATCTCGGACAGCCGCCCCTCCGATAGCAAGTAGGCAGTTTCCGTAAGCCACTGATAGTAGTCGCGCTCGTACAAAGTACTATCCATGCCGTTGGTTACTGGATTGCCAGATTAAAATTGTTTCTTGATTCCCTATTCTGGCAGATTATCTGAAGCCATATGGGCACTCCACCTCCATGCCTGCCAGGAGTAAGATACAGGCACCCCCTTCAAATTTCGGAGATTGCCATGGTTGCTGTCGCCCAGCCCCAATCCGTCCTTACCGTCCCTGGTCCCCGGCCCCGCCCTGTAATTGGTGGACTGCTTAATAGCATCAAATTCGCAAAGGATTCCGTCGGCTATACCCGCGAGCTGTTTCAGGAATATGGCCATCTGGTTGCCCTGGCAGAGGGCGGCGGCACAAGACTCTATTCCCCCCGGGAGAGCTGTCCTGGCACAGTCTTTGCCTACGGACCCGAGCTGGTGCGTCAGGTCGCTACCCAGCATGATGTCTATTACAAATATCCCCTCACCGGTCCTCTCTATCGATTGCGGGGAACTTCGGAGCGTACCCAACCGCTCAATCACTTTTTGGTGGGGCTGTTTGGGGTTAACGAAGACGACCATTTGCAGCAGCGCAAGCTGATGATGCCAGCGTTCCATCGCCAGCGGTTGGCCACCTACGCCGACGATATGGTGGCCATCGCCGCCGAAGAGCTGGGGAGCTTACAGCCAGGGCAAGTTCACGAAATGGCGGCCTGGTTGCGGCAACTCACCCTCCGTATTGCCACCAGGTCGCTATTTGGCGAAGACATTGGCTCTGAAGGGGGCAGCACTGGCCAAATTATTCAGGAAGCGCTGCGGTTGCAGAGCAATTTGCTGCTCAAACTGTGGCCTCTGGATTTACCCGGATTCCCCTGGCACCGGTATTTGAATCTGGCCGCCCGCTACGAAATGGTGAACTTACCTGACTAGGGCCACAGGCCTCAATCCGGCTTATGGCCCTAACAGTTGGCGAAAGAAGCCATTCATCGCCCGTTCCATGCGCTTTTTGCGTCGCCAGCGCTGGAACTCCTGGGTGTAGGCATACTCATTGGGGCGATAGATCCGCCAGGCATCCCAGGTTAATTTCAAGGCCCAGGGACCAAAAATCAAATACATCAGCCAGGTCACCCCGCCCCCCGTCAGCAGGTTAAAGGCCAGCAAAAAACCACCGAAAATGGCAAACCGAGCCAGTCCGTGGTTTAGCTTTTCTCGGCGCTGTCGATCAAACAGCCGCTGATCAGCAATTTCGTATTTTTTAACTTCCCACTCCTGCTCAGCTGCAAGCAGCGTTTGCGCCGAAATGCCCAACTCATCGGCAATTTCTAACAATTGAGCACGGGTTAGCTCTCCGGCCTCAGTCTGCCGGGCGATAGCGATGTGTAGTATCTGCTGGGCATCTTCGACCGGATACAGAACATCGCTGGTGTCAGCGTGCAGATCGGCCCTTAAATCCGCCATTACCACCTAGTCTTCGTTGAACATACCTCTCTATTCCCTTATAGTCCAAAAGTTGGGTCGTTGCGGTCTGTAACCAGGTACGGTTTATTCGCCGAGAACCCTTGAGGGCACCGTCTGATCAGTTTTCGCAGCGTTCGGGAATCCTAGCAGAAGTTACGCAACTTAATCCGTTAGAGGGCGCATCATGACTCAGCTTGTCCCGATTGTTTTAGAAGACGGCACCGAAATTTATATGGAAGCGACAGAAGACGTGGTTGCTCCAGACACCCGTTCCCATGCCGACGACGATAATGCCGGTGCCATAGAAACTACCCGAACCGCCAAGGGAATGAACTGGGGCAGCACCAACCAGGTGGCCCAAAGACACGCTGCCCAAAGCTTTAAAGCCATTGAAGGCACCATTCGTACCTACACCACCTATACGATGAATGCGTTTAAGGATTTAGCCACCGCCAACGTTGAGTCTGTAACCCTCGAATTTGGGCTTAAAGTCGGCGGCGAAGCTGGGGTTCCCTACGTCACTAAAGGGACAGCAGAAAGCAACCTCAAAATTACCGTTCACTGCTCATTTAATTAACTCAGGCATGGGCATTCAAGTTCAATAACGTGGGATAGCTGTCTTGGCTGTCCAAGGCCTGGTTGACTGACAAAACTTCTTAACCCAATCCCTGAAAGCCCACCCTCCGGGAAGCAAGCTACACCCTAGCCCTCTCCCGAGGGGAGAGGGAACTGGCAGGATTGATCGACTCCCCTCTCTCAGAGGGCGAGGGGTTGGGGGTGAGGGCGTACAACTTTTGTCATTCCATGCTCATTCCTAGACCCATTCTTTGCATCCTGACTATACCCATGCAAGAAAACTACGGATTTCGATCTGGACTGGGTCTATACAACCTGGCATAGTCCCGCTTTAGGACATATGTATCAGGAGTGGATTCGTCGCTCCGGTATACTGTAAGCGTCCTCAGGCAGTGACCTGAGTGGGTGCGAGCCGCTTTTGTGCAGGTTCGTAGTTAGTCAAAGTCGCTGCCTGAGGTCAATCCCCGGAAAATACTTCCTGGGAAGGATGGCAGAGCAACCCCCCACCCTTAGGTTTGGTGGAGGCAGCCTGTGAAGTTCACGGTTGATGTGCTCAGTGCCCCCCGGTAGGCGTAAAATAGGAACTAACAATCCCCATGAAATCTTCTTTGGTAATTCTCTATCATCGAGAACCCTACGACGAAGTAAAAGAAAACGGTAAAACAGTTTATCGCGAGAAGAAAAGTCCCAACGGCATTGTACCTACCCTCAAAAGCTTTTTTGCCAACGCCGAAAGCAGCACCTGGGTAGCCTGGAAGCAAGTCACCCCCAAGCAGCAGGAGAGCTTTGAAGCGCGGGTCACCATGGAGGGCTGGAGTGACAAAGCCGTTATTCGCCGTATTCCCCTCTCGGCTGACCGTGTCAAGAACTTTTATTACATCACGGCGAAAGAAGCCTTCTGGCCAATTTTGCATTCCTTTCCCGAGCACTTCACCTACGAAAGCTCTGACTGGGAAAACTTTAAGCACATTAATCAGCTCTTTGCCGACGCCGCCATTGAAGAGGCTGCCGATAATGCCCTGATCTGGATTCACGATTACAACCTGTGGCTGACGCCTTACTACATTCGCCAGAAAATGCCGAATGTAAAGATTGCCTTCTTCCACCACACCCCCTTCCCGGCAGCGGATGTGTTCAATATTTTGCACTGGCGGGAAGCCATTGTGGATAGCCTGCTCTGCTGTGACCTGTGCGGCTTCCATATCCCCCGCTATGTAGAAAATTTTGTTTCCGCAGCTCGCAGTCTGCGGGATGTCAAGATTGTCGAGCGCAATCCCGTTCCAGAGGCTTTTACCCCCTACGGCACGGCCCTGGCCGAACCCGACATGACCAGCAAGCTGGAATATCAGGGGCGGGTTGTGAATGTGGATGCCTTTCCTGTGGGCACCAACCCCGGCTACATCGAAGATATGATGCGGAAGCCATCTGTGATTGAGCGGGCAAAACAAATCCGCGAAGATATTGGAGACAATAAGCTCATTGTCTCCGCCGGTCGGGTTGACTATGTGAAAGGAGCCAAGGAAATGCTCCTGTGCTACGAGCGTCTGCTGGAACGACGTCCTGAAATGCAGGGCAAAGTCAATCTCATCATGACAGCGGTGAAAGCCGCTGCCGGCATGCGAGTCTACAAAACTGCCCAGAGCCAGATTGAGCAGCTGGTAGGCAAAATTAACGGGCGCTTCGCCAAGCTCAACTGGACACCGATTGTGCTGTTTACCGAGCCAGTTCCCTTTGACGACCTGATGGCGTTCTACAAAACCGCCGACATCGCCTGGATTCCGCCTCTGCGGGATGGGCTGAACCTGGTGGCCAAGGAATATATTGCCGCCCACCACGGGGAAAATGGCGTACTGGTGCTGTCTGAGTTCACCGGGTCTGCGGTAGAACTGCCCGATGCAGTACTGACTAACCCCTACGCCGACAAGCGTATGGATGAGTGCATTGACCTGGCTCTGGATATGCCCCTTGAAGAGCAAAAGCGGCGGATGCAAAGCCTGTACAAGGCAGTGACCCGGTATGACGTGCAGCAGTGGGCCAACCACATGTTCCGCGAGGCCAAAGCTATTGCCGCTCAAGAGCAGGATAAAGAACCGGCCCTGGTTTAGAGATCTAAAGCTGAATGTCACTGACATAAGGCTGGTGGGCAGTGCCCACCCTACGGTAGATCAAGGCTTTCAGCAATTTGCAGGGGTTGATTTCAGCTTAATTCAGTGACATTCATCTAAAGCTAAGGGGTAGAACTGGAGACAGACCCTGCAGATGGGTTAGCCTGTCAAAAAGTCAACTACCCCTCCCCTGTGAGGTCTCCCCCTTGAATTGATCCCAGCTGCGTCCATCAACTTGCCCGTCATCGATGGGAGTAGGGGAATTTTTTGATACCCCAGGCTGAGGTTTTCAATGGGTACGGTTCGAGTCCACCCCCTTAATTCAAGCTTAATTCAAGATTTATGCGAAACGTTCAGTCTATAGCTAACCAATCTTTCGATGTCATTGTCATCGGCGGTGGCATTAACGGTGCTGCCACGGCCCGAGATGCTGCCCTACGCGGCCTCAAAACCATTTTGGTGGAAAAAGGCGATTTTGCCAGCGGTACCACCAGTTGGTCAACCCGCCTGGTTCACGGTGGGTTGCGTTATTTAGAATATTTTGAATTTAATCTGGTCCGAGAATCGCTCCACGAGCGGGAAGTGCTGTTGCGCAATGCGCCCCACCTGGCCAAGCCGATTCAGATGACGATTCCTATCTACCGCAGTGGTTCCCGCAGCTATCGAATTATCCAGGCCGGGATGATTCTGTATGACGTCCTCAGCTACGATAAGTCCCTACCCAACCACCGGATGTTGTCCCGTCCTAAGGTGAAGCAACTGTTTCGGGCGGTTGACTCAGATGGGCTGGCCGGGGCAGCCCAGTACTACGACGGCCAGGCAGAACATGCCGAACGCCTGTGTTTTGAAAATATTCTAGATGCCCAGCAGGCCGGGGCAACTGTTCTAAACTACACTCCGGTCATGGATATTCATATGCAGGGTCGGCGCATTGCTGGCCTTACCTGTAAGGATCTGCAGAACGACGTTACCTTCAACCTTAAAACCCACGACAAAACGGTAGTCATTAATACCTCTGGACCCTGGGTAGACAAGGTCTGTGGCCTGAGCGATAGCCCCATCAGCAAGCAGCGTAAAATTGGCGGCACCAAGGGCAGCCATATCATCGTTGATCCTTTCCCCGGTGCCCCAGCATCGGCCCTGTATGTCGAAGCCAAGTCAGATGGTCGCCCCTACTTCATCGTGCCCTGGTTAGACCAGTACCTGATTGGCACCACCGACGAAAAGTATGATGGCCCCCTCGACCACATCAAGGCCAGCGACGATGAGATTGATTATTTAATTGCTGAAACCAATCGGGTACTCCCCGCCGCTCGGCTGACTCGGGGCGATATACGGTTTACCTATTCCGGGGTGCGGCCCCTGCCCTACGCTGAAGGGAAGAAAGCAGGCAGCATCACCCGTGCCCACATCCTCCATGACCACACCAAAGAGGGGGCAGAAAACCTGATTTCCCTGATTGGGGGTAAGCTCACCACCCATCGCCAGGTAGGTGAGGAATTTGTGAATTTAGTCTTCCGCAAGCGTAAGCAATCGCCTCCCCACTGTCCTACCCATAAGCGCCCTCTGCCGGGAGCCATTCTGCTGGATGATCCTAAAGTGGAGCAACTGCACGCCCGCTATGGCGATCGCATTGCTCCCCCGGTGCTCGATCATCTTCTGGGCATCTACGGCGCTCGCACCTATGACCTGTTAGAGCTGGTGGATGAGTTCCCTGAGCTGACTCAACCTATTATTTCCGGCTTTAAAGATATTCGAGCCCAAATTGTGTTTGCGGTGCAGTCTGAAATGGCTTACACCTTTGAAGATATTCTGCGCCGCCGCACTACCGTGTGTATGCACAAAAACTACGGGTTTGATGCCCTGCCCGTAGTCGCCGAAGTGCTACAGCAATACTGCGGCTGGGATGAAGATAGGTGCGATCGCAGCATCCAGAACTACCACAGCTTTATGGAAGCCAACTGCATCCCCGACTATGAAATCGGGCAGCAAGAAGCCTCCACACCTTCCCTACAGACTGCTTAAATTACTCAGGGGTAGATGGACTGACATCGATCTACCCCTTCTGGAGTTTTGAATTTTGCCTTCCCTTGCTGACGCTCTGTAAGGCTATTATTCATTGTCATCTCATTCATTGTCATCTATATAAAATAGAAATCCCATGGTCGCCCCTACCCTCAACGCCGAAGCCATTCACCAGGTTTTTGAAGAATACAAACACCGGCAGGTCACCCTCACCATCCTGGGGTCTGGGGCCTGGGGCACAGCCCTCAGCCACATTGCCAACGCCAACGATCACCATGTGCGCATCTGGTCTCGCCGCAGCAACATGTCCCTGGAGGAAGCGGTTGATGGCGCTGAAGTCATTGTCTCCGCCATCTCCATGAAAGGAGTGCCGGAACTGGTCGAGCGGTTGCAGGGGCTGCACATACCCGAAACCACCATTCTGGTCACTGCCACCAAGGGGCTAGATCCCCAAACCACCCTGACGCCGTCACAAATTTTCCATCGCGCCTTCCCGAACCATGCGGTAACTGTGCTATCGGGTCCCAACCTCTCCAAAGAGATCGAGAAGGGATTGCCCGCCGCTACAGTAATAGCCTGCGAAAACGAAACTGCCGCTGAGGCAGTCCAGCATGTGTTTGCCTGCGACAACTTTCGCACCTACCGCAGCACCGATCCTCTGGGAGCTGAGTTGGGAGGAACGTTAAAAAATGTCATCGCTATCGCCGTAGGGGTATGCGAAGGGTTAGATCTGGGTTCTAACGCCCGCTCAGCCCTGATTACCCGCGCTCTACCGGAAGTCATCCGCATCGGCACCCACCTGGGGGGGCAGCCTGAAACTTTCCTGGGGCTCTCTGGGTTAGGGGATATGCTGGCCACCTGCACCAGCATCCTTAGCCGCAACTATCGGGTCGGGTACGGCTTGTCTGAGGGCAAGTCCCTCGATCAAATTCTCGAAGAGTTGGGCAGCACTGCCGAAGGAGTCAATACCGCCCACGTACTGATGGAGATCGCCCAACGAGAACATATTTCGGTGCCCATTTCCCAACAGGTTCACCTGCTGCTCAACGGCGAAATTTCCGCAGAAGAAGCCGTCGCAGCGCTAATGGAACGCAAGCTGAAAGCTGAAGACTACCAGGAAGTTCTTTCTACAGACTGAACCCTGGCCCAGAGCTTGTCGCTCAAAGGCGAGGAGACAACCTCGTGCGATTTCTCCAGCGATAGCGTTCAGCCCCACTCAGGATTACCGACATCAACGGAGCAACCGCCCCAAAAATAAGCGAAAACGCCAGAGACCTAGATGCTCTGGCGTTTTTAATGAATACAAATTTAACCGGGAAAGATCTAGCGCTCGACTTGAGAAACAAACCCCTTAGCTTCCAGGCAGTCTAAATATTCAGCCTCTGCTGTGTCGATCTTATATTCGGCGTAGCTATCTTTCACGCTGAAAACTTTCTGCAAAAAGTCGTTCCCAGACTCGCGCAGTGCCCTTTTCAGGCTGGGCTGACTCAATTCTTTGGGGAGGCAAACGGCAATTGCGGTCAGGTCAGTGCCATCTGCAGCAAGGTACTGGTCAGCAGATCGACCAGCGTCGGCATAGGCAGGCTGAGTAAAGCCAAACCCTATACCAACAAAAGCCACCAACAAACCTAAGACGAGGAACTGCGTGACCCTACGAATTTTTTGAGCCAATAAAACCATGCCAGGAAACCTCATTATCTGGAGCGTCGTCTTCATTATACGGAAGATAATTTAAGTTTTGTTAAAATGTTTTGACATTATTTCTTTTGCCCATAATTTCCTGGGTCAGATTTCGTTTATTACTCAATTGAAGAAAGCCACCTTACCCTTCATCCGACTGACAGATTCTTGACTCAATGGCAGCCGCTTATTTTTCCTTAATCTGCCGTCAATTAGCGAAATCTATTCCTCAAGATAGAAATCAACCTCAAAAACCTCATCCCTTCCATATAGAGGGGTTTACCCCCATGAACAACTTTCATACTTGGAATGCAGCCCATGCATAGGCACCCATTTTGGACACGAATAGACTGGGGGTACAAGTCGGATTAAGGACAACCTGTACGTCGTGCTTTACGGCTAGGGTGCTCAACTTAACCGGCTTTGCGACTATGCAGACCCAAGGAGTACCCACCATGAATCTACTCAAAGCACGGAATGAAGTTCGCGTTTGGTGCCGTCGTCGTAATAATCGCTTGATCTGGCACGTCTACGACCCCAGCAGCAATGACACCCTGGCGTTCCAGTCTGAAGAACAGCTCAGAACCTGGCTGGACAACTACGATAGCGGCGAAAGCCCCCACCCGGTCAGGTTGTGGAATGGCGCGGGGCAAAACACCAGCCCCCTACACTTTAATCGGTCTGTCTTCACACCCATGGCAAAAACTCGCCTGGTCGAAGATCCCCATTGACCGCAACCAGAAGTTTGCTATGTCGTCCCTTGGGGCAAGTGCTAATTTTGAAGGCATTTGCCTCCATGGTTATGGCATTCTTCTCAGCTCTACCCTCGCTTCAGGTAGCAGGCACACAGATTACAGAATCACCAACTTTGAACTGGATTATGTTTTCAGCACTGCCCTGATTAACAGCAATTTCTACCCATCCATGGCTACCGATCAGCGCCAGGGGTTGTCCTGGGGGAACATCTCCATAAGTCGATCCCCAGGGCACCGTCATTTGACCTATCGTCATCTGCCAGGAGCTACCTTCTACAACTCCGGCAGGAATGGTGGTAATGCCATTGCCGAAATGATCGATATGCTGAATTACCCCCCTGACGGTCTCACCATGCCTGCTCACAGGGGGCACATCCAGCTGCTGTAGAGATGCTGGTGCGATGTTATGGCCCAACTGCGCCAGCGGCACACCTCTGGCGACGTGGGCCGCCACCGGAGCAAAAATATCCCTACCGTGAAAGGTCTGGCTGGGGTTGGAGACGCGCCAGTATTCGCGATTTGTGAGTTCCACGGCCTGCCGAATCGACCTGTTCTGCCAGACTCCGCTCAAAACTCCGTTATCCGGGCCAATCAACACCCCAGCCTCGGTTTCCACCGCTATCCCCCGCCGAGTCGTGCCCACCCCCGGATCAACCACCACCAGATGAATCGTATCTGCAGGAAAATAGGGCACCGCATTCAGTAAGTTAAACCGAGCCGCGTACAGATCCTGAGGAGGAATAGTGTGGGTCAGGTCAATCGTCTGTACGTCCGGGCAGATAGAGGCCATTACCCCCTTCATCACCCCCACATAGGCATCCTGTGTACCGAAATCCGTTAGCAGTGTGATCATCGTCTGTTGTTAGTCTCTGGCACAAGGGTGTTGCCTCCAACCCGTCCCCGCTGCCTATGCCCACACAAAATCTCCCGACTTTCCCCCCGTCTTTCGCAGCAACCGCACCGACTGAATCTCCATCGTCTTTTCCAACGCCTTGGCCATGTCATAAAGGGTCAGGGCGGCAACCGAAGCCGCCGTCAGGGCCTCCATTTCCACGCCGGTCTCGGCCTTGGTTTTTACCGTGGCTTGAATGTAATAGCCGGGCAGGTCGGGGGCGGGATTGATCAGCACCTCAACTTTTTGAATGGGTAGGGGATGACACAGGGGAATCAGGTTAGAGGTCTGCTTAGCGGCCATAATCCCGGCGATGCGGGCTGTTCCCAGGACATCACCTTTGGGTGTGTTGCCTGCTTCAATCTGGGCCAGCGTCGTAGCTGCCATTTTGATCGCCGCCTGGGCCGTTGCTTCTCTAACGGTGGACGGTTTAGCTGAAACGTCTACCATCTGGGCCTGCCCCTGTTGGTCAAGATGGCTCAGGGAAGACTGTGGGGTTTGCGGTTGAGTCATGAGATGTAATGCAACTAATTTTAAAGCGCAGCTGGCGACAACAGATCTCACCTTAATACAGTCTTTCTCCCAGGTTCTCCCCGAACTCCTGCCTGAACCAGAAAAAAGGATAAGTGATCTTGAAATAAATCTGGCTCAACGCCTCCAGATTGCCGAAAGCCTGGCCCTACCCCAGGGCAGGATCTACCTACCAACCATAATTCAGCAATCTTCAGGGCCAAAACAGAAGCTTTAACCGCCATACCTTTGAGGGGCCAGGGCTGATTCAATTCGTTGTTCACCCAACCGAGAGCCCATTTATAAGCCCGTAACAGCAGTTCCGCAGACGACCAGGTCCAGATAGTCTGGCTCCCGATCGACAAAATCTAAAATCTACCCACAAAATTCAACGTCAGTATGTTAGGATAAAAAGCCTGTGAGGGCGTGTAGCTCAGTGGACTAGAGCACGTGGCTACGGACCACGGTGTCGGGGGTTCGAATCCCTCCTCGCCCGTTTTAATCCCCTTTTAATTAAAAATGAACTGCCGGGTAATTCGATTACCCGGCAGTTTATTTTTACATCGATTAACTATCAACCGCATAAACGTCCCTGCCGCCGCCCAGGGCAAAGTGGACGGAGTGACGCAAATCTTTGCTGGAGGCAGTAATAAATATCAGCATCCCCACGAAGGTCATCAAACCCGCCAGGCCAAAGATGTTCCGGTAACCTAAGCGATCGGCAATGGTGCCAAACACTGGCCCAGCGAAGGCAAGGCCCAGGTCAAACCCGACCATCACCAAACCAAAGATACGACCACGCTCATTCGACTCGGAACGATCACCCATCAGAGCCGCAATCATGGGAATTAAAGTACCGGCAGCAAAACCCTGAATGAGACCCGCTAGCAAAAAGATGGGAGCACTATCGGCCAACCAAAAGACCACCATAGACAGGCTGTAAATCCCCAAACTCGCCGTGATGAAGCGCCCACGGCCATGGATATCTGAAGCCCGACCTACCAACAAGCGGGAAATGAAGCTGGCAATGGCTGAAGCGGTATAAATTAAGCCAACGTTGAGAGCTAGCCCCGTTTCCCTCACATACAGGGGCACAAAGGTACTTAACGTGCCGAAGGCCAGACCCACCAGCAACAAGACGATGGCAGGTACCCGCACCCGACCAGCCCACAGCAGTCGCCAGAACTTGTCAGATCTCCTACCGCCATCGGCAACCGGCGGCACGGGGCGATAGGGTTCCTCTAACCTCAGAATCAGGACTAACCCCACTAACCCCAGCAACCCCATCACCAGAAACGCGGTAAAAAAGCCGTGGGCTTCGTATAGAAATCCTCCCAGGGCCGGGCCAAGGGCCATTCCCACCGGATTCACCAGACTCATATAACCAATCAGTTCTCCCCGATTAGCCGGTGGGGCAAGGTCGATAACGAGGGCGCTGTAAGCCACCACAAAGGCAGCAATACTTAAACCATGGAAGGCCCGAATTGCCATCAAAGATAGAATCGACAGGTCTATGGTTAGAGACCGCCCCAGAATATTCACTGGAAAGACCAGGTGAGGAAGTATCTGCACCAATAAATAGCCGAAGGGGGCCAGGGCGATGGCGACAAGCCCAATCAGCATCACCAGCTTTCGTCCCCGCTCATCGGCTAAGCGCGATAGGGTGGGTCGAGCCACAATTAGACCAATGGCAAAAGAGGCCATAACAATGCCGATTTGCTGGCCACTACCACCCAGAGTTTCAATAAACAGGGGTAGGGTTGGTAGTAGACCGGCCAAACCAGCCCAAAAACACAGCCCGGCCACAAACAGCACGGTTAAATTCGACCGTACCGATGGGCTAAAGGTTGAGAAAATAGTCACAGTCTCGTTGCTCTCCCCGTTATGAATGCTATGGGCACTCTGTTAAGCCAGATGCCCTACTTCAATGTAAACAAATGTTGCAGAGCCTGCCCATCTTTCGCAGTGCACAGTTCGACGGTACAGGGCGCTATCGTTACAGCTTATTCCGGCAGTGGCACCCTGCACTCCCCGGTCTAACCATCATCATGCTAAACCCCAGTTTGGCAGATGCTACCGCAGATGATCCGACCATTCGGCGCTGCATCGGTCTTGCCTACGGCTGGGACTTCGGGGCCATTACCGTAGTGAACCTGTTTGCCTACTGTACCGCCTACCCTCGCCAACTCAAGCAGGTGAATGACCCTGTCGGTTCTGAAAACGACGCTGCCCTAAAAAAAGCCGCCTTGGCAGGCGAGCAAATTCTACTCGCCTGGGGCAACTGGGGTGGTCTGTATGGGCGAGATCGGGCTGTGCTGGGGTGGTTGTCTCCGTTCCGTAACAAGTTCTGCTGCCTGGGACGAAATCGTACCGGTCAACCCCGACATCCTCTATATGTCAGCCGAGATACCAAGTTGCAGCCCTGGGATTAGTCCCAATCGGCCTCAAAGTCTTCTATGTTTTCCAGTTCGTCAACAGATTCAGGCAGGTCGTAGCGTAACTCATGTAGAGACTGCTTACGGCTCTTGCGAGAGACACGACGATATTTTTTGGCCTGTAATTTCGGCTCGTGCTGAATCTGCCCAGCTTCACCAACTTTAATCTTGAAATTGTTTTCCTCATCCCGGCGCTGGTGGGCTGATTCCTGCTGGGCCATCAGTTCGTCTAAAAGAGCCAGGTAAAATTCGTAGCGGTCCCAATCATGCCCAACGGCACAACCCGGCTCGTCCCGATGCAAACAATCGTTAAACTGACACCGTTGTGCCGCTAACCGCTGGCGAATTTCGGGAAAACACTCTCCCAGCTGGGCTGGGTCTAAGTCCAGGTCAGGTTGGTTAAATCCTGGCGTGTCGGCGAGAAACCCTCCTCCGGGTAGCTCAAACAATTCGACATGGCGGGTGGTATGTCGCCCTCGCCCCAGCTTGCCCGAAACGGCACTGGTACGCAGATCAGCCTGGGGAATGAGCTGATTAATCAGGCTGGACTTACCCACCCCCGACGGGCCGGAGATGACAGTAATGTGAGACTTTAAAATTTGATGTAAATCTTCCATAGAGGCCGCAGACTTAATGGTCACCAGGTTGGGGGCATAGCCCCACAGGTGCAGTCTATGCCGCCAGTATTCGCATTGCCGGGTAGACACCAGATCTTTTTTGTTCAGGCACAAACAAACCTGAAGCTGGGTCGATTCGGCTTTGACCAAAAACCGGCTGAGTTGCTGGGGGTCCAAGTCCGGCTCCGCCAGGGCAAACATCAGTAGAACTTGATCAGCATTAGCCACGGGAGGACGATCCAAAACCGTCTGGCGAGAACGAATTGCCGCGATCGCACCTCTCCCCCCCGCCCAGTCAGGGTCCTCAACCCGCACCCAGTCGCCCACCATGACCTGCTGGCCGATCTTTTTCAGCCGAGACCGACGATAGCACAACAAATCGGTGCCACGGCTTGATTCCAGAGATGCCCCCTGGGGAGTTCCCCTGAATTCAGGGGAAAGACCAAAGTTCAGCCGTACCCGGTAGTAGTTAGCCTGAATTTCAACCACCACGCCCCAGACCTCATCCCTAGATATGGGAAAAGGGCGCTGGGAGGAAGCGGTCACTGCCAAATCATGCATCGCCTAGACAGGTCGACGAACCTGAAGAGCGAAGTACCCTGAACGATCTGTCAAGCTTTCGAGTATGTAGCCTTCCATTTTGAGACTATCAGGGACTTGCTCAATGGGTTCTCCCCGATCAAGCCAGACCTCCAACAAAGCCCCAGGAGACATTTTTTCAAGCTGCAGCTTAGTACGCACAAAATTGATTGGGCAGGGAGTTCCCCTCAAATCGAGGGAGGCATCTGGCTGGGCGGGAGTCGCCTCCAGAAGATTGGCGAAAGGTGTGCCTGCATCAGATGGGTTCATCCTCGAAACAACCCTCCCAAAAATCCTTCAATACCGCCTCGATTTACCTGGTCTCCCCGGATTTCAGCAAGTTTCTCAATCAGTTCTCGCTCTTCCGGTTTCAACCGGGTGGGAATATCCACCTTAATCGTAAGCAAATGATCCCCGCGACTAACGGGATTACCCAACTTAGGGACTCCCTTATTCTCAAGCACCAGCACCCTGCCGGGCTGAGTCCCAGCCGGAATGTCCATTTCCACCGGGCCATCTACCGTCTCGACCTGCAGCTTACAGCCCAAAATGGCTTGTAGATAGCTGATCTTCAGGTCCGACAGAATGTTAATCCCATCACGCTTGAAGGTGTCGTCTTCGCTGACGAAAAGATAAACGTACAGATCTCCAGCGGGGCCACCCCTCAGCCCGGCATCCCCTTCTCCAGAAACCCTCAGCCGAGTACCATTATCGACACCGGCAGGCACGGTAATTTTGAGCTTCTTGGTTTCCTGAATTAAGCCGTTACCGCCACAGACTTCGCAGCGGTCTTCAATGACTTCGCCAGTGCCGCCACAGGTTGGACAGGCAGACACCTGGGTAAAGCTCCCAAAGGGAGTGCGGGTAGCCCGGCGCACTTGCCCGGTACCGCTACAAGTTGAACAGGTAGAAGGACGAGTGCCCGGCTTGGCTCCACTACCGCTACAGGTACTGCAGGTTTCTTGATGGCTGAGCTTAATTTCTTTTTCACCGCCAAAGATAGCGTCCTTAAAGTCGAGCTTCAGGTCCAGGCGCAGGTCATCACCACGCATTGGCCCTCGACGGCGAGCCCCAGTGCCCACCCCCCCAGAGAAACCGCTGAAAAAGGTTTCAAAAATGTCGGCAAAGCCGCCCATATCGCCGAAGTCCTGAAACCCTCCGGCTCCCGCTCCGGCTCCGCTGACCCCGGCTTCACCAAAGCGGTCATAGCGAGCCTTCATTTCGGGCTCAGACAGGACTTCGTAAGCCTTATTGATTTCCTTAAAGGTTTCTTCAGCCCCAGGATCTTTGTTGACATCCGGATGATACTTGCGGGCTTGACGCCGATAGGCGCGCTTAATCTCATCCTGGTCAGCATTGCGCGAAATACCAAGAATGTCGTAGTAATCACGGGCCATAGAGGGCTACCTAGACAACTCCAGCAACAACCAAACCTAACACTATTTACAGCACACTAACCCTTCGATAGAGAACAGGGCCAGTAGCAGCAAAACGCGGGCACCTACGCCGATTCAGATCTACCCTGCAGTGGTATCACAGCGCCATGGTTAACGGCAGCTAAACCATACCTGCAGCCCATTTGGGAGAACCGACAAATTCAGGGATTTAACTATTGTAAAAACTAAAGCTGTTTCTGAATAGGTGGGATACCCGTCCTTCACAAGATCAGAATGGAGCCTAGTACTTTATGGTGTAAGTCGGCCAACTATGCCTGAAACCTGATACCCGGTACCTGGCTCCTCAGCAATGGTTGCCTTATTTCTGCCGCCGGTACTAGCTTAGTCAATGGCTTCGTAATCAGCGGTAACCGTAGCATCCATCGCCATTTCATCATAATCATCGTCTTCAGGGGCCGAGCCCCGACTGGCCGCGCTACCGTTGTCTTGATAAACATTGGGAGGGATGTTCATGTCAATGGCTTCTGATTCGCCCGCCTCGTGATACAGGTTAGAGCCTACGGCAAAGAGGGCCTCCTGCAAGGCACTGATGTGCGCTTCGAGATCCTGGGGATGAATGCCGCGATAGTTAACGGCAACCCGCAACTGCGTCACTTTTTCTTCAAGATCAGCCTTAGTCGCATCATCCAGAATATTAGCGTTATCCCTCAAGGTTGATTCGTAGCTGTAGAACAGATTGTCGGCCCGGTTCTTCAATTCCGCCACACGCCGCCGCCGCTCATCTTCATCAGCGTAAAGTTCGGCTTCTTTGCGCATCTTTTCAACATCACTTTCCGACAACCCACCCGTATTGGTAATGCGGATGCTTTGCTCTCGCCCGGTACCCCGATCCAGGGCAGAAATCTGCAGAATGCCGTCGGCATCGATTTCAAAGGACACTTCAATTTGAGGAACGCCACGGGGAGCAGGCGGAATGCCCGTCAGTTGGAACTTGCCCAGGCTCTTATTATCTTTGGCCATGGCCCGCTCTCCCTGCAAAGCATGGATCTCGACGGAGGTCTGGCCATCGGTAGCGGTGGAAAAGATCTGAGATTTACTGGTGGGGATCGTAGTATTGCGCTCAATCACTTTGGTAAAGACCTCACCCAGGGTTTCAATGCCCAGGGAGAGGGGGGTGACATCAAGCAGCAGCAGATCTTTGACTTCGCCCCCCAGCACCCCGGCTTGAATCGAGGCCCCTAGAGCCACGGCTTCGTCGGGGTTTACCGAGCGATCAGGGGTTTTACCAGCAAAGAAGGAGGTAATCGCTTCTTGCACCGCCGGAATCCGGGTTGACCCTCCCACCAACAAGATCCGGTCAATGCCGTCGGGTCCCAGTTGGGCATCTTTCAGGGCCTGCTTCACGGGTTCCAGGGTCGATTGCACGAGTTCCGCCGCCAGTTGCTCAAACTGGGATCGGGTGAGGCCCATTTCTAAGTGTTTAGGACCTGTCTCATCGGCGGTAATGAACGGCAGGTTAATGGACGTAGACGGCATGTTTGACAGCTCAATTTTGGCCTTTTCTGCCGCTTCTCGAATGCGCTGTAGGGCCATCCGATCTTTAGATAGATCGATGCCTTCGCTATCCCGAAAGACTGCAATCATCCATTCGACGATACAGTTATCAAAATCATCGCCGCCGAGGTGGTTGTTGCCAGAAGTGGCCTTGACTTCGAACACCCCATCCCCAAGCTGCAAAATCGATACATCGAACGTGCCGCCCCCCAGGTCAAACACGAGCACGGTTTGGTCCTGGTCTTGCTTATCGAGACCGTAGGAAAGGGCCGCTGCCGTAGGCTCGTTAATAATGCGCAGCACCTCAAGCCCGGCAATGGTACCGGCATCTTTGGTCGCCTGGCGCTGGGCATCGGTAAAATAGGCTGGAACGGTAATCACCGCCTGGGTTACTTCAGTACCCAAATAGGCTTCGGCATCCTGCTTTAGCTTCTGCAGGATCATGGCCGAAATTTCTTGGGGAGTATAGGTTTTACCCCGAATCTGGACATCTACGGTATTGTCACGCCCCTGAATACAAAAATAGGGCACTCGGCTACGCTCTATTTCGGTGTCATCCCAGCGACGACCAATAAAGCGTTTGATACTGTAGACCGTATTTTCGGCATTAGTAACGGCCTGACGTTTGGCCAGTTGCCCGACTAAACGATCATTGTTTTTGCCGAACCCGACCATACTGGGGACGGTTCTACCTCCCTCAGTACTGGTAATAACGGCGGGTTGTCCCCCTTCTAAAACAGCCACGCAGCTGTTGGTGGTGCCTAAATCGATGCCGATTACTTTACCCATAGCTCACGGTGTCTCACGAATCGGAGCAGATCAAGCGGAAGATGCGGTTTACCTTGACTTCACACAAGCTGGAGGAAAGTCCTCCCCTCCAGTGCTGAAGTGGATTTTACGGTAGCGCATACCGTTCACAGCGACCCACTGCCGGAGTTCAATCTTGTCATTAGGTTTAGATTGCCCTGAAGCTGCGAAGAAATGATCGCCTGATGCGTTTTTTTACACCCTGAGTTGTGCTAGCCGCTCTCTGTGCCCGATATTACATCGACTGAACCGGCACCATTACTCATTTTCGGAGGCTTCGGGTGCTGGCCCATCTTCAGGAGGAGCAGCTACTTTAACCATGGCATGGCGAAGTACCCGCTCACCCAGTTGATACCCCCGCACAAACTCTTCAATGATGACCCCCTCGGGGTGCTCGCTGGTGGGTTCTCGCATAACAGCTTCGTGCAGTTGGGGGTCAAATTCCTGACCTTCTGACCGCATGGCCGAAACACCCATGCGCTTTAGAGATTCCACCAGTTGCTTGTAAACGCTCTGATAACTTTTGTGAATTGTCATTTCGGCTTCGGTCTGGGGTTTGATTTGCGATCGCGCCCGCTCAAAGTTATCGACGACGGGCAACAACTCATTAATAGTGTTGCCTTTGATCTGGGTTTCCAGGTCTTCTTTTTCTTTACTGGTGCGTTTGCGATAGTTTTCAAAATCAGCCGCTATCCGCATGGATTGACTGGTGCGTTCTTCTAGCTGCGCCTTGAGGGCAGCAATTTGACGTTCTAAATCAGCCACCAGTTCTGAAGATGCTTCTCGACCATTCTCTGAATTTTCTGCAGGAGCAGAACCCTCGCTTGCTGTAGAAGCGTCAACAGGGCTGGCTTCAGCCGCATTCGCCGCCTCGGTGTCATCATCAAAGGCAATTTCAACCACCCCATCTTCTACATGGAGTTCTTCTACGTTCTCAGCCTTGTCGGGCTGCATATTATCAGTCTGATGGGTATCGTCAACCATTCCTTCCGTAACCTGACTCTTTAGAACTCAACAAAACAATAACTTAGATCCAAACCTATACTATCGAGTATCCAGCTGTCTGCCGAATATTCCTTCAGGGTTCGCCGGAACTCCGCCCAGGAGGGCATGAACAGCCACGGAGCAAGGTTTTGAAAAAAGGCATGGCTCCAGCTTCCTATTTAGATTGGGGGCAGGGCTGACCCAAACTTTAACTTCAAGGCAGGCAACAGTAATATTGGGGATTAATTTGGGCTAACTCAAAGTCGTCATGACAGTTTTAATCGCCCCAATGGGTATGATCAGGGCTAGATGAGATGGGGCGACCCAGGCATGAAGGTCGTGATGTGGTCGAGGGGGGTTGCTCCGCATCTAATCTGGATCGGATTGTACCGAACCAGATACATGAGCTTTGTTAAGACTCTCTCATGGATGAGCGAAGCTTCGGAGCTAAGGTGGGCATCTTTGATTTAAGTCAAGGTGGGCATCTTGAATTTAGGTCTTGTTGTTAAGGACTCATTGGCATCCACGTTATGACTAATACCTCTTCATCACGGCGAGCTCTGGTTTTACAAAGGAGTTTTTCGCCCTTTGGGAACAAACTTATCCAGGCTGGCTATGTCGATTCTGAACAAATGCAAAAAGCCCTGGCAGAAAGCCGTAGAACAGGCCAGTCCTTAACTGATGTTCTAGAGTCTATAACGGGCCAGCAGCTGGCACCCGAACTCCTACGTCAGTACAAGAAGCAGCAGCTGTTTGAACTCAAAATTCTGTACGGGCTTGAGTCCCTCGACCCAGAACTCAGCGAAATCTCCAATGCCCAAATCGCAAGTTTGATCGATACCGTCATCCCGGTTGATATTTGTCGCCGCCACCGTCTGTTGCCGCTGTCCCAAGAGCAGGGCGACAATCCCTCGGTACTGGTAGCCATGGTTGATCCGGAAAACCTTGAAGCCCAGGACGATCTGAATCGGATTTTGAGGCCCAAAAATTTAGGTCTCCGCCGCATGGTCATTACCGTTGAAGATTACCAGCGCATCATCTCCTCCTACCTGGACGAAGCCGTTGCCAAACAGCAAAAAGAGGAGCTGGATGCAGCAGTCGACGTCAGTACCAGCCTGGATGAGCTTGACTTTGGGGGAGACGGCAGCGACCTGCAAGCGATTAGCGACGAAGAAGCTGACCTGGGCGAAGCCCTGAAGGATGCCGGTCAGGCTCCTGTAATTGCCCTGGTTAACAAAATCCTGGTGAAGGCCCTGCAGGAAGGGGTGTCGGATATTCACGTCGAGCCCCAAGAAGAGTACCTGCGGGTGCGGTTCAGGAAAGATGGGGTGCTGACCGAAGCGCTCCCCAAAATGCCCAAGAAAATCATTCCGGCTGTTACCGCCCGTTTCAAAATTATTTCTGATCTGGATATTGCCGAACGCCGGATGCCCCAGGATGTACGGATTCGTCGCGTCTTCCAGGGCCGTAAAGTAGACTTCAGGGTGAATACCCTGCCCGGTCGCTGCGGTGAGAAGGTGGTTTTGCGGATTCTAGACAACTCCGCGACCCAGTTAGGTCTGGATAAGCTAATCACTGACCCGGACAGTTTGCATATCGTTCAAGATATGGCCTCTCGTCCCTTCGGGCTCATTCTGGTGACGGGTCCGACAGGGTCAGGTAAAACCACCACACTCTATTCCGTTCTGTCGGAACGGAATGACCCCGGCATCAACATCAGTACCGCTGAAGACCCGATTGAATATACCCTGCCCGGCTTGACCCAGGTTCAGGTCATTCGGGAAAAAGGGATGGACTTTGCCTCCATTTTGCGGGCATTTCTGCGGCAAGACCCAGACGTCATTCTGGTGGGTGAGACCCGTGACCCAGAAACCGCGAAAACAGCCATTGAGGCCGCCCTGACCGGTCACCTGGTACTGACCACTCTGCACACCAACGACGCCGCTGGAGCCATTGCCCGGTTAGATGAAATGGGGGTCGAATCTTTTATGGTGTCCAGTGCCTTGATTGGAGTACTGGCCCAGCGTCTGATGCGGCGAGTCTGCTCAGAGTGCCGCATCGCCTACCATCCTTCGCCGGAAGAACTGGCTCGTTTTGGCTTAAGTGCTTCTCAGGATGCTGACGTTACCTTCTATAAGGCCAACACTTTAGAACCTGAGCAAATTGCCGAAGCCAAGGCCAACAATACCCTTTGCCCTAAATGTCAGGGCGGCGGTTACAAGGGCCGGGTTGGCGTCTACGAAGTCATGCGGGTGACCGAACGCCTGCAAAAGTTGATCTCTGAAGGGGCACCCACCGAACACATCAAAGAGGCGGCTGTAGAAGAAGGAATGCAAACCCTGCTGGCCTACAGTTTGAACCTGGTGCGTCAGGGGCATACCACCCTGGATGAAGTCGAACGGGTAACCTTTACAGACACTGGCTTAGAAGCTGAACTCAAGGCTAAACGCAAAGCATCGCTGACCTGTTCAGTCTGTCACGCCCAGCTGCAGCAAGAGTGGTTGGATTGCCCCTACTGTTTGACTCCACGCTTCCAGGATTGAGGCTTGTAACCGGCATGACATGATTTTTTAGGGTTTTGGGAATGCTGGTAACAGTTGCCGCAAAATTCCTATCGCAAAATCCTTATCACACTATCGATACCGTCTATCACTAGTTACCCCGCGAGGCAAATCTATGGAACTGATGATTGAAGATTTAATGGAGGAAGTGGTTGAGCGGGGTGGGTCAGACCTGCACCTCTCCGCTGGGTTACCTCCCTATATCCGCATCAGCGGCAAGCTGACTCCTACCGAGCATGAGCCCATGACGCCGGAGTCTTGCCAGCGGTTGATCTTCAGTATGCTCAACAATACCCAGCGGAAAACCCTTGAGCAAACCTGGGAACTGGACTGCTCCTATGGGGTGAAAGGCCTCGCCCGGTTTCGAGTTAACGTTTACAAAGATCGGGGTACCTATGCCGCCTGTCTCAGGGCCTTGAGTTCCAAAATCCCTAGTATGGATCTGCTCGGGTTACCCCCCATTGTCCATGAGCTTTCAGAAAAACCTCGGGGATTAATTCTGGTGACGGGGCCTACCGGGTCTGGTAAGTCAACTACCCTGGCTTCCATGATCAATAACATCAATCTGACCCGGGCTGAGCACATCCTTACCATTGAAGACCCGATTGAATTTGTTTACGAACCGATTAAAAGCCTGATTCACCAGCGTCAGATAGGGGAAGACACTAAGAGTTTTGCGAACGCCCTCAGGGCCGCTTTGCGGGAAGACCCCGATGTCATTCTGGTGGGTGAAATGCGTGACCTGGAAACTATCTCCCTGGCCATTTCTGCAGCAGAAACCGGGCACCTTGTCTTCGGTACATTGCATACCAGTTCAGCCTCCCAAACCGTAGACCGGATGGTAGACGTGTTTCCCCCGGACCAGCAAATGCAGATTCGGGTGCAGCTATCCAACTCTCTGGTGGCGGTCCTGAGTCAAACCCTGGTGCCTAAAGCCAATCCTAAACCAGGGGAATTTGGCCGGGTCATGGCCCAGGAAATTATGGTGGTGACTCCGGCTATCGCAAACCTGATTCGGGAAGGTAAGACGGCCCAGATGTACGGTGCTATTCAAACCGGCGGTAAGCTATCGATGCAGACGCTGGAGAAAGTCCTGGCAGACCTGTACAAGTCCGGTACTATTTCCTTTGAGTCAGCCATGTCGAAGACCTCTCGCCCAGACGAATTACAACGGCTAATTGGCGATCGTACTGCCGGAACCGGTAATCGTCAGGCGGCAGCAGCGGGCCGACGTTAGCCTGATGGCACCTGGGGATCGGGTACCTGCCCCATCCCCAGCGGTATCGCCATCAGGGGTATTACACCAGCAGCTTGGGCCGATATGGGGCACAAGCTACGCGGATGAGAGCTATTGGAGCAGTCCAGAGAACTGTCGCTATAATTTTGAAAACCTGTTGAGCGCCTGAGCTATGCCTACTTACGTTGCAGTCGGTCGTGACCAAAGCGGAACCCAACGCAAGGAAAAAGTGAGTGCGAGTACTCCTAACGATGCTCGCAACCTTTTAAAGGATCAAGGGTTCTATGTTCTTGACATCAAGGAAGAGCGTGGAATCAACATCGACCTCAGTAACATTACTACTGCGTTAACTAAGGTCACCGTTAAGGATAAGGCTATTTTCTCCCGTCAGTTCGCCGCCCTGGTCAATGCTGGTGTGGCTCTAGTCAGAAGCCTTGGAATTCTGGCAGAGGATTGCTCCAACCCGAAGCTTAAGGAAGCTTTGATGGGCATCAGTGCCGATGTACAGCAGGGTACAAGCCTATCGGATGCCATGCGAAAGCATCCTGCCTCCTTCGATAATTTGTATGTAGCGCTAGTCCAAGCTGGAGAAGTGGGTGGGGTTTTAGACGAGGTTTTAAACCGACTGGCCAAGCTGCTGGAAGACCTGAACCGTTTGCAAAACCAGATTAAATCAGCCCTTGCCTATCCTGTAGTAGTAGGCTTTATTGCGGTCATCATCTTTCTGGGGATGACCATGTTCCTGCTGCCAATTTTTGCTGATATGTTCGATCAGCTGGGGGGTGAGCTGCCGATTTTCACCCAAATTATGATGAATATCAGCGACTTTTTGCGAGTACCCTTGAACTGGGTCATTATGATCGCGGTTTTCTCAGCGGGTTCCTTTGCTTACAAGCGGTACTATGCTACTTTGGCTGGCCGTCGCACCATTGACCGTCTTTCTCTGAAAATGCCTCTGTTTGGTGATCTGATCCAAAAGACCGCGACAGCTCGCTTCTGCCGAACCTTTGGTTCTCTGTCTAAATCCGGTGTCCCCATTCTCACTTCTCTGGAAATTGTGCGGGATACTGCTGGTAATCAGATTATTTCTGAAGCAGTAGATGAAGCCCGAAAAGATGTTCAGGGCGGTGGGATGATCAGCATAGCCCTTCAAAAGTATGCCGTGTTTCCCAGAATGGCAATCCAAATGATTAGCATCGGTGAAGAAACAGGTGAACTGGACGCCATGTTGATGAAGGTAGCCGATTTCTATGAAGATGAAGTGGAACAGGCGGTAAAAGCACTCACCAGTATTATGGAACCGATTATGATTGTGGTTCTGGGGGGTATGGTCGGTTCAATTCTGGTTTCGATGTATTTGCCCATGTTCAAAATCATGGATCAGATCGGATGATGGGAGTCATTGGTCAATAAGCTCGAAGGCTGACGGAGGGTTTCGCGGTAGGTGAAACCCTCCATTTTTTCTGCATCCTAAATCCGGACCCTTTTATTGCAGCACCGCTTCCAGTTGGTGTTGTTCCCAGAGTTCTTTGTAGAGTCCGGGGGTTTGTAAAAGTTCGGCATGGGAGCCGATCTGAACAATGCGGCCCTGATCCATCACAAAGATGCGGTCGGCAGTGGCGGCGGCAGACATCTGGTGGGAAATAAACAGCACCGTTTTTTGATGGGTTCCCGCACTCAAAGCATTGAGAATTTCGGTCGCGGTGCGATTATCTACGCTAGAAAGGGCATCATCCAGCACCAGGATGGGAGCATCCACCAATAATGCTCTGGCCAGGGCGGTGCGTTGTCGTTGCCCACCCGACAGGGTGATGCCCCGCTCCCCCACAATGGTTTCGTATTGCTTGGGAAAATTTTGAATTTCCTGATCCATCTGGGCCTGTTTGGCGGCGTACTGGACTTCCGGCAGCTCCATTAAGGGAGAACCGTAGCGGATATTGTTTTTGATGGAGGTACTGAAGAGAAAGCTTTCCTGGGGAACGTAAGCGATGGCTCGCCGCAGGTCATGGAGGCGGAGGGAGGTAATGTCTTGACCATCCAGCCGCAACTGGCCCGGCTGAATGTCAAGCAGGCGGGGTAGGACATTGGCCAGGGTGGATTTTCCTGCCCCGATGGGACCTACGATGGCAATGGTTTCTCCTGGATAGATGGTGAAGTTGACCTGCTCTAAAGCCGGACTGGAACTACCAGGGTAGGTAAAGCTTAAATTGCTGGCTTCAATCTGTCCCTGTACCTGCTCAACGGCGAAGGGAGAAGCGGCAGGATCGTCTTGAATTTTAGGCTCAGCATCGAGAATGGCCTCTACCCGGTCGATACTGACTTCGCCCCGTTGATAGGCCGTAATGGTAAAGCCCAACAGGGCCGTGGGAAAGACCAAACGTTCGACGTATAGCAGCAGAGCCACAAAATCTCCGACCGAAAGGTAGCCCTCTGCAATAGCCCCGGCACCGACGGCTAAAAGCACCAGGAGGCTAACGCTGGCCAGCCCTCCCAGCAGAGGAAACAGGGTATTGCGGGTTTTGGCCAGGGTGAGGTTTGCTCCCAACAAATTGTGGTTGAGGTGTTGAAAAGCAGCACGTTCGTTATCTTCCTGAGCGTAGATTTTGATCAGGGAGATGCCGCTCATGTCTTCCTGGATCAGGTCGCTGAGGCGAGAAATACGCTCTTGCACATCAAGCTGCTGGGCTCGCAGACGGTGGCTGAACATTTGCACCAGCACCAGCATGAGAGGATAAACGGCCAGAGACACAACGGTCAGACGTGGGCTAATGGACAGCATGACGGGTACGGTCAGAGCATAGGCAAAGACGGTATTAGCCAGACTGAGTATGGCAAACCCCAGCAGACGACGAATGTTGTCGACATCGCTGGTAGCCCGGCTGATTAGCTCTCCGGCGGTATTGCGGCTGAAGTAGGCCGGTTCCATTCTGAGCAGGTGCTGAAAGATGCGCTGCTTCAGATCAAATTCCACCTGGCGGCCTACGCCAAACAGCAAAATGCGCGAGGCCATACGAATAACCCACATCACGGAGGCCAACAGCAGCACCATTAGCACGTAGTACAGCACCCGATTAAAGCTGAAGGTGACCTGTAGTTCGTCGATGCCGTTCCGAATCAGGAGGGGAATCCAAACGCCTAAAACATTAACGATGAATAGGGCAACGACTCCAGTGAGTGCCTTGTTCCAGTGGGGTTTGAGGTAAGTACCTAGTTTGCCCAGTTGCGATCGCGCCATAGGTTCTGCTGTGACTGCTTTCTCATCCTAGACGAATTTGAGGGGCCTCGCCGCTGTCCAGGGTGGGGGCAGCCCTGGCCTAAAGGTCAACTCTCCTCTAAGGTTTCGACGACCTGATCCCAACGCACATTAAAGGGCGGTAGCCAGCCGCGCATGAAGTAGTACATAGAAGACAGGAGTTCTTCCCAATATTGAGTCGTCACCCGTAGCGCTTCGACATTGGGGACTAAATCGGCTAACCGAGCCACAATTCCTTCCTGGGTAAAGGGGCCGGTGCCGTAGAGATCGGTGGGCCAGGCCACCACCTGGAGTCCTTCTTTTTCAAAGGCCAGGGCCGCACGACGCATGGACAGGGCCGGGGCCACTAAGACAATGCGACTGGCATCACGATTGTTGTCCTGGTCTGTATCTACCAACAGATTTTGGTCTCGGAGAAACGTCTGTTGAGCTTCCACCACCTGGCGAATGTTAAATCCGTTGGAGGTGACTCGAATCAGTTCTAGGGGCACTCCCTGGCCTGCTAACCGCTGACGAATAGCTTGTTCAAGGGCTTCTGCCTCATCGCCCCCAGAGCGAGGACCGGCGGTTACGGTAACAAAGGGCTGTGCCGCTCCAATCCGGTTGTAGACATCGGCTGCGCTATTAAGGCGGGCTACCAGGGAGGGAGGCAGATTGTTGTCGGAGTCAATGCGACTGGGTAAAGTGCTGGCTCCCCGATAGGCATCTGCATTTTCGCCCAGCACCACGATAGACACAGCTCGATCGACGGGAACATCATCTATAGCAGGGCAGATATCAGCGCAGAGCTGCCGCTGATTAGCGTAGGCCTGGCGTACAGCATCTTCAGCATTGTTAGCCAGGGTTCTGGCCACCAGGGGAATGCTGCTCAGCAGCAAAATAGCAAACGCAACATATACCAGACGCTTTTCTACATTGTTAGGTTTTTTACCAATGGCAACGGCCAGCAGCATCAGGGTGGCCCCCAGCGGCTTCAGGGGAAAGGAAACTACATTCCAGAGGGAACTGGCGGTGGTCGAATCTGGGGCGAGGAACACCACAGCCACCATCATCAAGACAATCAGCCCCCCGAACCAGGTGAGGAAAGTTTCGGGAATAAACTTTCTCAGGATCCACCAAATCAAAGATCCAATGGCTATCCAAAGCAGGAGACGGGTCAATAAATTGAGGATGTCCATGGATACCCCTTCGATCCTGAGCCTGGATGAAGTTGAAAAACCGCATCAAACAGCAAGTCTATTTGATGATACAGATGATCCGAAATTCTGCAGCACCTCCTGAGCTGGAGTACGTTTCGGTTACAGGCAAGGATGCCCCACAAAAAACGCCCCCAGGCGGGAGCGTTGCTTAAACCATCAATATCACGACGGGCCGAATCAGTAGGTCACAGGTGGGATTAACCCCGCAGTCGCTCTAAACATTTGCTACCCGGCAGGATTGGCCATCCCTGTCAGACCGCCTTAAACGACTTTAAGCTCAGGATATTCGGCAATCATCTCATCTGCGGTTAAAGTCTCACCGGACTGCTGCGGAGTCCACAGGACTTCCACTGCCAGCAGATCATCGCTCGATATGGCACCAACCTGACTCAGGGCACGGCGCAAGTCTTCGGAAGAGGTAATGTCAGGCAACTCTAGCTTGCCCTGGGTCGCAACAACCAGGGTAGCCAGGATGTATTCTCCCGGAGCTTGATCGTAACCGTTACCAGTCAGGGCTGCTTTAGGTTGAGCCTGGGTAAGCTGACTGTTGACGTTAGTCAAAGTCTCTTCGCTGAATTTGCTGCGAGCAGACAGGGTATATCGATTGAACTCTGCCTCAGCGCTGAGGAGACGGGTTTGCTTACTTTCGTTGGCGGCGTAGGCCCAGTAGTCAGGATGGCGTAGCAGGGAAAGGGTCGTCTCCTGTAGAAGTTGCGCCAATCCCTGGGAACTGCCCGTGTCTGCGGTGGTGGCGATGCGGTTGAGGTCATCTTGCAGGGAACGGGCCTCTGCCAGCAGGCCAACCTGCAGTTTAGCCACCGAAACGGGGGGATTGGTGGAACTGGCATAGGGAGTGCCGTAATCATTTCCCTCGCCAATGCTGCGAAAACTACGCACCAGGAAGTTGGCAATGGCAATAAAGATAAGCAGCGTAAATAGCCCCCCAAAGCCTCCTCCAAACCCGAAGAGGGGAAACAGGAAGGGGAAGCCAAAACCACCGCCGGGGTAGTACCCGCCACCCGGGTTGGTATAAGTGCGAGGGGCCGGGGCCGTAGGCCGGGGAGCCCGAAAGCTGCCGCCGCCAATGCGCCCGCCGGCTCTTGCAGCCCAGGCTCCATCGGCGTGGGCAAACACCAGGGTGAATATCAGGGCCAAGGCTACCAGAGGCCTGATGAAAGGTTTAATCCGTCGAAGAAGTCGTTGAACCATTGCTCTTAAAGGCATTGCTAAGGAGATTGCATGATCCCAATACATGGGCTGTTGGCTGCCTCGATACTAATACCACCGATGCAGTGGCAACCCGGTTAGGAATAGAATGCGTCTTTATCTAATTTAACGCTAAGTTCCGTAACCTTTAGGCGGAAAACAGGGATATCCGGGGCGGAAATCTCTACCGGGGAGCGTCAGCCACCCCCAACGATGGTGACAATTTCAAGCCGGTCATTGGGCTTAAGCAGGGTGGTCTCCCAAAATTGACGGTGCAAAATTTCGCCGTTATATTCCACAGCCACCAGCCGGGGGTTCATGCCCAGGGATTCGAGAAACTGGGGCAGGGGGGTAGATGGGGGGCAGACCTGGGGTTCGCCATTGACCTGAAGGGAAATGGAATGAGCCGTTGAGTCAGTCATGGAGATTTGCATCTTGAGACAACCGAGGATGGAACGTCTTGTGGTGGTTGGTTTGGGCAACAAAATACTGAGAAATTAACGTGGGGTTTTCAGCCTCAATGATGGCCCGCACTACAGCAACCCGATCGGCACCTGCCTGCAAGACTTCTTGCAGATTATCGGTATTGATGCCGCCGATGGCGTACCAGGGCACAGTCGCATGGTCAGCGGCGTAGCGCACGTAGTCTAAACCAGCGGCGGCTTTATCGGGCTTGGTGGGCGTACTGTAAACAGGACCGACACCAATGTAATTAGCCCCTTCTGCTATGGCCCGGTGCATTTCATCAGGGTTGGTGGTGGAACGGCCAATGATGCGATCGCTCCCCAGCAGTCGCCGGGCGACATCAATTGGAAGATCGGTCTGGCCCAGATGTACACCATCAGCATCTACGGCCAGGGCCAGATCAACCCGATCGTTTACCAGAAACAGCGCCCCGTAACGATGACAGAGTGCCTTAAGGTCCTTTGCCACCTGAATGCGGATGCTGTCATCGGTGTCCTTATCTCGATACTGCACAAGCCCCACACCTCCCTGTAAGGCCGCTTCTACCACCGGGAGCAGATTGTCATGGGGAGAAGTCACCAGATAGGTCAACGCCCTCTGCATCTGCTGCAGCCGGTAATGCCCCAGTAGCTCGCTTTCGAGGGTGTAGGTGAGGTAGCGCATGTCTTTGCAGGCGGCGGCAAAGTCACTGCGATAGAGCTTGCCGTATTCTTCCAGCACCCGCAGAGCCTCTTGCAAACGGCAGAAATTAGCCTGCAATACGGCAGCAACGCTTGTGCGCTCAGCTTCTTGGGGATGGGTCAGGGCGGTGCCAGGGTCCCCAGGAGTATCTCGCGCCTGACGAATTTCGGGCGTATGCCATTGGGCCAGGGTTTGCCGCAGCCCCTTAAGCTGTTCTGTCATGGGCTGATGATTCAGCCCAAATCGACACCATTCTTCAATGATGCGCAACCCTTCGCGGGCTCGATCCAGGTTGGCGTCTAAAATGCGATGAACTGCCGTTTCGGCAAACGGTTGAACCCCAGATTTAGATGGGCTTTGGGACGAATCCACCATGCAAGTACCGGAGGCTAAGCGAATAAACCAGATAAACCTTTTCCATCGTAACAAGGATGACAGTCGTCATCAGGATGACGGCCTTTACCCCTGAGAAGAGGCTGACGCCGAGGTAATATCCCGGCTGGATGTGGCAGGAAAAATCTAAAGGTTTGCGACCATTGGTGAACTTTAGTAAATCTATAGGCAACTTTTCCCACACTTAAGTTATGAGTGTGGGCGGTTCGTATTCAGCCTCATGGCTTCTCCACTTATGGTATTTCGCCCTCTCACCTTTGCCGCCCTGGTCGCGGCAGCTCTCCCCATGCTGGTGGGGGCAGAGGCTCTTGGCCAGACCATGATTATTTCGGACCCTCAAGGCCCGGCACCGCAGAGAGAACAACCTCAGGAATATGTGCTGATTCATGTCAATGCCGAATCAGGCAATGACGCCAGCGGCGATGGCTCTCAACTGCAACCCTTTCAGACCATTTCCCACGCCCTGGATGTGGCCGAACCCAATACGGTGATTTTGCTTGCACCTGGGGAGTATAGTGCCGACTCTGGCGAAAACTTTCCCCTGCGGCTGCAGTCTGGGGTAACCGTGCAGGGAGCCGTTGCCACCAACCTGGGTAGTACCGTAATTCGCGGTAATGGGACTCTGGTTGCGGCCAATGGTAACTACCTGCAGGTGGCCATCGTTGGAGTGGATGGTGCCGGCCTCGCGAATGTGACGGTAACCAACCCCAGTTCATCCGGATATGGCCTGGTCGTTGAGGCGGGCAGACCGATTATTCGCTTCAACAGGTTTTTAAGCAGTGGCTACGCCGGAGCCTACGTGGGTGGAACCGCTGCACCCCTGTTCGAGCAAAATATGTTCTCAGAGAATGGTTCCGTGGGCTTGCTGTTAGCAGATCAATCCAGGGCCGAAGTCGTGGGCAACGTCTTCCAAAATACCGGTATTGGTATCCAGATTGCCCCCGGAGCAGAACCACGCATTACCCAAAACCGCATCGTCAGCAACCGGCAGGGGATTGTGATGGCTGCCAACGCCCAACCCCAACTGCAGGACAATGAGATAGCGGGGAATCGTCAAAATGGGCTGATCGAGTTTATGGCAGCGACCAAAACAGCAGCGGCGACGGAAAGACCTACGATGACTAATGCGCCAGGCAATGCGCCACGCCCTTTAGCGGCCCAATCGGGCCTCATTTCGGCTTCCTCAGGAACTCTGGCTGCGGTGGGGGGCAGCGGTTTTGCTCCCCGGTCCCTGCCGGCTCCATCCCATTCAGAACCTGAAACCTCTTTGCCCTCGCCGCCCGCGGCCCATATAGTAGAACTGGATGCGGTCAGGCCAGATGCAGCAGAGTCGGATGCCGTCGAAGGCCCCTCCAATGGAACCACAGCGATTGCCTCGCCATCGTCAGACTTAACCACATCATCCCCGGACGAACCACAGATGCACATACCTATGGAGGAAAATGCCGGGGTGGCCGAGGTCGTTGTAGACCCAGCTTCAGTGGAGGACATACGGGCCACAGAAGATGAGGAAGGTGCGGAACATACGGGGAGCCGGTCTGATCTTCAGGAGAAAATCCCCCAGTCCGAGTTGCTGCGGGTACCTGAAGGAAATATTCCCGCGGGACGGGGGGCTAGCCAAGTCCCTGTCTTGACAGCCATCGGCGAGGCTAATGCTGCCAACCTGACCGCTGACGCTCCGCCACCGCCTCCTTCAAGAGCATCCATGCTGGGACTGGTTTACCGGGTGGTAGTTGCCGTCGCTGACTCCTCCAGCCGGGCCGAAATCAGAGCCCTCGTTCCAGATGCATTTCGAGTTGAAGTTGAGGGTCAAATGATGATGCAGGTTGGGGCCTACCCCACCGAATCTGAGGCTACAGCCATGCTCGAAGAACTACAGCAGCAAGGTATTGAGGCTCAGATCCTCCATATTCCCTAAACCGTTAGGAATGAGGATTTTATAACATCCAATTTTTGTAGGGCAGGCATCCTGCCTGCTCTTGGACAGCCGAGACGGCTATCCCACGTTGAATGTCACTGAATTAAGCTGAAATCAACCCCTGCGAATCGCTGAAAGCCTTGATCTGCCGTAGGGTGGGCAGTGCCCACCAGCCTTATGTCAGTGACATTCATCCCACGTTATTGAATCCCCATTCCTTAACATAAAACTTGAGCCGAAAACACCCTGAGGACAAGTTAGCCCTAAAACCATCCTCAGGGTGTTAGCTATTGGATGAACCAGGGATTAACGTTAACTCTGATCGAGTAATTCTCGAATTTCCTGCAAATTCCCATCAGATTGAATGATCGTAGCTGCCTTCCAAACCGCAAAACCAAACCCAGTAACCGCGGCTATTAGCACTAACGTAGACAGAAATCGACTAAATTCGGAGCCAAAGTAAATACGCATTGCAAACTCCCTTGACCAGACAAGAATAGACACCAGAAAAGGGTAGATCCACCGGTTCAGCATGTGCTGACAACTACTTAACGCTATTTTAATAGTACTGAAAAGAATTGTGTATTGAGAGTTTTGTAAAAAACTCAAATTTTTCTTATCAATTTCATTGAGGCAGCTGATTCATCAGGGATTTTTCGACGCAATTAGCAATCCTTTCGCTGGTTTTTAAGTCAGCGCTAAACCTTGTCCAAGTCCAGAAGTGGCGTTTTGCCTTAGAGAACCTGAGTTCGAGATAAGGCACGACCGTTGAGATTTCACTGCAGCTATCCCCTCTTGGGAGGGGCAGGGGTGGATTAATCCCGGCATTGAGCCGCTTTATCCGTAGTAAATGGGGTATCTGTGGTCGTAGATTTGACCCACCCCGCCCTCCGAGCACCCCTCCCAGGAGGGGAAGTTGCTCAGCATGTCCCTATCGGAAGTTGTCCCGAACTGAGGTTTAGAGAAAACTCCAGATTCCGAGCTGGACTTGGTTTAATGCCTATGGGATATCTCAGTTCTTTCTCCTGAGAGACGTTGATCACCCTCATGCTTCTGACCATAAAGATGGATGTTTTGAAGCCAAAAGAGGCAATCTTATGTTGATCTTTTCCACAAATAATCTGCTGATTCGAGCAATCACCCTGGTAGGTGGTGGTGCCCTGCTGCTATCTATTCTGGGACGAGCAGAAGCAAAGGCTCGGAGACCCGAGACCGTTGAGTGGTTCAACGAGCAGCGGCCCGACGCTCAATGACTGGCTCAGCAATGAGTTGTACTGCCCCTGAGCACTTAGCTCCCGTACTCCAAACCGGCAAGAGAGGGGTAATGGTATCCTCTTAGGGATAAAACCCGTAAATTCAGAGTTTTCAACCTTATATGAAACGCACTCGGCGGTGGTTTAACCAGGCTTGTTTAGGGGTAGCGACGGCAGTTGCGATCGCGGCCTGCGGCGGTGGCAGCGGCATCGACAGCACCGTTAGCGTCGGCTCTAAAGACTTTACCGAACAGCTCATTCTGGGGGAAATGTACGCCCTCATGCTGGAGGAAAACGGCTTTGAAGTGGAGCGCAAGCTCAATCTGGGAGGTACCCCCGTTGCCCAGGCCGCCATCGAGAGTGGTGAAATTGCCTTGTACCCTGAATATACAGGTACGGGGCTGCTGACCGTTCTCAAACTCCCTGCCAGCAGTGACCAGGAAGCGGTCTACAACACCGTCAAAGAAGAATACCAGGAACAGTTTGACCTGGTGTGGCTTGAGCCGGCTCCCATGAACAACACCCAGGCCCTTGCTATGACCGAGGAAAAGGCCGATGAGCTGGGAATTCGCACCATTTCCGACTTTGCCGCCCAGGCGGACGATCTGGTGCTGATTGGTCCCCCTGAATTTGAAGTCCGCGAAGATGGATTACCAGGATTACGGGAAGCCTACGGCAATTTTGACCTGGAAGAATACAAAGCCGTAGATGCCGGACTGCGCTACAGAGGATTGATCGACGGTGAAGCAGACGTCGCCGTCGCCTTTGGCACCGATGGAGAAATCAGCGCCTACAACCTGGTGGTGCTGGAAGACGACCAAAACCTGTTTCCCCCTTACCAGATTGCCCCCATCGTCAGCCAGGCCGCATTAGATCAAAATCCCGGCATTGCCGATGCCCTGAACCAGCTTTCGCCTCTGCTTAACGACGGGGTGATGCGCCAGCTCAATTACGAAGTCAGCGGCAACCAGCGGGAACCGGCTGAGGTGGCCCGAGAATTTTTGGTTGATTCAGGTCTAATCGCGGAGTAAGCCCCATGAGCGCCATCCAGTTTGAAGACGTGTCCCTCAAATTCGCGGGCATGTCGCGCCCGGCAGTGAACCGTGTCACCTGCCAGGTGAACTCTGGCGAAATCGTGGTGATTCTGGGACCATCGGGATGCGGTAAGACTACCCTGCTGAAGATGGTCAACCGCCTCTACGAACCTACGGCAGGCAACATCTTTCTGGATGGCACCAACATCCGCAAGCTCAAGGCCACCAAACTTCGGCAGCAAATTGGCTACGTGATTCAGCAGTCGGGCCTGTTTCCCCACATGACCGTGGCCGACAATATTGCCGTGGTACCGAAGCTGCTGGACTGGGCCAATCCTGACATTCAAGCCCGGATTGATGAGCTGCTGACCCTGGTCAAGCTACCACCGGGGGAATTTCGCCATCGCTATCCCGCCCAGCTTTCTGGTGGTCAGCAGCAGCGGGTCGGCATTGCCCGCGCCCTGGCCGGCAACCCCAAAATCATGCTAATGGATGAACCCTTTGGGGCCATCGACGCCATCACCCGCACCGCCCTGCAGGACGAAATTCTGCGGCTGCAGCGGCAGCTCCACAAAACTATCCTCTTCGTCTCCCATGATGTGGAAGAAGCCCTGCGCCTGGCCGACCGCATTCTGGTGATGGACCGGGGTGAAGTGGTGCAGTTTGATACGCCCTTCAACCTGCTGACCCAACCCGCCAGCGATTTTGTCTATAACCTGCTAGGGGCTGATGACATGGTGCGGCAACTGGGGCTGCTGCGGGTTTCTTCCGTGATGACTGACATCCCCCCCTCCCACAGCAACGGCCACAACCCCACCCTGTCCCAAAACGACAGCCTGCGGGATGCCCTGTCGCTAATTTTGCGGACGGGTGCCCCGACCCTCACCGTCATGGAGGCAGACACCCCTGTCGGGCTGCTGACCCTGGACCACATCCGCGAATGTGCCGTGATTGGGGACGAGGTGAACTGATGGACTATCTCCTCAGCAATCTCGACGAAGTGCTAACGCTCTTACTGCAGCATCTAAGGATGACTGGGATTACCCTGGTGGTTGCGATCGCAATCGCCGTCCCCATTTCCATCCTGGTGACCCGCATTCGCTGGCTTAACGTCCCCGTGCTGGGTAGTTTGGGGATTCTCTACACCATCCCCAGCCTGGCGTTGATTATCTTTTTAGTCCCCCTCTTCGGCCTCAATGCGACATCTGTGATTGTGGCCATGGTGCTCTATACCCAGGTCATCCTCGTCCGCAACCTCACCGTCGGGCTGGATGGCATTAACCCCGCCGTCCTGGAAGCGGCTCGCGGCATGGGCATGAGCATATGGCAGCGATGGTGGCAGGTACAGGTGCCCCTGGTGCTGCCGGTATTCGTTGCTGGCGTGCGAATTGCGGCGGTGGTTTCCATTGCGATCGCTACCATCGGCGCAAAGTTCAACGCTGGAGGACTGGGCAAACTCCTCTTCGACGGCATCCAGACCAACCGCTACGACAAAATTGTTGCCGGTTCTATCGCCGTTGCCGTCCTGGCTTTCGCCGTAAACGCCCTATTGCTGTGGCTGGAGAAACGCACCAATCCTGTTCAACGAATAGCCAAGCAGGCGGCATAAAGGCTTCTCCCTTGTGATGTCTCTCAGGCCCCACGGCAGCAGAACTCTCCTCTGTGGGTTACGGCCAGGGCATAAGCTATCTGCTTCCTTCTGATCGAGTTACGGCCTAACCCACGCTACAGCTTCTGACTTAGAGAGGGAGAGAGAAAGTCAAAACCGGTCATTCTTTCCTCACTTAGCTTCTCCCTCGCTCCCTTGCTCCCTTGCTCCCTTACTCCCTCGCTCGCTTGCTCCCTCGCTCCCTTGCTCCCTTGCTCCCTTACTCCCTCGCTCGCTTGCTCCCTCGCTCCCTTGCTCCCTTCCCTAGAATGTCCCTCTTCCAAACTGCCTACCAATACGCCCTGGATAACGCTGATAAATTCACTGCAGCCCTGCAGGAACATCTGCTGCTGGTGATCATCCCTCTAGCCATTGGTCTGCTGGTAGGGTTGCCCCTCGGCCTATGGAGTGCCCGTTCTAAGGTAATCTCTGCGGTCATGATTAACGGCTTCAACGCCCTGCGGGTGATTCCCAGCCTGGCGGTGCTGTTTCTGGCGATTCCTATCCTGGGGCTGAGCTTCTGGTCAGCTGTCCTGGCCCTGACCTTGCTGGTGATGCCGCCGATTCTGATCAGTACGGACGTAGCTTTCCGCAATATCGACCCCGCCATCCGCGAAGCGGCTACCGGCATGGGAATGCCCGCGCCAGACATTTTGCAACAGATAGAAGTTCCTCTTGCCCTACCCGTTGTCATTTCCGGCATCAAAACCGCCACGGTGGAAGTGATTGCCAGCGCCACCCTCGCCGCCTTTGTGGGTGCGGGCGGACTGGGAGCCTTCATTGTGCTGGGCTTTGCCGCCTATGATCCGGCGATTTTGCTGGTAGGAGCAGTTCCTGTGGCGATACTCGCGCTGATTGCGGAGGTGGGATTGAGTACCCTGCAGAAGGCAGCTCAACCGCCCGTTTAGGTAAAGGGAGCGAGAGAGGAAGAGAGCGAGAGAGGAAGTTTAGAACAAAGTGGATTCAGGATATTAGTAAGGATCAGTATTGATAGGCTTTACGAGAGGGTTTCTAAAGAAAATTCTTTCTTCGCGGAGAGTGTTCTGATTTTTGTGTAAGGGCCAATCAGCCGATTAATCAAGTTTTCTGCAAGCCTTGTAGGGCAGGCGTCTCGCCTGCTCAGCTGGGACAGGCAGGATGCCTATCCCACAAGAGTCCGAACACTCCCCTTCGCGGGCTAATCTTGCTCTCTTTCTCCCTTGCTCTCTAGCTCCCTTCTTGCCGATAGCGTTCTAGCTTTTCTGCGATCGCAGCCTCTACCCACGCCTTCAAAGTGGCATTGTCCGCTTTGGACTGCCATCCGACGATTTCTCGAAGCGACTGATCAAGACTTTGAGGCAACCGTAGGGCAATCGCCTCTCCCCGCCGTTCAGGATAAGGACTGGCAAACCGCCCCTGCGCCGCCCTCGGTTGAGGATTTGAACCGTTGTCAACGGAAGCGCTTGCCGCTTGTTCCAAAGACTGATCTGTCATCACCAGTACACACGATCTTGCCATCTTTAGGAATTAAGTTTATCACCCCTCCTGCGCTTATCACCTACCTTAGTGGTTTGAGGCAACAGGCTCTTCCTTGGTCATGACGAATTCCCATAGACAGGATGTGTAGGCTGGGAAAACCCGGCTTTACCGTTGCAGTTGCTCGGGCTGCATGTCTGCAAAATACTCTCCTGTGGGTTACGGCCAGGGCTAAATCCGCGTACCTATCCGATGATTTGGTTACGGCCTAACCCACGCTACAGCTTTTACCAACCCATCCACCCACCGACTCCCCTGCCTTTCACCCTCCACCCTTCACCCCCACCCACCTCACCCACCTCACCCACCTCACCCACTCTCCACCCTTCACCCTCCACCCTCCACCCTCCTACCCTTCACCCTCCTCACCCATCCTCCTACCCTTCACCCTCCTACCCTTCACCCTCCTACCCTTCACCCTCCACCCTCACCCACCTCACCCACCCTCCACCCGATCGGCCATCCCCACCGCGTAACACCGCCAACCCACCGTGTAACGCGGCATACTGGAGATAGCTTCTCACGACGACTATGGCGACACGATCGACCTTTGTTTATTCAGCAGCAGCGGTACGGCGGATGCTCGGATTAAGTCCGTCGGCCCAGGTACAGCTGCGGGAATTTTTCAACGTCATCTGGGTTTGGGTCAAGGGGCAGCGTCCGACCTTCATCTCCAAGGCCGAGATGAAGTCTCATTTTGTAGAGCACCGCAAAGCCCAGGCCGAGGATTTAGAAGTGACGGACTGGCTGCGAGATCCGCCCCGGTTTACGGTAGCAAATCCTGAAACAGGCTCTCGCCATCTGGTCACCTGCCTGCCGGATCGGGTGGTGTGTGACTGCGAAGATTATCACTGGCAGATCGAGTTCTTCGGCAAAGGCTGCTGTAAGCATGGTTATGCAGCGCTGGCTTACCTCGGGTATGACTCCCTCCATGAGTATCAGGATGATCACCGCCCCTTAAAGCCGGAAGAGCGGTCTGGCAGATTAGAACATTCCGGTCAGCAATTAGCTTTACCCGTATCTGGAGCAGCATAAGGAAAAACCTCCAATCCCAAAGGACCGGAGGCTTGGCTGACGTCTTTAATGGAAATCAAAATCGCTCTTATCTAGAGCAACCCTCGTCAAGGATTCCCTGGAAACTTTCTCGGCATAAAGGGAATCCAGAATTTCCGCAATCTCCCGGAGATGAAAGGGGGCGGAACATCGGCAGCTAAACCGCCAGGTGCTGAGACACCACACCCGAGATGTACTGGGTCCAGTGCTCCACCATGAGCCTGTCGATGGCTTCGACCATCACCCGAATTACCGGCTCAGTGCCCGAAGGACGCACCAGCACCCGACCTTCGCCGCCCATGGCCTGTTCTGCTTCGTGGATTGCCTGCTGCACGGGGTCGCACTCCTGCCAGTGGAGGCGTCGCTCCCGGTCGTTGACGCGCACGTTTTGCAGCAGTTGGGGATAGGTCTGGAAACTCTGATCCACCAGAGCGGCTAGGGAACATCCTGTGGTCTGCACCAGGGAAGACAGGTGCAATGCCGTTAGAATGCCATCTCCCGTCAAACTGTAGTGGTGGCAGAGGATGTGGCCGGACTGCTCACCGCCCAGCTTGGCACCGCGACGGACCATTTCCGCATAAACATGCTGATCGCCCACTTTGGTGCGTACCAGGGTGCCGCCCAGTTTTTCCCAGGCCCGTTCAAAGCCCAGGTTGGCCATCACGGTGGAAACGACGGTGTTATCCGGCAGGCGCTGCTGATCCCGCAGGCGCTGACCCCAGAAGTAGAGGATGTAGTCGCCATCCACCACCCGGCCTTCGGCATCGACGGCCATTACCCGGTCGGCGTCGCCGTCGAAGGCGAAGCCAAGGTCGGCCTGGTGGGTTTTAACGGCAGCCTTCAGCGGTCCCAGATGGGTAGAGCCGCAGTCGACGTTGATGCGATCGCCATCGGGCGTGCCATGAATCACAATCACCTCAGCCCCGGTCTGCTGGAACACCTGAGCCGCTACCCGCGTAGCAGAGCCCCAGGCCAGATCCAGCACAATCTTCATGCCCCGCAGGTCGAGGGTGGGCAGCAGCGGCTCGTGGAGGAAGCTGATGTAGCGGTTTACCAGTTCGGGCCGGTAGTAGCACTGCCCCCAGGTAGCCGATTCCGCCACATCCACGAGGGAGGACTGACCTCGCAGAGCCGCCTCAATCTCAGCCTGTACGCTGCCGGGGAGCTTGGTCCCGTCGCAACCGAAAAACTTGATGCCGTTGTCCCCTGGCGGGTTGTGGCTGGCGGAAATCATCACGCCCCCCAGGGCTTCGCAGGTTTCCGACAGATAAGCTACGGTAGGAGTCGGGCAGAGGCCTACATTCCACACGTCCAGCCCGGCGGACGTAATCCCCGCCGAAAGAGCTGTCGCCAGCATATGACCCGAATTGCGGGAGTCTTGCCCCACAATCACCGGACCGTTGACGATGCCCTTTGCCCGCAGCACCTGCCCGGCCCAGTAGCCAATTTGCATGGCCAGGGGGGCCGTCAACACCTCGCCCACCTGACCGCGAATGCCATCGGTACCAAACAGGGGAGAATTAGGCAGCTGGATGCCGCTTAACCCATCGCAAAAAGGTTGAGAACGGCTGGGCAGCCGCTGGCCAACGGGGACACTGCCCGCCGGCCTGACCGGAGAACTTACCATAAGTATTCCTTTTCATCCTCATCACACACACTCACAGTGGAGAATACCACCTCTGCTCTAGGATGGAACCATCCCTCTGTGCCAATTCCTCCCGAAGATTGGCCCAACACCGCTGATGTCTAGCCATAATGGCGGAACCATGACCGACACGCATCGCCCCCAAGTTCCAGATCCTGCCCTGGCGGAGGGCATTGCTCTGTTTAATAGGGGTGAATATTACGCCTGCCACGACGCCCTGGAAGCCATCTGGATGGAGGCTCCCTCTGCGGAAAAACCTTTCTATCAAGGCATTCTGCAGATAGCCGTGGGGCTGTATCACCTGGGCAACCACAACTGGCGGGGGGCCATGACGCTGCTGGGTGAGGGGGTCAACCGCCTGCGCGCCTTTGAGCCAGATTATGAAGGCGTCGATGTAGCCAAACTGGTGGACTGCGGCTGGGCCTGGCTGATGGCCCTGAATGCCGTAGGAGCAGACCAAATTGCCACCCTGGCGGAAATCGCCAACCAATCCCAGGTCAATCCGCCAACCGCCGAAAACGCCCTAGCACAAAGCGAGGCACCTCTAACCGTGCATGGGGACACGGTTAGCTTACCCGTACTCTATTTATTTCCAATCGACAGTAATACCCCCTAGCGGTACCTCCCCGATGGGAAGTGCTCAAAGTATGGCTCTGGTCAAGGATCTGGGAGCGTTTTGGTAGAAAAGTTAATAAAAACACTGGAGAGTGATGCGGCAATGAGTTCTCATTGCCGCATCACTCTCCTTATCCACCACCCCTCTCCCTGCTACGATTAACCTGTATCCAACAACGCCATGCCTGCCATGCAAATTTATCTGGACTACAGCGCCACTACGCCTCCTCGTCCAGAGGTCATCGAGACGGTGCAGGCGGTAATGACCGAGCAGTGGGGCAACCCCTCCAGTCTGCACCAGTGGGGCAATCGTGCCGCCACCCTGCTGGAGCGGGCGCGGATGCAGGTGGCTGATTTGCTGAATGCGCCCATCGACTCGGTGGTGTTCACCGCCGGGGGTACGGAGGCAGACAACCTGGCCATTTTAGGAGTGGCGCGGCGCTACAGCACTCCCCGGCACCTGATTATGTCTTCGGTGGAGCATTCTGCCATCGAACAACCGGCCCGGCAGCTGGAGATGGAAGGCTGGCAGGTGACCCGTCTGCCCGTGGATGAGCTGGGGCGGGTGAATCCGGTGGACCTACGGGCAGCGCTGCAGGACAATACCGTGCTGGTGTCTATTATTTATGGCCAGAGTGAGGTGGGGACGTTGCAGCCCATCGAAGCCCTGGGACAAATTACTCGGGACCATGGTGCCCTGTTCCACACGGATGCGGTACAGGTGGCGGGGCGGTTGCCCATTGATGTGCAGACCCTGCCGGTGGATTTCCTGTCCCTATCCAGCCATAAAATCTATGGTCCCCAGGGGGCCGGGGCCTTGTACGTTCGTCCTGGGGTGGATTTGCTGCCCCTGGTTTCGGGCGGGGGGCAGGAGTTTGCCCTGCGGTCAGGTACCCAGGCGATTCCGAACATTGCGGGATTTGGGGTGGCGGCGGAACTGGCGGCCCAGGAGATGGCGACGGAAACCCTGCGGCTGATTGGGCTGCGCGATCGCATCTTCCACCACCTCGCATCCTTCCCCCACCTCGCTCCCACGGGGGATCTGCGCAACCGCCTGCCCCACCACGCCAGCTTTTACCTGCCCACCGCCGACGGCGAACAGGTCAGCGGCAAAACCCTGGTGCGGCAGATGAACCTGGCCGGGATCGGCATCAGTGCCGGATCCGCCTGCCATAGCGGCAAGCTCACCCCCAGCCCGATTTTGAAGGCCATGGGCTACTGCGATCGCGCCGCCAAATGCGGCATTCGTCTCACCCTGGGTCGCCACACCACCGTCGAAGATGTGGACTGGACCGCCACCGTCCTGCAGCAGGTCGTCACCCGCTGTCTGGATACCCTGGCGGTTTCCCCGGTATAAGTTTTACTGTCGAGATCAGAACCTATCCCCTATGACCGCAATTCCCACCAGCCTGGAAGCAGCCATCGCCCAGTCCCGCGCCGCCACCCGTGCCGCCATCGAAAACGGCGTCCCCCGCATGATTGTGGAATTCGCCTATCCCGAACTGAAGGGGCAGCCAGTGGCCGAGCAGTTCTATCCGGTTCTGCAGGACATGGGCCTGGTCTTTAAGATGTACTTCCCCGATGCGGGGGCTGCGGCCCTGGCGCGACGGGATTGGGGCAATCCCGAATTTGTGGTGCGGGGCATCGGCGAACTCCAGGGCCAGATGGAGCCCGACGACAATGCCTACATCTTTGTGGAGCCGTCCTCCGTCGAGGTGTCCCAGGTGGAGGAAATGTGCAACGAGGCCGGGGACAAGTTCATCATCATGCTCAACCCCAAGCTGGAGGATGTGGCCACCATCGGCATCGGTTACGCCGGGCGGCAATTGCGGGAACGGTTCCTCAGCACCCTGGAGACCGTCTACTACCTGCGTCCCATGGATGGGGCGATTCTGTTCCGTTGCTATCCTTCCCCCTGGCAGGTGTGGCAGGAAACCGCAGAAGGCGACTATACTCTGCTGGCCGAACTGCCCCAGCGCCCCTCTGGCGAAGCCCTTGACAGAATTTTGATGGGGGAACAGTCCACCGACAGCAGCGCCCAGGAAGCAGGACAGCCCTCCCCCGCTAAGCCAAAAAGAGGAGGCTTTTTGTCAGAATTACAGAGCTTCATTAGGGCCCTTTCACAATAGGACTTTTGCACTATTCCTGTTTTTTGGGATTTGCCCCATCTACCTGCGAATGTCAGCGAAAGATCGGATAATAGTCAGGGTTCTACTGAAAATTCAGTTAGCCCAATTTTTCGTTAACGTAATTATCTCTATCCAAAAACTTTTCTATACCGCCGAGGTTTGCAGGGAAGCAAATTCAGGCCAATAGGGAGAAAATCTAAATATCCACATCTCATAACAAACAGGCGTCTGCCGTTTAAAACGACAGATTTAGCCCCATAAACTGGTCTTACTCAAGCTCTGGCAGCTTGTCTCGGGCAACCCATTTAAAGACCGAAATCTCTTTACCCCATCTGTTCCACGACTGGCGAGTGACAACAACCTATGCGCATCTTGAAAACCCAGACCTTACGGGGACCCAACTACTGGAGTATCCGCCATCCCAACCTAGTTCTGATTCGATTGGATCTGGAAGACCTTGAAGATCGTCCCTCAGACCAAATTCCTGGGTTTTACGAAGCGCTGGCTGACACTTTGCCTAGCCTGATTGAGCACTTCTGCTCCCCCGGTCACCGGGGCGGTTTCCTCAGTCGGGTGCGCCAGGGCACCTACATGGGCCACATTGTGGAGCACGTTGCTCTGGAGCTGCAGACCATCGCCGGGATGCCAGTTGGCTTTGGCCGCACCCGCAGCACCTCCGAGCATGGCGTTTACCAGGTGGTGTTTGAGTACGTCAGTGAGCAGGCCGGACGCTACGCCGCCCGCGCCGCCGTGCGCCTGTGCAACAGCCTGGTAGAAACGGGCCACTACCCCAAGGAAGAACTGGAAAAAGACCTGGCTGATCTGGCGGAATTCCGCCTCGAATCAGCCCTCGGCCCCAGCACCGAAGCCATTGTGAAAGAAGCAGAGGCCAAGCATATCCCCTGGATGCAGCTGCCCACCCGGGCGATGATTCAGCTGGGCTACGGTCGCTACCAGCAGCGGGTCCAGGCCACCCTCAGCAGCCGCACCAGCATCCTCGGGGTGGAGCTGGCCTGCGATAAGGAAGGTACCAAGCAAATCCTGCGGGATGCGGGCGTTCCTGTTCCTCGCGGCACAGTGATTTCGTTCCTGGATGAGCTGGAAGAAGCCATTGAATACGTCGGCGGCTATCCTATTGTGGTCAAGCCCCTGGACGGCAACCATGGCCGGGGCATCACCATCGACATCGACAACTGGAAAGACGCCGAAGAAGCCTACGACGCCGCCCGGGAAGTGTCCCGCGATGTCATCGTCGAACGCTACTACCGGGGACGGGATCATCGGGTTCTGGTCATTAACGGTCGAGTGATAGCCGTAGCCGAACGGGTTCCCGCCCATGTGGTCGGCGACGGCAAATCCACCATTGAAGAGCTGATCGAAATTACCAACCAGGATCCTCGCCGGGGCGAAGGCCACGACAACCTGCTCACCCGCATTGAGGTCGACCGCACCACCTGGCAACTGCTCGACCGCAAGGGCTACACCCTGGATACGGTGCTACCCAGGGGCGAAGTGTGCTATCTGCGGGCCACCGCCAACCTCAGTACCGGCGGCATCGCCATCGACCGCACCGACGACATCCACCCCACCAACCTGTGGATTGCCGAGCGCATCGCCAAAATCATTGGCCTTGATATTGCCGGTATCGACATCGTTACCACCGACATCTCCAGGCCCCTGCGGGAAACCGACAGCGTTGTGGTAGAAGTTAACGCCGCCCCCGGCCTGCGGATGCATGTTTGCCCCAGCGAAGGCATCGCCCGCAATGTGGCCGAACCCATTTTGAATATGCTGTTCCCACCGGGGCAGCCCAATCGCGTCCCCGTAGTTGCGCTGACCGGCACCAACGGCAAAACCACCACGACCCGCCTGACAGCTCATATCTTCAAGCAAACCGGGCAAATCGTCGGCTACACCACCACCGACGGCATTTATATCGGCGAAAACCTGGTGGAACCCGGCGACACCACCGGCCCCCAGAGCGCCCAGCTGATTCTGCAGGACCCCACCGTTGAAGTGGCGGTGCTGGAAACCGCCCGAGGGGGCATTCTTCGCTCTGGTCTGGCCTTTCAGAAGTGTGATGTGGGGGTCGTCCTCAATGTTGCCGCCGACCACCTTGGCCTGGGGGACATCAACACCATCGAAGATATGGCCCACCTCAAGAGCGTTGTGGTGGAAACGGCTCGCCCCAGCGGCTATGCCGTCCTCAATGCGGATGATCCCCTGGTGTCGGCCATGGCCCAGCGGGTGAAGGCTCAGATCGCCTACTTCTCAATGGATCCCCACAACGATCTGGTGCGGAACCATACCCAGCAGGGGGGATTAGCGGCCATCTACGAAAACGGCTACCTTTCCATCCTCAAAGGGGACTGGCTGCTGCGCATTGAGCAGGCCGAGAAAGTGCCCCTGACCATGGGAGGGTTGGCCCCCTTCCAGATTGCCAATGCCCTGGCAGCCAGCCTTGCCGCCTTTGCCCAGGGGGTCGATATCGAGCACATCCGGCAGGCGCTGCTCACCTTCCAGGCTTCTACGAGCCAGACCCCTGGACGGATGAACCTGTTCAACCTGGGCAAGTACCACGCCCTGGTGGATTACGCCCACAATGCCGCCAGCTACGAAGCCCTCGGCGGTTTCGTGAAAAACTGGCCCGGTCGTCGCATCGGCGTGGTCGGTGGCCCTGGAGACCGTCGGGATGATGACTTCATCACCCTGGGCAAGCTGGCAGCCCAGATGTTCGACGAGCTGATCATCAAAGAAGACGACGACACCCGTGGGCGACCCCGTGGCGATGCCGCCAAATGGATTACCCACGGCGTCGAAGAAGTCGCCAATCAGGTCAGCTACCGCACCATTCTGGACGAAACGGAAGCCATCGAAACCGCCCTGGATGAAGCGCCAGAGGGTGGCCTGGTGGTAATTCTGCCGGAAAGCGTGACCCGGTCCATCAACCTGATTAACGCCCGCAATCCTTTGCCGGACCCGCAGATTACAGAGACAGTCCACGCCGCCGAAGCAAAGGCGGAGGCCGGGACTGCCGAGGAATCGACAAATTCGGCCTCAGACCAATATGCCGAAGCTCACCTGTAAACCTCCGTTCGGGACAACTTCCGATAGGGACATACTGAGCAACTTCCCCTCCTGGGAGGGGTGCCCGGAGGGCGGGGTGGGTCAAATCTACGACTACAGATACCCCATTTACCACGGATAAAGCGGCTCAATACCGGGATTAACCCACCCCTGCCCCTCCCAGGAGGGGATAGCTGCAGTGAAATCTCAACGGTCGTGCCTTATCTCGAACTCAGGTCACCTGTAAAGAATCTTCCTTAGGGGCGAACGCCATTCGCCCCTACAAATTGTGGAATCTAAGTAAAATTCGGCTCTATCAAAAAGCGAGGGAGTCTCAACGTTGAGACTCCCTCGCTTTGCTTTATTTGGTGGCGGGGCATGGATTTGAACCATGGACCTTCGGGTTATGAGCCCGACGAGCTACCAGACTGCTCTACCCCGCGTCGTTTGTTTAGTATAGCGAAAAATGTTCAACATCAACAATTTTTGGGAGTTTTTTTCTGAGAAAAGTTTTTTGGGCAGGAAGCGGTCCCCCAAAATCTATACCAGGTCCAGCTCGGAACCAAGTCCAGAAGTGGAGCTTTCCCTCAGGCAAAACTCCACTTCTGGGCTTGGACAAGGTTTAGTACATCAAGGGTAATTCACCGACTACATCTAGACGCTTGAACCGCCCCAGCTCCATGTAGGTTTCCGCCAGAACGTCGGCTACGGAGGGCAGAATCCAGCCCATCTGCCGCAGGGTGAAGATGGCGGTGGCATACTTCGCTCGCTTCGAGCCATCCACTACTTTGATGGCAACGCCCAGGCCTTCGCCTACTCGCCCGATACACTGAATGCCCTCTGCACCGGATTTGCTGACCAGTTCTCCGTCGGTCAATTCCATCAGGCGGGTGTCGAAAGCATCGGGACCGCCCACCATCTCGGGATGGCTGGTCATGGCCCGGATGATGCGCTCCATATCCAGGCTGTCGCCGGAGGAAAGCATGGCATACAGGGTAGCCATCTGCCGCAGCTGCATGAAGTAGGTCGGGGCACCACAATCATCGTGGGCGCAGATGAACTCATCAGAAGGCATCCCCAACAGTTCCGATACCCGCGACACAATCAGCTTTTGGATGGGATGATTGCGGTCCAGGTAGCTCTCCAGGGGCCAGCTGCGCTGCTGACAAACCGCCAGCATCCCTGCATGTTTACCGGAACAGTTATGCTCCAGGGGGCTTGTCCTGCCTTCTGGAATCGGGCACTTGAGGGCAGTGGGGTCAACGTCGGCCTTCCAGAGAATGTGGAAGGCCTGGCGTACCTGCTCAATCCGCCCCTGGTGGGAGCCGCACATGATAGCCAGGTCTTTGTCGTCCAGCTCAAACCGCTCCAGCACCCCGGCGGAGGTTACCGCCAGGGCCTGAAAAGGTTTGAGGGCCGACCGAATGAAAGTTCCCAGCTCGGGGTTGCCTGCGACAGAGAGGTTACGCCCCCGGTTGTCGCAAACCACCACATGGGCCACATGGGTGGATTCGACAATGCCCTCCCGCAGGAGCTGCACGTCTAGTTCTTTGGTTTGATGACGGTTTACCCTACTGCTGGTCATGGCAAAGACTCTGACACGATAAATCTGGGGCTGGGGGAAAAGGGATAGACTGGGACATTTGGATACCCTAAAGCAACTGCCAGGACATCAGCCCTAGGCCCAGCAGGGCCGCCATGGCACCAATAGTACGCCGAATGCGGCGCAGCACCGGCAGCACCTGGTAGTCCACAATGAGTCGATCGCGGTTAGAGACCTCTTCGGGCTTGACCCATAGCTGACCATCGTACCAGCCAGACTCTTCGTAGGGCACAGTGGTTTGCCGCAGCCGCCCCCCCACATGGGACCAGCCCACATAAAGCTGCAGCAAAGCCAGTAGAGGCAGCACCATGGCCCCCATGGCCGCACTCAGGGCAAAGGGCAGAGGATGCTTGGCCGGGGCAAAGCTGGCCGCCGCCATGGGGCCGGCAATGCCCCATCCTACCAGCCACAGCACAATTACGGGCTTGAGGTAGCCCCACAGGCTGCGACTGCCCCAACCGTAAAACCAGGACCCGCTAACGTCTTGGTACTCGTTAATGGGCTGCTGCTCAGCCGGAACCGGACATCGTTGAGGCATTTCCACCGACATAAGACAAACCTAGCTATACCCTAAACGAATTACCCAAAATTAGGAATCCTGGGCAGACTGCGGCTGATAGGGCAGGCGGGTGGCGTGGCCCCAGAAGGCTTCCAGGTCGTAGTACTCCCTCGCCTCGGGCATGAAGACATGGACGATGACTTCCCCATAGTCGAGCAGGATCCAATTGCCTTCGGTCTGACCCTCTACCCGCAGGGGTTGGCGGTTGTAGTCGTCTTCTAAGGTGTCCTGAATCGAGCGGGTAATGGCCCGGACCTGCACCGAAGAAAAGCCTGTGGCCAGCACAAAGTAGTCGGCCAGGTAAGAGACATCCCCCACTTCGAGGATAGTGATGTCGGCGGCTTTGCGATCCTCGGCGGCGGCGGCGATCGCATAGGCCAGTTGCTTCGCGTCCTCATCCTTGACATTGGGAAACTGAATCACGGTGGAGCTAGACGCGCCAGCGTTGGCCTTTTGGTTGGGGTTCTGGAAGTTAGTCATAGGCAAAGTTAAAAAGACGATTTAGGGGTAAACGGGTGAACAAAAGATGCCAGAAACTGGCTGTGGACTTGATTCATCATCATTTGTACCTTCCAACTCAACAAAAACTTAAACCGCCTGGGGCTGGATCGTTGACCGCTAGCGACTGGCGGTGAGGAACCAGTTGCGGGTCAGCACCGCCCTGGGGTGGATGGGCCTGCCCCGCTCCATCAGGTGAGCCAGGGTGGCGTCGCAGGTTTTGTAGACGGCAGTGGATAAATCGTGATAGCAGAGGGAGCGGAGATGGTTCAGGTGCTCGGTCTGGCCCCGTCCCGGCTCCAGGGAGTCCGCCAGGAACACAATGCAGCTTAAAGGACTCATGGCGGGGTGGCCGAGGGTGTGGTTGGCGATGGCATCCAGCACTTCCCGGTTCTCTACCCCAAACTCCCGCCGGGCGACCAGGGCGCTCACATCCGCATGGAGCAAGTGGGGATGGGCTGCATCCACCGGGTCGATGGTGAGCCCTGCTTCACAGGCCAGAGACAGTAACTTATCTGGTTTGAAATACTTGGCCAGGTCATGCATCAGACCCGCCTGGGCCGCATCGCTGATGTTCTCCCCTTGGTGGCTGGCCAGCTCTACCGCCATGGCCTCTACCCGCAGACAGTGGGCTAACCGGGGGGCAGGAACCCGAGCCTTTAGCCAGGTCAACACCTGCTCACGTAACGCGCTTTCAAAAAATGTCATGCAGCCAAACGAATCCGCAATGCCCTCATTGTCTACTTAATGCTCCTATTGTAAGGGATGACTATCCCAACCCGCAGAAGCCAATGATCCCGTAAAGTTTGAGTTCCCAAACCGGTCACAGCGTATATCATGTTCCACAGCCTCCAGGCCAGGTAGGCACCCTCGGTCATCAAGGGCTGGTATTGAAGCTCAGATATCCCCCGTTCAGTCTTAAGCAAGATTTTAGATTTGGGGCTGAACTTTGATATCGGTTAGCGACCGTTACACCATTGGTTGAGTTTGGGAGTCAGGTCATGCCCCAGTCTATACAAGGCATTGTTATCGCGCTGCTGATTAGCCTGCTAATTGGCGTCATCATTGGGTTTTACCTGCGTCAGAGTCGCATTAACGACCTCTCCGATGCTGTGAAACAGCAGAAAAAACGCACCGAGGAAGTGGAGCAGGAACACGAAAAGCGCCTGCAGGAGGCCACCCTGCAGCTCCAGAAAGACTACGAGCAGCAGCTGGCCGAAAAAATTGAGCTTTACCAAACCCAGTATGATCAGCAGGTCAGCGAACTAGAGTCTGAATATAATGCCCGTCTGAGTATGGTGGGACCTGCTGCGGCTGGCATGAGCCCGCAGGCCCTGGGGGCCTCAGTCATGGCAGCTGGAGCGCCAGCCGACGCCGTTGCCATCGAACAACGCATTCGCAAGCAATACGAAACTCGCCTCAAAGAAGCGGCTCAAAAGATTCAGCAAGCCTATGAGCAGCATCTCAAGCTCAAGCTGAACGAGTCTCGCGAGGCTCTGCAGCAAGACTACGAAAGACGTCTGGCGGAGAAAATCGAACATTATCAAGACCAACTCGATGCCCATCTGGCCCAGCTCCCTGCGGCGGTTGGCCCTATGGCCCTATCTGCCGGATCGGGGCCAGTTCCCGTTGAGGCTGCGGTGACTGGCAATGCAGACCTGTCGGCCTTTGCGCGAGACCAGCTAGAAGCCGAACTGCGCCGGGAATATGAGCAGAGACTGGCCGAAAAAATTGAGCATTACCAGGATGATATGGACCAGCGTCTGCAAGCGCTGGAGCAGGAGTACGAAGATCGAATCAGCCTGATGCAGGCGGCTACTCCAGAGGTACCTACCCCTTTAGCATCTGAACCTTCCCAGGCTCAAATGGAAGACCTGGAAAATCAGCTCAGCCTGCAAATCGAAGCACGCCTCAAAGCTGAATATGATCAGCGCCTTGCTGAAGCTATTGAGCGCTATCAGGATGAAATGGTTGAGCGCACCCAGGCTCTAGAGCAAGAATACGAAACCCGTCTGCAACTGGTGCAACAGCAATCCAATGCCGCACCGGCTGCGCTTCTATCAGATACAGATGCTGTCGCTGCGGCTGAAGCATTATTGGCCGATTCGGCCTTCGCCGCTGAACCCGGTGCACCTCCCGCCAATCTACCGGAAGACTTTGGCGATGGTCCTTTCCCAGAAGCAGAAACAGACAAAACCTCAGAATTTGAGTTGGATACAGAATCTCCAGAAATATCGTTGCAGGAAGAAGAGACGGTAGCACCATCGGAATTAGACACCGATACCGCAGGCATTCCCTTCCCAGGAGCAGACTTTGCGGACTCTGCCACCGTAGAATCTACCCTCTTTTCTGACCAGGCCAGGGCCGACGAGGGCAATCTCGATCAGGGCGAAGTAGAAGATCTGGGCCTGGAACTAGAGCCTCCGGAACTAGAGCCTCCACTAGAAGAAACGCCCCTTGACTTTGGGGTCAATGATTTGGAGTCGGCCCCACCATCTCCTGCCGACAGCCCCCAGGGCAACCCCCTCGATCTGGATGACCTGCTCACGCTGGATGATGGAGAAAATCTAGTGGCCGAACCGCCCTCCATGGATGACGACAGCTTTAACCTGGATAATCTGGAGGATCTGCTGAAGGAGCAGGAAACCGAAGATAATTCAGAGAATCTATTCGACGATTTAGACGACCTCAGTAATCTGAGTTGAGCAAAGCCAATTGTTCACCCCTTGCGGAGTCTCAACCTACCGTAGCTGTACCCGCAAGCTGGGTTTCTTGGGCCACCACTGATTTCAGTTCTTGAGTCAGGTCATCTTCGCTGCGGTGGGCTTCCCAATTGCCGCTGTCAAATTGCCCAATACGCCATTCACCACTCATGTAGGTGGCATCTTCAGACACGGTGCCGGTATATTCAATCGGGGCTTGGGCTGAAGCCAGATACCGCTTAACAAAAGTCAGGCGGCGACCGGCAATGGTGCCACTGAGGCTGGCTTCTCCTAAGTAACCGTCATCCATAGTTCGGCCACTGATAGTATTGCCCCCCTGGGCAAAGGTGACCTCAAACCGAGTCGGGTTGCCCCGCTGCCAGTAGGTGCCTAGCCACATGCCGCTGATATCTGCTGCCATAGTTGCCAATGTTTTGCTACTGAACTAGCCTATCCCAGCCCAAGTTGCCAGAGCCTTACGGGCTTGCCAGGCAGGGTAACCCCTACGTTGATCTCTTCCGCCGGGGTTTGAAGGCCATCTACAATTGTTTAAATCCTAACAATTAAGGAGCACCGTCATTTATACCCGTCCCCTCGCTCGCCTGATTGAAGAGTTCCAGCGATTACCCGGCGTTGGGCCTAAATCGGCCCAGCGGTTGGCGCTGCACATTCTCAAACGCCCCCAGTCAGAGGTACAGGCGCTGGCCCAGGCGCTGATAGATGCCAAGGCGCAGGTAGGGCAGTGCTCCATATGTTTTCACCTATCTGCCGACACCGTTTGCGATATCTGCCGGTCTACAACCCGCGATAATCAAACCATCTGTGTCGTGGCCGACTCGCGAGACGTCATCGCCCTGGAAAAGACGCGGGAATACAAGGGTAAGTACCATGTTTTGGGGGGGCTGATTTCTCCTATGGATGGGGTTGGCCCAGAGCAGCTTAACATTGGCCCCCTGGTCCATCGGGTGAATAAAGAAGAGACTCAAGAAGTCATTCTGGCCATTAGCCCCAGCATTGAAGGCGACACCACTACCCTCTACATTGGCCAGTTGCTCAAGCCCTTTACCCGCGTTACCCGCATTGCCTTTGGCCTACCAATGGGGGGAGATTTGGAATACGCCGACGAAGTAACCCTGGCCCGTGCCCTGGAAGGACGACGGGACCTGGAATAATACCGCTTGTGTTAGAAGTCTTGTGTTAGAAGTCTTGTGTCAGAAGTAGGGTGGGGCTAGTCCAACTGCAGAGGGGCTGTAACAGGGGCCGACTCATTATCGGGGGAATTGGAGATTTGGGGCGTTGAGAGATTGAAGCCAACCACAGCTAACAGCAATCCAATCACCATCCCCGTCGCAACTGCCCAGCCATGGCTGGGGTCCAGGGTACAGAGTAGCTGGCGCTGGCGGTTATAAATATGGATGGTCCAGCCAGTCTCTATAGAGCAATCCAAGCGGGGCTGAGAATGTGTTGATTTCATCAGACTGCCTTCCTGATTTAATATTGACTACCCGATTTGCGATGCTGGACGGCAGTAACGCCATCCTCGGCCAGCAGTTGACCAGACTCTACTTTGGCGTAGATCAGCTGATGATCCCCGGCGGGCATGTGGTTTTGGATGGTGCATTCCAGATATGCCAGGGCATCGGTCAGTACAGGGTTGCCGTTATCGATCAGGCGAGATTCCAGATGGGCAAACCCGTCTGGAGACGATTGCTGGCAAGAAAAATGTCGCCGTACCGAGCGTCCTGCTTTGAGAATATTGAGCACAAAGGTAGTCCCCGCCGGCAGGTAGCCGAATACCGGGTCGCTGGCAGGCAAAGACAGCATAATCCCCGGAGGGCTAAAGGTGGCCTGGGTCACCCAGGCGGTGAGAATGCCGGTACAGCGATTGTCTCGGCAGATTGTCGCCACACAAAGCGATCCAATCACCCGACCCACGGCTTGAGCGGTACGATCGGCCTGGGCATCGGTCACGGCCTGGCGGGGGACCTGCTGCTTCGACTGGCGGCGAATCTGCTGGGCAAATTCTCTGCCATTCGTTTCGCAGGCAATCAGGGTGGCCCGGTCGGGGCTAAAACGGACCCGCACGGGGTCAAAACCAAACCGATAGCCTGCATCCCGCAGCTTTTGCTCCAGCAGGTCAATGGCTTCACCGCTCCAGCCGTAGGAACCAAAGACTCCAGCCAGCTTAGTTTTGGGTACATTGGCAAGAATGGTGCCCAGGGCCGTTTGAATTTGCACCGGGGCATGACCCCCTAAAGTAGGAGAGCCAATTACAAAGCCGTCGCAGGTCGCCACTATGTCGGCAATAGCTTCGGCTGGGGTGACTTCGCAGTTGATGGCTTCTACCGTGACGTCAGCCGTCATCAACCCTTTGGCAATGGCGTCTGCGAGCTTGGCAGTATTGCCATAGGCAGAGGTATACAGCAGCGCGACCCGCAACCGACGCTGGGTTTGGTGCTGGCACCAGTGGCGATAATCTTGCCGCAATCGGCTGAGGCTGTACTTCACGAGAGGACCATGGCCCGGAGCCAGGCACTTCAGCGTGAAGGGTTCGAACTGATCCAGGGCCGTTTCGACCTGCTTTGCCTGGGGGGCTTGCAGACAGTCAAAGTAGTAGCGGCGATCCTCCGTGAGCTGTCGCCAGTTTTCATCCCACAGGGCATCGCCGCAAATATGGGCGCTGAAGAGCTTGTCACTGTAAAGAATTTGAGTCGCCGGGTCGTAGGTACACAATCCATCGGGCCAGCGGGGGGTGGGCACGCGGCTAAACTCAAGGCGATGGCCCTGGCCTAACTCAAGCACATCTCCAGAACGTACCGGGTAGAGGCAATCTTCCCAGGCAATCAGGGCTTGCTTGAGGGCATTAGCGGCGGGGCGCGAGCACACCACAACGGCCTGGGGAGCCAGTTCACGCAGTTGTTCTAGGGTGGCCATGCGATTGGAGTTAACATGGCTGACGACGATGTAGTGGATGTCGCGAAACTGAATATGGTGGGCCAACTCTCCTAAATAAATCGCGGTGAATGACTCTCCCGGCGGATCGATCACCACATTTTTGTCGGCTTGAATCAGGTAGGAGTTGGCGGTAGTGCCCCGTCGCAGGCCATATTCCACTTCGAACTTGAGGCGGTCCCAGGTGCGTGAGCGCAGTACCTTGGTATGCAACCCAATGGCGGCGACCTGCACATCCCGAGGGCGGGGCTGAGTTTGAACCGACATTGTTGTAGACGTTGTAGGTTGTGTCATAGGACAAAAGGGGTAGCGACTTATGGTCCGTCAGGGATTGGGCGAGACAATATTGGGCAAGACAATATTGGGCAAGACAATATAAACCCTGTCCAGGTCCAGAAGTGGAGTTTTACCTTAGAGAAAACTACAGATTTCGAGCTGGACTTGATATAGATTGGGCGAAAAAATTTGCTTCAACCTCAGTGAGCTTTCTAAAAATAGTGTTCGGAGAGGCTTACTCTTGGCTGTTTGCCTCCACCAACTCATTAATGAACCGCATGCGATGGCGGCGAGAAATTTGCTGCTCGGGGTCAATGCCATCGAAAGTAGGCGGAATCCACACGCGAATGACCAGCAAGCCCCCCAGCACCAACAGAAAGGCACAGGTCGCCAGCACCTGAATCCACGGAGTTTCTAGCACTCCCCGCACAATAATTTCCCGCAACACCGACACAATGGACACCTCTACCGCCACACCAATGGAAACCCGGTGCTCCTTCAGGTAGATAATTAGCAGTCGAAACAGCTCTACCAGAATCAGCAGAAACAGAATATCGGCGGTGACCTGGGGAAAATCTAACGGTGGCAATAGGGATAAAAACATCTCCCTGAGCTGCATCACCATGAAGCTGAACAGCCCAATGCATAGGGAAATCACAATCATGTCCTGCACCAGTTCCAGCACAGAGACCACATGACTGCCCTTCAGGAATGCGAACCAGCGAGGCGCGTTGGAGGGAGAAGAGAATGAGGACATAGGAGTTACCGTTTGAAGAGAGCAGGGGAAGCGTTAATGGATGGGGGGAGTGAGGTAGGTACGTTGCTCGGGGGAGGGGGCTGTCACCCAAATGGGATAAACCCACTCAATGGGCCTAAGTCATGAGCCACAGGAGCGCATGGCGCTGACATCAAAAAGCGATTGAGCCGTCTGGCTGGAGGATGGGCACTGCCCACCGGGGCCAGAACCACTGCATCGACAGGTTGGGTCGCCGCTAGTAATGACTTCCCGCTTTGCGATGGTGCACCGCTGTCAGCCCATCTGTATTACTTACCCGCCCGGTTGCGGCAGTGCAGTACACCAGCCAGTGGTCGCTGGCTTCGATGCGGTGAGTAACGGTGCATTCCACGTAAGCCAGAGCTTCGGCCAAAATTGGAGAGCCGTTGCTGGCATCGTAAGTGGCAATGCCTGCAAAGCGGTCGGCACCGGGCGGGAACCGCTTCAGAAAATGTTTCATCAGCCGGTGATAGTTGCCTTCTTGCAGCACGTTGAGTACGAGGGTATCGTCGACCTGTAAGAGGGACTCAATGGCTCGATCTTTGGCCACAGCAATGGCTACCCCCAGGGGCTGAAAGCTGGCTTGGGTTACCCAAGATGCCAGCATGGCGCTGGCCACTGCTCCTTTGCGGGCGGTCAGAATGTAAAGACCGCTGCTGAGCCGGCCCAGGGCCTTATCCAGATCAGCATTTAAATTGCAGACTTGCTTCTCAGTACGGTCTTTGCTGAGCCACTGCCCCAGGTCGGTGCCCGCCTCTTCGCAAAGTTTTTCGGTCGTTTCGGACGGAACATCCTTAATCACGATTGGGGTAAAGACTTCCGTTAGCCCCAGTTCCTGGAACCGATTGCGCAGGGGATAAATGGGCTCATCGACACCGCCGCCGGTCTCAAACAGACCAATGCATTGCTGACGATGGGCCGCTGCCAGAATGGTGCTGAGGGTAGGGTGCAGGCGAGTCTTTTCTCCCTGGGGAGGCATACCAATTACCAGGCCGGCAGCATCGTGGGCAATTTCCCGCACTTCATGGGAGTCGACATCGGCGATGTTGACCAACTCTACTTTGGTGTCAGTCTTGGCGATGCCTCGGGCAACGGCCTGGGCGATGCGATCGCTGTAGCCGTAATCTTCTATGAAAAATACCGCCACAAACGGTTCTGCCTTCGATTGGGCTTCGCTCCAGGTGCGGTAGCGGTCAAGCCAGTCTTGTTTGTGGTGCCATAACAGCGGGCCGTGGCCGGTAGCCACTAACTCCACCGACAGGGGAGCCATGCGCTTGAGGGCACCCAAGACAGATCGGGCGTTCGGCCCCATTAAACAGTCGTAGTAGTATTGAAAGTCTGCCTCCAACAGTTGGGGGGCTTCGTCGTACAGGGCATCGTCGCAGTAGTGCATACCAAACACATCACAGGTGTAGAGCACTCCGGTGCCGCTGTCATAGGTAAGGATAGTATCCGGCCAGTGCAGGTTAGGGGCTGAAATAAACTCCAGCCGATGGCCATTCCCCAAGTCCAGGCTGTCGGCACTTTTGACAATGTGGCTCTGAAATGGAGTGTGGACCTGATTTTGCAAAAACTGCATCGCCACCTTTGAGCCCACTACGGTAATTTGGGGAGCCAGCTGCAGGAGGTCTTCTATGAGCCCACTGTGGTCTGGTTCTGTGTGGTTGACGATGAGGTAGTCAATCTCAGTGGGGTCTACCAGATCCCGCAGACAGTCAAAGTAAAGCGACTCAAACTTGCGATGGGAGGTATCTACCAGGGCAACTTTGTCAGCCTGAATGAGAAACGAGTTGTAGGTAGTGCCGTTCTGCAGCTCGAATTCGATATCGAAGCGGTCCCGGTCCCAATCGAGACAGCGCATGGCGATGGAATCGCGAGCAATCTCGGCAGTTTGCATCGTGAGCCGGGAGGCCGGACTCGGTGCAAGGAGCGAATCTGTCAGTGCAACCATAGGAGCTTTCTATCCTGGATGAGCGATTGATAAGCTTAGGTCTATAATTGCTCGCGTGAGAAGAATTGTAAAATGTCAATCTCAAAAGACACTCATAAGCATTCCATATAGCCTTTCTAAAATCTGATTTGTTCTATAAATCACACAGGCTGCTCTCCCACAGGGGCAACTTTGGCAAGGCAACCGGCCTGGCCAGCCCTATTTTTGGCAGGCATCTTGCCTGCCCTTGGACAGCCGAGACGGCTATCCCACGTTATTGACTCCCATTCCTTAGGGCCATTCCCCGGAGGCCTCTGGAGCTTCCTGAGTTCTGGGTGCAAAATGCTGGCAGTTGTGGCAGGGGCCAGCGGGGTTTACGGCGCAGCGCATGATTTCAGAATGGGCATTGTACACACAACGGGCATCGCCGATGATGATGCGATCACCCAGCACCGTCACCTCATCGGGCAGAGGATTGTGCTTGACATAGAGCGCAATTTTATGGAGGGTGTAACGATTCGCCTTAAGACAGTAGCGGTGTCTGCGCTCCAGCACGGTGTAGGTTTTTCCCTCAAAATCGACATGGGTGCCCGGCTGCGGAGTCCAATCCAGCATGACACTGCCCAGAGATTGCCTCGGCTCGCTCAAAATCAGCTCTGTCGGTAAGGAATCTGGCTCCATGCTTTTTGATCAATACTGTTTTATAGATGTTTCCATACCCTTTCATGGATATTAGCCCAGTTCAGGGAAGAACATCATCGAGGCGCAGGGAGGGCAATGGGCAACCATGTCATTCTTTGTCAGGATTTGGCTCGGCGCCAGGACTGGGTAGAATGCCGGATAAATCCCTTCCCCTGGGAATACTGACCCTATCAGTAGCGTGTTCCTGATCCGTCATGGCAATTAAACCGATTCAGTACGAAACCCTACTCTCCACCTGTACCGATCATCAGGGAGCTCTGGACTTACTGAAGCACCATCGGCCCTACTTCGAAGCAGTCCCCAGCGTCAGGCGTCCCCAGGACAGCATTGTCACCCTGCCCCTGCCAAATGTGCGGGTCCGGGAAGCGGCCCATATTACGCCTCAAAATCCCGCGGTTGGGGCGGGCAAAGTGGTCACCCTCCCCTGCGATGTCGCCATGCTGATGTGCGACCCCGAGTGGAAAATTAAAACCGGCATTGAAATCTTTGCTTACATTCACCGACCCGACGAAGATTTCTCGGCATTGCTCATGCGCTGGCGACAAACCCAGATCTTGCTGGACCAGGGCTACGAGTGGCTTCTACCCCAACCCTACAGCCATCTGTTAACGGATGGTTCAGAAGCCAGTCATCCGTTGTTTGTGCTGTTTCCCCAAACGCCGGAACGCATCCGCAAAGGCCTCATTGGGGCGGCCCTGCCTGCGGTTATCTTTCCCTTTGATGCCCCAGAACCAGAGGACGAAGAACCTGAAGACAGTCTGGGCCTCAACGATTTGCCGGGTTTAGAAGACATTGACCCAGGCAGTTTAGAAAATGTCGACGAAGATTAAATCCTGCCCCGTAAAAGTAGATGCAGGACCTGAATTCAATTGCTAACTCTTTGGGCAATATAGGTAAAAGTCCTATGTATAACCCATAGACTTTGTCGGAGTGATCCGGATTCATTGGACCGAGATTGTAGCTTGAACTAAACATATCTATATCAAGAGGCTGAGAGCTCTATGGCTAAGAAGTTTGTCTATTGGCTATTAGGTGAAAAAGCTGGATGTACTGTCGTGGGTACCTGGAACTGGCTATGGGGCATTCCGGTCGAGGCGGGAGGCAAAGTCGCGGTATCCGTCGCAGAAGAATCTTTGCTGTCTATGCAGCAGTCGGTACAAAAGCTGGCCGAAGCAGTGGCCATGCAGGTAGGGGCCTACGAACGAGCCAAGCAAAAGTACGAAGAAAAAGCCCAGGAACTCAAGACCTGTGAGCAGCAGGCCGCTCTGGCCCAGCAGTCGGGCAATACCGATGCCGCCCGACTGGCCATGGCGAAGGCCATTCAAATTGAGCAACTGTTGCCCCAACTCGAAGCACAGGTGAATCAGGCTGAAGAGTTCGTGAACGCTTCTAAAGACAAGCTCAACCGCGAGCGCACCAAGCTTGAGCAGTATAAGACCGACATGGAAAACATGAAGGATCTGGCGGAAATCAACAGCGCCCTGGAGTCCATTGCTAAGGTCAACAACGAATTCGACATTGGCTCTGCCCGGTCTTCCTTTGAGTCTGCAAAGAACGCGGTCGCTGGTCGCCACCTCCGCAGTACCGCCATGGCTGAACTATCAGAAAACCCAAACGAGAAGCTGGCTGCCGATCTGGAACAAATGACCCTTGATGATGAAGTAGCCCGAAGATTACAAATGCTCGAAGGTCAGACCGTTAAGCAACTTCCTGAATAGTCCCGATTCACTATCAACCATCACTGGACGTAAACCCATGGCTAAACGAAGTGGTCCTCCTCCCATCGTTTTTATTCTGCTGTTTTTGCTCCTGTTCGGTGGGGCGTACTGGTTTTTCCTCCTTAGACCCAAAACCGCAACAGTCCCCCCTCAACCCCAAGTTGAAGCGCCCCCCACTACTACCGACCAAACCACTCCCCCGACCGCGGACCCGGCCACTGCTCCAGCTAATTTCTCTTTGCCCGATAGTGTTCCAGCCGGAACTACCGTCAACATTGACGGTTCCACCAGCATGGTGTTGATCAACGAAGCCCTGAAGACCGGATTTCAACAGCAATATCCGGATACAAACGTCATCACCAACGCCACGGGTTCTGACAATGGCATTCAGGCCTTACTCGGCGGTAGCGCTGACCTGTCAGCAGTTTCTCGCCCGCTGACCTCCCAGGAACAAACCCAGGGGTTGGTAGCCGTACCCGTCGCCACGGATGCGATCGCCCTGGTGGTCGGACAAAATAACCCCTTCCAGCGGGGGATTTCTACCGCCCAGGTGGCACAGATTTTCACGGGCCAAATCAATAACTGGGCGACGCTAGGGGGGCCATCCGCCACCATTCGAGTCATTAACCGACCGCCCGTAAGCGGCACAGCTCAAACGTTTCAGAGCATGGCTTTAGGGGGCCAGCCCTTTGGCACCACGGACAATATCATCACCATGGACCGAGATGCCACTACCCCCATGCTGCAGCAGTTGGGTACTGACGGCATCGGCTATGCCACCTTTGAGCAGGTGGCCGACCAGCAAACCGTTAGGGTCATTCCCCTGGATGGGCTCACCCCAGAAGCACCGACCTATCCGTTTAAGCGCTCCCTCTACTACGTCTACCGAGATGCCAATAACCCGGCGGTACAGGCATTTTTAGGCTATGCTTTATCGCCCCAGGGGCAACAAACAATTGCCCAGGTGGCATCAGGCGGCTAACCCCGCAGATGGAGGCCAACCCGCTGAGGATTTGATTAAATTAGGAGCAACCTGCACTCTGAGGTCAGCATGATTGTTACCAGTCTTCAGTTCCTCACCCATAATGTCACCTATCAAGAATTAGCCCTGCGCTGTCAAGAGTTTTTGCATTATCAGACCCATCACCGGGGGTCTGAACTCATGCAGCTTGCCGAAGACATGCTGTTTAATCTCGTCGTTGACTATATGGTTCATGCGGGGGTTCCCCGACAAAAAGCCGAGCATTATTGCAGTGATCATGACAATCTCACAGAGTTAGCCATGCGGATTGGCTCTGTATTAGGCCCTGTGGCTGGTTAAACCTTGTCTAAACCCGGCCCTGGAGTTTTGCCCGATAGCCAGCTCCAGATTTTGAGCTGGCCCTGGGATAGACTGAAAAATTTAACCTTTTCGTTACAAACGGTAATTTTCGTTACAGTGAAATTGCCGTTCTAAAGCATCTGGTGTTAGCCTAGAGTGCTTATTACTGAAAATTACGCAAGGAATGGACAACTCTGCGGCCAGTGGCCCTCAAGCCTGGCGCTGGCGCTGCCACTGCTTGCCCGGTGCAAAGACACTGACTTGGTCTTATCTTCTTCTTCAACCTGAGGATGGTAGACATGTCTTCGCACGTTGATCTCAGCACACGCGCATGGAACTGCTTGGACTGATCTGGGCTGCCTCTCTACCTCATCAAAATGCTGCTATGCGGATGTCTCAGACGTTATTGGCTGCTGAGCGTAGTCATGGCAGCGAATCTGCACCAGAGGACCCACAATTTGTTGAATTAGAGCCGGTTGTCCCTGAATGGTGGGGGTTGCGGCTACCGTTGGTGGCACCCCAGGGCTTTCGAACTCAGCTAGATTGGCAAGCAACGCCAAACCTGGACTGGGAAAAATGGGCGGTAACCGCAAAGGTCACGGTTGTTCCCCAGGGTTCAACCATCAAGAATTCAGTGCAGAAGACCGAGGATACAATCGCACATCCTGCTTTAAAAGCCGTTTACGCAACCTGCCCTGCGGCTAAAGATGACCTGGCTAAGCTGGTAGAGTCCTGGGATGCTTCCCCAACCGAGGGATACAGCATTCAGGTTAAAAACCTGACCATTGGCACCCTTCCCCAACGGGACAAAGCCGATGCCGTTGCCGCCCAGATTCGCCAGGCTATGGACATGGTAGAAGCTCATCCTGCCGAGCTAAAACCCCAGATTGGCGATGGCGTAGCCAGGGCGGTAGTCAGAGACCAAACGGTTTTTGAACTCACCCATGACATGCTGCCCGCACAGTCTCCCGACGTGGCGACCATGGCTACAGCCTGGGTCAACAATCTCCGCCATGGGTTGGGTGCCCCCACCCTGGAACTGGGCAAAACCCAAATGATAGCCCAAGGGCTGGGCGAAACTGACCAGGTCATTGGCGGCACCGCGTCCTGGTATGGGCCCTATTTCCATGGCCGCTTAACGGCGACGGGGGAGATTTTTGACCAGCACGAGCTAACCGCGGCCCACAAAACGCTGCCGTTCGGCACCCTGCTAAAGGTGCGAAATTTGCTCAACAACCGCACCGTCGTTGTTCGCATTAATGACCGGGGGCCTTATATCGGCGATCGCAGCCTCGACCTGTCCTACGCTGCCGCCCAATGCCTGGATGGTGAAATCAATGGCCTGATTCCCTATGAGGCCACCATTTTAGAACCGGGGGTACCTGTCGCCTGGCGGGCTGAGAGCACCGTGGCTCAGCAGTAGACCTACAGGCGAATGTCTGGGCCGACCAACTCAGATAACTTATCAACGTCATAGAGCAGCATGGCCATGCGCTCCAGCCCCAGCCCCCAGGCGACGGTGGACTTATCGCCACAGCCCAGGGGGGCCAGCATTTCCTGGCGGAACAGGCCAGAATTGCCGACTTCAATATAACGGTCGCTGGGGGGATAGTAGGCCAGTATTTCCAGAGACGGCTCGGTGTAAGGGTTGTAGGTGGGCTTGAACTTCAGATTTTGGAACCCCAGCCGTTCGTAAAAGTAAGTCAGGTAACCCATCAGGGTACGAACGCTGAGGAGTTCTCCCACGACAACCCCCTCAATTTGATGAAATTCAGCCAGGTGGGTGCGGTCAACGGTTTCGTTGCGAAAGACCTTGTCGATGGAAAAATATTTGCCATCCTGCCCGTTCAGTTGATACAAGCGGCGAGCGGTGGAAGTGGTCGTGTGGGCACGCAGAATTGCTCGACTGGCTTCTGCTTCGGTCCACTCGCCGCCGTAGTGCGCTACGTGGACCTGTTGAACCCGGTTAATCAGGGGCTGATCTTCGGGTAGGGGAACGGTCTGTGGGTTGGCCAGGTAAAAGGTGTCCTGCATTTCCCGAGCTGGATGGTCCTGGGGGGTAAACAGGGCGTCAAAGTTCCAGAAAGCAGACTCTACAATGTAGCCCGACATCTCATCGAAGCCCATATTCAAAAAGATGTCTCGAACCCGCTGAATACACTGGGTCAAAATTGTGGGTCGACCGTAGGAAATATCAGGCACCTTATCATGAATGTCGTAGGGTTTCAGGTCCACCTGCTGCCAGCGCCCCGATAGCAGCAGGTCACTGGTCAGGGCTGTGACAACGGGTTTCAGTTCCAGGCTGTTTAAGGCTGGCAGCACCATGAGCCGGTAGTCGAGTTCCACCTTTTGGGCAATAAAGCCCTGCTGCCGCAGCCATTCTAAATGGTGTCCATCTACAGGGCTAATGGGAGTTTGCTCTACGACCGCGGTAAAGACCTTTTGCCGATTTTCATAATCTCTCAGAATTCCCGGCTTGAGGACATTGATCCGGGCTTCTTCCCCCTGGCCCATAACATCTACAGCGGCCTCCCGGCGCAAAGCCCCAAAGTTGAGACTGAAGCCAGGGCCAAGGGAGGCTTGCAGGCTAACCCAGCTCGTTGTTCCCTGTAAGATTTGCTCCGCCAGCAAAAAGCCAGGCAGAACGCCCTTCAGGCCCTGCCCTTTTGGAGTGAGGACCCAGGTAGTCTGGGCATGTTCCTGCCACTGCACGTAGCCTTCTAAAACACCGCTGAGTAAGAAGCCTTTAATGAAGTTGAAGTCAAAGCCGTGGTGGGCACAGTGCGATCGCAAACTGTCTACCGCTGGGTGCTGTTGCAGCAGCAGTAAAAACTGGCGTTGTTTTCCGGTGAGTTGGGGCACATTCAGCATCGTTCAAGGGCGAGGTTAACCTGACTCTGCCATCATAAGTTTTGCTTGATACAGAACCATAGTCTATTTGTACTATTATTGATCTCCAGATCGGCCCTGGCGCTATCTGTAGCGCTGATGAAAATGCCTTAACGCTAGGCTTGTTACTTCTTTGTAAAGCTTATGCCAGATCCCAAATTTACCGATACACTACCCACAAATGACCGCTCAGGCAGTCTTAAATCTTTACCTTTGGCCCCCATCATGTCAGCTGCCAAGCATCGCCAACTAATTGAGTTTTTACAGACTGAGCTGGCTCTTCCAGCAGAGTCTATCGCCCTGGCGCTGCGACAGACTGCCGAGGTGCCGGGCATGCTTCCCATCGTTTTGTGGAAGTATGGCCTGGTTTCAATTTATCAGCTCGAACAAATTTTTGACTGGCTCGAAAGCAGACCTGCCGCCTCTTTGCTCGATAAGTGCGAACCCATCGTACCAATGTAGCTTATCCCCAGAGATTAAGTCAAAACGGAACTTCATGCCTATAGCGGTTCTCAGTGTAATCAGGTACAAACTTGATTAGCTGAGAATCCTCTGGTTTCTGGATACTTAAGTTTCAACCTTTACCCCCCTTCATCAGGGAGGCAGGGGGAATGTTTGAGGGGTATTTCATTCGAGTGAGATTCGCTATTGGTCACTCCTGTTTTCTGGCCGCTCATTGCTGCGGCAATGGATTTCTGCGGTAATGGATTTATGCGGCAATGGAGGGTTGTCTCTTTTAAGCGATGGAAATAAAAATGGGTTTAACGCTACACCAGGAGAGACATTTTGACTGCTACGACTGATTTTCAGACCATTACCCTTGGGCCTGAGGGTCCAACCATTCCTGCTTTAGGCGTGGGCACCTGGTCTTGGGGCGACTCTCTGTTTTGGGATTACGGTAAAGCCTACGGCGACGACGACGTTCGCGATGCCTTCAACCAGTCCCTGGATGCCGGCCTGCGACTGTTTGATACCGCAGAGGTCTACGGCCTGGGCCAATCAGAACGGTTGATTGGCCAGTTCAGGCAAGATCGATGTCAGGCTCCAGATCAGCCCAACTCTGAAGTGGTCATTGCGACGAAGTATTTCCCTTTACCCTGGCGGTTTTCAAAGCAATCCGTTGCTGATGCCCTGACCGCCAGCTTAGAACGATTGCAGGTCGATGCCGTTGCCCTGTATCAGGTGCACTGGCCCCTCGATTTTTTTCTGGGGCAAAAAGAGTTAATGCAGGCCCTGGCCAAAGAAGTGAAACGGGGTCGCATTGCCACGATCGGCGTCAGCAACTATTCGGCCCAGCAAATGCGCACCGCCCACCAGTACCTGGCTGAGTTGGGGGTGCCGCTGGCGGTGAACCAGGTGCAGTATTCCCTCCTTAACCGCAAAATTGAAACCAGTGGTGTCATGGCTAGCGCCCGCGAATTGGGAGTCACAATTCTGGCCTACAGCCCCCTGGCCCAGGGGTTACTCACCGGCAAATACATCCCTCACGGAGAGACAAAACCAGCCGGTGCCCGCTGGCTCGATCCCCGGTTTAGCCAGAGCGGTTTGACCAAACTGCTGCCGGTCATTCAAAAACTGCAGGATATTGCGAATCACCATGAGCGCACCCCCGCCCAGGTCGCCCTCAACTGGCTCATCGCCCAGGGCAACGTTTTGCCAATTCCGGGGGCAAAAAATGGTCGTCAGGCTAGCCAAAATGCCGGTGCCCTGGGATGGCAGATGACTGCCGAAGAACTCGCCCAGCTCGATCGCCTGACCGAGCAATACCAGAGTTAACTCCCGTCTACCCCCACCTGCGCACACATGGGTTGCAGCGGGCAGCTGCGGCATTTGGGGTGGTTGCCCCGGCAGATGTGCTTGCCAAACGGTACCAGCAGTTGATTGATTTCTACCCAATAGGGCTTGGGTAACCGGGCCTCCAGGGCAGCCATCGTTTTCTCGGGGGTTTTCGTCTGCACATACCCCCACCGGTTGGTCACCCGATGTACATGAATATCCACACTAATGCAGGGATAGCCCAGGGCCACCCCCAGGGCCAGATGGGCACATTTAGGCCCGACTCCCTTAAACCGCGTTAGCACTTCGGGTTGGGCCGGTAACTCCCCATCAAAGTCCTCTAAAATCTGGGCTGATATCTGGCGGATTTGAGCTGCCTTATGGTCAGGAAAGGTCGAGGCTCGAATCAGGGCTAGAATATCCTCCATTTGCAGTTCCACCATTTGAGCAGGGGTTCTTGCCCTGGCAAAAAGCTGCCGCGCAACCGGTACGCTGACCTCGTCGTAGGTGCGAATCGAGATCATGCAGGAGATGAGTTGCTCGTACAGGGAGTTAAATCCTTCCTCGGCCAGTTGGAACATGGCGGCTTTAGGAAAAGGCTTTACTGCTTCGCGCAGCAGGGGAATGGCCTGTTCGATGTCAAAAGTCTCAGCAGTCAAAGAGTCTGGGGCATAACAACCCTTTCATCTTGCCCCAGACCTCCCCAAACAGCCTGAGTCGAAGGAAACAGTTTTTCCATGGCTCTTAATAATCTGAGACAATTAGGGCTATATGCCGCTGTTCACCTTGATCTGGTTTGCCCATGTCTATTCCTGCCTGGCTTACTCCCAGTCATTTTGTGATGCTTGCCTTGCTGTTGGGGTTTGCTATTGCCCACAGCGGGCTGGCCGCCCTGCGCCCCTTTGGCGAGGCTCGCATTGGGGCACGGCTATATCGAGTTTTGTTCGCCCTGGTTAGTATTCCCTTTGCGGTGGTGTTGATTGTTTACTTCATTAGCCACCGCTACGACGGATTACGACTGTGGAACCTGCAGGGGGCTCCGGGGATCACCCCCCTGGTCTGGAGCCTCTCGGCCATTTCTTTTCTCTTTCTATATCCGGCCACCTTTAACCTGCTGGAGATTGCGGCCATTGATAAGCCCCAGGTTCACCTCTACGAAACAGGCATTATTCGCATTACCCGGCACCCTCAAATGGTGGGCCAGGTGATCTGGTGTATTGCTCATAGCCTCTGGCTGGGCACCACCTTTACTCTGGTCACCTCTCTGGGGTTGGTGGCGCACCACCTGTTCGCCGTGTGGCACGGAGATCGGCGCTGGCAGGCTCGCTTTGGGGATGCTTTTTTAGAGGTTAAAGCCAGAACATCGGTCGTGCCTTTTGGGGCCGTTCTACAGGGTAAGCAGTCCCTCAAATGGGAAGAATTTTTGCGACCGGCCTATGTCGGAGTCGCCATCTTTATCGGTGGATTTTGGTTACTACACCCCACCCTGATTACCCAGGCCCAAAAACTTTTTTAGGGCCTTAAACCCCGTCCAAGTCCAGAAGTGGAATTTTTTGCCTTATAGAAAACTCCAGATTTCGAGCTGGGCTTGGTTTAGAAGGTTTTGGAGAACGGGTTATCTCTTTCAGGGTAGGCGCCTGGAAAATTGTTAAAGATTGTGAAGAATCTACGAAAGGGGTCATTAACTTCGCTTCTGACCTGTCCTACAATGATCCCAAGGATTCAAAAAGCATACAAAATCTTTTATACCCTAATGTCAATTTCTGTAAACGAAACCACGTTCGAATCCGTTGTCCTGGGGTCTGAGCTGCCTGTTCTCGTTCATTTTTGGGCCCCCTGGTGTGGTCTCTGCAAAGTGATTACGCCCCTGCTCAATCGCTTCCAAACAGAGTGGAAAGATAATGTTCGGCTGGTAGACATCAACGCTGACGAAAGTTTGCGGCTGGCCAGTGCCTACCGGTTGACCACCCTTCCCACCTTGCTATTCATTCACCAGGGCCAGGTTTGTAATCGCCTGGATAGCTTCAGCGGTAAAGATGACCTGCGCCTGACCCTGGATACTTTCATGCGTCAGCACACGCTGTCTGCAGAAACGTCGGACCTGGTCAAAATCGTCCCCTATTCCTGAATTCTTAGGGAGGCTGTAACCCTACCATGGTTTAGCCCTCGTTTAAGGCCGGCAAGATGCCTGCCCTAGAAGCATGGGATGCTATTCGGTGCTCACGCCTCGGGGTGGGTGTCACTGCCATGAATTTCCCCCCGTATCAACCAGTCTTCCCCGATGGGTTGAACCGACAGGTTAGCCAACGGAATCGCCTGATCCATCTGCTCAAGGCCAAGATCACCGATGGGCCCAGGGGCGATCTTGCCGCCAATGAGTTTGGGCGCAATAAACGCCCATATTTGATCAATCACCCCATCTTTGAGAGCAGCAGCGGCGAGGGTGCCGCCACATTCCCACAGCACAGAAGAGCAGCCCAGTTGGTAGAGGTGCCGGGTCACCGCTGCCGGCGTGAGGGCTGCTAAAACCGTTACCTCGACCCCTTGATCCCGGAGCCGCTGAATCCGGTCTGGTTCTGCTTCAGGGGAGGTAAATATCAGGGTGGGAGCCGTCTGTACCTGCCAGAGATTGGCCTGATCAGGAAGTTCCAGGCACTGGCTCATGACAATTCGTCTGGGGTTGTGGGGACTGTGGCCATGGGTCGTGAGTCTGGGATTGTCTTGTCGTACCGTATTGCCTCCTACCACCACCGCATCGCAGGTAGCGCGGAGTTTGTGGACCTCTGCTCGCGCTGCTGAGCCGGTCACCCAACTACTGTGGCCGGTGTTGGTGGCAATTTTGCCGTCCAGGGTCATGGCATATTTCAAAATTCCCAGGGGGCGCTGATGCCGAATGCGCCATAGGAAGGGTTGATTCAGTCGCTCACAGGCCTCTTGCTCTACACCAACCATGACTTCGATGCCAGCTTCCCGCAGCCGAGCAATGCCGCTACCCGCCACCCTGGAGTCGGGATCCACGATGCCCACCACCACCCGGGCAACACCGGCCTGAATAATCGCTTCGGTGCAGGGAGGAGTACGACCAAAGTGATTACAGGGCTCTAGATTGACGTAGAGGGTTGCTCCATAGGCTTTATCTCCGGCCTGTTTTAGGGCAAATACTTCGGCGTGGGGCTGTCCGGCACCGGGATGAAACCCTTCCCCAACGACGAGGTCATCTTTAAGAATGACCGACCCTACCATAGGATTGGGAGCGGTTTGGCCGGCTGCCTTGCGGGCCAGTTCCAAGCAGCGGGTCATCCAGCGGGAATGGGGCTGTGCGGCCCGGTAATCACGAAGACTCAAGCCAGTCCTCCCGTAATCGGTCAGAGTTCCAAGGGAAAGTCGTTTTCATGGCTACATTAAAATACACTGGGTCTATATCGAGTTCAGATCTAAAACTTAGCCTTGTTCAAGTCCAGAATTGAAGTTTTGCCTGGAGAAAACAACCGTTCCTGAACTGGACTTGGCATCGGGCTTGCCCGGAGAATACCCTCCCTTCTAGACCTGGACCCAGGGTAACTACAGCGTGAGTGAGTGTGAGCGAGTGACTGCTATTCCCCCAATTGATTTAACAGAACAATTTAAGTCGATTCAGTCTGAAGTCAATGCTGCCGTGACAGAAGTCCTGGCCTCTGGGAAATATATTAACGGCCCTATTGTGCAGACTTTTGCCAAGGCTTTTGGGGCCTATATAGGTACGCCAGAGTGTGTGGTGTGTAACTCAGGGACAGACGCCCTCTATCTGGCCCTGAGAGCCCTCAACATTGGTCCCGGCGACGAGGTGATTACCTCTCCGTTTACCTTTATCGCCACCGCTGAAACGATCAGCGCAGTGGGGGCCACGCCAGTGTTTGTGGATATTGACCTGGATACGTTTAACCTCGACTGTAGCAAAGTAGAGGCGGCCATTAGCGATCGCACCCGAGCCATCATTCCCGTACATCTGTTTGGTCGCCCGGTGGATATGGATCAGGTCATGGCCATTGCCAATCGCCACCATCTCAAAGTGATTGAAGATTGTGCCCAGGCTACCGGGGCAGAGTGGCAAAATCGGCGGGTCGGCAGCATTGGCCATATCGGCTGTTTTAGCTTTTTCCCCACCAAAAACCTTGGGGGCTGTGGCGATGGGGGAGCTGTGACCACCCATGATCCGGAATTAGCGGCGACGATGACAATGCTGGCTGAACACGGCAGCCGGGTGAAGTATCACCACGAAGCCATCGGTATCAATAGCCGCTTAGATTCTGTCCAGGCAGCCATTTTGAACATTAAACTGCGCTATCTCGACCGCTGGAACCAGGCCCGGGCAGAGGTAGCCAGCCGCTACCATCAGCTGCTGCAGGGGGTAGATGGCCTGGCCTTACCCCAGGCAGAACCTACTGGCAAAGCCGTATGGAACCAGTACACCCTGAGGTTTACGGCCCCTGCCCCAGAGGGTTCCTTGAGAGATCAGGTCCGTCAGACCTTGATGGATGCCGGGATCATTAGCATGGTTTACTACCCCATACCGCTGCATCGTCAGCCCGTTTACCAGTTTCTGGGCTATGCTCCGGGCAGCTTACCGAATGCAGAATTGGCTGCTCAACAGGTGCTGTCTCTCCCGATGTTTCCGGAATTAGCATTGGAACAGCAAACTCAGGTCGCCCAGGGTTTAAAACAGGCTCTCCGGACTGTTGAATTGCCAGCTCCCCAGTTCTGCTAAACGGATCAGGGATGGGTGCGCCTACCTATCCAACCCATGGATTGAGTCCGCCCCTCCCAGGATCTCGGGATGAGCGAACTTTCTGAAATGGTTTGTAGTTTTCTATACTATAGTTAAGAAAGATTGAAGTGAGCCTATGGATGCTCACGGAGTTTGGTCAGCCTGTTTGAGCTTAGGGTGGCTACTCCGGCAGAGCAGGGGTGGCTTACTCAAGTTCAACTCACCTGCTGACGCGAGAGGCGACAACTGCTGTGACGGTTCAAGATTCCCGAGCTTTTCGGACCTACGATCCCGTAGCGATTGCTAAATACTATCGCTGGCGTATCTGGGGAACCAGTTGGCGAGTCATTCAAATCCTCTGGTGGCTGGGTACGTTTGTTTTAGGGCTACAGCTAGACCAGTGGTTTAAGCAAGAAAATCGCAATAAGCTGCGGCGTGCGGCCCAGTTGCGACAGGTGCTTACCAATTTGGGTCCCACTTTTATTAAGGTAGGGCAGGCTCTTTCAACTCGTCCTGACCTGGTGCGCAAAGACTTTTTAGAAGAACTTACCAAGCTTCAGGATCAGCTGCCGCCCTTTCCTACCGACCTGGCTCGGGCCATCATCGAATCCGAGTTAGACTACACCCCAGAAGAAGCGTTCAGCGTGATTTCTCCGGCACCCGTAGCAGCAGCCAGCCTGGGGCAGGTGTACAAAGCCCGTCTATTTTCTGGAGAAGAGGTTGCGGTTAAGGTCCAACGGCCCAACCTGCGCCCGGTCCTAACCCGTGATTTATATCTCATGCGGTGGGCCGCAGGGTGGATCGGTAAGTTTTTGCCCCTCAATCTGGGCCATGATCTGACCCTGATTGTCGATGAGTTTGGCACCAAGCTATTCGAGGAAATCGACTATCTGCACGAGGGCCGCAATGCCGAGCGCTTCGCGGCCAACTTTAAAGACGACGACACCGTCAAAGTGCCCAAAATCTACTGGCGCTACTGCAGCGAGCGGGTGCTAACCCTGGAATGGATTGACGGTTACAAGCTCACTGACCGTACCCGAGTGCAGGAGGCCAATCTCAGTACCGATCGACTGATTGAGATCGGGGTGACCTCGGGGTTACGGCAACTGCTGGAATTTGGCTTTTTCCACGCCGACCCGCATCCCGGTAATTTATTTGCCCTGGCCGATGGTCGCATGGCTTATATCGACTTTGGCATGATGGATCAGCTTGACCAGAACACTAAAGAAACTCTGGTGGATGCTGTCGTTCATTTAATCAATCAAGATTTCGATGGCCTGGGGAGAGACTTCGTTAAGCTGGGCTTTTTGACTCCAGATACAGATTTAGTTCCCATTATTCCTGCCCTGCAAAAAGTGCTGGGAGACGCTCTGGGGGCTAAGGTTAGAGAATTTAACTTTAAAACCATCACCGACCAGTTTTCAGAACTGATGTATGAATATCCCTTTCGGGTACCAGCCAAGTTTGCGCTGATTATTCGGTCACTGGTTACCCAGGAAGGGTTGGCCCTGAGTCTCAACCCCGACTTCAAGATTGTCGATGTGGCTTACCCCTATGTGGCCAGACGGCTCCTGTTGGGTGAAACTCCAGCCCTACGTCAGCGGCTGCTGGAGATCGTCTTTAAGGATGGCCAGTTCCAGTGGCAACGGCTTGAGAATATGATTACTATCGCTCGGGGGGATACCAGCTTTGATTGGGTGCCCACCGCCGGGTTGGGGCTACGGTATCTGATCTCGAAGGAAGGAGCCAGTCTGCGGCAGATGCTGTTGCTGGCCCTGACTGAGAATGACCGGCTCCACACCGAAGAGGTGCAGCGACTGTGGGCTTTAGTGAAGGACGATATCACCTTTGATCGCATGGTCGAAGCCGCCTGGAATGCCTTTACCGGCTATTCTCTGGAGCGGGCCGAAGAACTTGTACCGGCAGTGTCAGATCTGCGTCAGGCTCTGCAAGTTTAATGTTTATAGTTCCGCTAAAGCGTTCTATTCTCGGCAGGCTCTCCTCTATAATTGCCGAAGCGCCTTTAGCAATGTGTCTACCCGCCTTAACTATAGGGGCATCGGTAGATCCCCATTGGCTGATGGTTCGTGCTTATTGCTGTCAAGTTAACGTTTCCTAGAGTAAAGCCTGTGTATCCTGATCCTCCCTATGTGCTCTTGATTGCTGGCTTTCTGGCCGCAATTTCCTCTGGATTTGCCTTCAGCACGTCCCTGCAAAATTCTGTCAGCGAGTGGAACGTTAAGCGTTCGACCCGCATACTGGCCAGTTTGAGAGGGCCTCAGCTCCAAATTCCTTTCCTGGGTATTTGTGCCGGAGTTTGCGTCTTTTTAGCATCTGGTATTCAGCTTTTTGGCTTTTCGGGAAAGGTTGCCTACGCCATGGGAATTCCCCTGACGGTATTCAGCGCCCTGTTGGTCTGGTCTCAATTGGGCAAGATTTTGCTATTGATTGAGCAGGGTGGTTCCAAAGCGCTTGATTTAGATGCGTTTTAGGGTAATCCTACGAAACCTGCGTCGGGTCAGCGTGCGGGAGGGCGATTACATCTCCTGTACCAAGTCCAGCTCGAAAACTGTAGCTTGCCCTTAAGCAAAACTCCACTTCTGGACTTGGTATAGGGTTAATATCGGTTTAGCTGCGGTCGGTTGATAGGTCTTGTTCTTGCTGAATAATTGGGCAAATGGTTGCCTCCCCTCGAATTCCACGGGCATCCTGACTCAGCAGGTTCTGTAAATGCCCTTTGAGCTGGGTTAATTCGTTAATGCGCTGCTCAATCTCGTTAATCTTGTCTTGCAGGGTTTGACGTACTTCCCGGCAGGGCATTTCTCCCTGGTCGTGAATATTGAGGATGTGGTGGATTTCCTGAAGACTGAGCCCTAGAGCCTTGGCCTGCTTGATAAAGCTCAGTCTGGGTAAGCAGGCGGGCGAGAACTGCCGAAATCCCCCCTCAGTGCGGTTTTCAGATTGAATTAAGCCCAGCTCTTCGTAATAGCGCAGCGTTTTAACCGGCAGATCGCTCTGGCGGCCAAGTTCTCCGATACGCATTAGATCTACAGCAGCAGCGTTAGTCATAGGTAGCACCATGAACTCTACCTGCATGGTAACGCGACTCTCCAGTCAGATGGAGATTGATGAGTTAGGGAATGCTTTTGGCAAAGCCTGAGGTTCTGCTCTGGTTGTCGCTCCCCCTTTCAACCTGGCCATAGGTTTAACCCCCTACACTAGCGGATAGAATGCTGACGCCGCCATGAAGCAGGGCTGCAGGTACTGCAGTATTTCCGGATTATTTGGCCTCGGTTTTTGACGCTGGGGCAATATGTTGCAGCACCTTGGCAGTCTTATGCACCTCGCAGCGTTGATTCTTCGTAGTGGGAAACGCCTCGTGGGAAACACCTCGAGAAGGGCTTTCCAGAATCCCAAGACCATCATGACTCGCACATGAATCTGACCATTGGCGACAGGCTGTCTCTTACATGCGACAAATACGCTCCAGCAAAATTCCCTGAGAGTCACTTAAATGTAGTGATTGCAGGTCTTGGGCGGCTAAACCCGGTGAGACAATCGTCACTTGCCATTCATCGGCTCTAACGCCCATTAGCGCTTCCAAATCGACGGTGATGGGGGGGCCGCCCATATGGGTGATCATCGCGATTTGCTGCGGCAGTCTTGTCCCGGCACTTTTAGAAGGTTGGGTGCGTATGCCGTAAAAGAGAGTCCGTTCTGCGTCGCTGAAGCGATCAAACAGATCTCCCTCCAGCAGATTTTCCCGTAGCCAATCCCGCTGCAGACGAAACTTTCGTAAAGCACGGTTGTAGGAGGTTTGTTCAGCATCCAGGCTGCCTACGTGCTCCCAAATTCTAGAAACATCTCGCACATCTTCCATATAGGCAATGCCGAAATCTTCTAACCAGGTGACATTCTCTTCGTGGCCAGCACACTTGCCGTTAGAGTATTCAGCCCCGTCAAGATAGGACCGACAGCGATGGGCAATCTGCTTAAGGTCATAGTTAGTTTCTTCTACAACCCGAGCTAAAATCTCTACAAATTCGCTCACCTGTTCAACCGTTTCAAAGCCTTTCTCTTTCAGGCGCAAAAATGCACTGGAACGATCATAAATTTCTGAGTCAATTTGCCAGTCAATAAACCCCTCTTCTTTGGCGATAATCTTAATGCCATAGCGTCTGTCAGTATTGCGGAAAAATGTCCAGGGCGACCGCGTCGTACAGTTGATAAAGTCCATGGGAATACCAGGACTAAAGCCATAGACCCACATATTAATGGCCGGGTTATCATAGCCCTTTCTAAAAATCTCCGGCAGGGTTTCACCTAAATAACGATTTACCTCCCCCTCTGGATCAACCCAGCTGCCCCGGTGCATGGTGTCGTGGTTGCCGCAGCCGGTAATCCAGTGGGAGCCCATTGCCATCACCTCCTTCACCCGTTGCCACTTTGTATCCCAAAAGTTTTTTACCGTTGGCTTGTTGTGGGCAAAAATTAGGGGTCCCCATTGCACCGTATGGGGAAGGTACTCTAATACATCCCGATAGGTTGCGATTTCCTCCCAACCGGGGTTGGGCCAGGGGCGTCCATCTTCGTAAATGGGGAAGGGGTATCGTTGATATCCGTTGATTTCTTGGGGAATATCGGCCATGGCTTTCAGATATTCGTCGTCATATTCCACCTCTCCAGATAGGGGATTGAAAAACTGAAAATCCTGACCGCCATCGATGCGTAGGGCATCTGCACCGGTATTCATTTTGCGACGCTGCATTTCCAGCAAAATGGCCCGCACGTTGGGATTCTGGTGCTCAATTTTCTGTCCGTACATGCCGGGGCTTTTGAAAAAACACTCGTTGAGCAACGCTAAAGCCTGGTTATCGGCATGGCCATAGACAACGTCGTAAATAACCTGTATGGGGTTACCGGGAAAATTATGCAGGGTAGCGATAAATTCAACCAATTCATCGGGCCTTAAGGTTTCTAGTACTGAAGGTTCAATAGCCGAGCTACCAAAAATAACAATGTCGTAACCCCAATTGTGTGTATCAGGTTTTCTCAGGGTAATTTCAATTTCGCTGTCTGCAACTTCAATACTTTCCGTAGCCAGGTTCATTTTTTCCAGGTCTTTGTCTTCAAATCTGAAAAAGCCCCGCTCCAGGTCAAGGTGGCCCTGATATTCCACATTGGGTTCAATGGGCATGAGCTGAACGGCGTCATAGCTAACAAAGTTTTCCTCCATCGGGGTCAGAGGTTGGTGGTTCTTTACCTTTTCTGAAAGCTGGCGGTAAAACTCAGTCAGTCCGGAAAGATATGTGTTTGATGACGCCGTACCGATATGGAGCTGAAGAATATTCCGAGGAGGTTTAACGTGGGGAATTGCTTCATCCGATTGTTCCTGCTCTTGCTTGAAATAGTCTAAATCAGCACGATTTTGGTGAAGCTGATGCAGGTCGTAAACCTCGGCTGGGGCATAAACGCCGTAGGGGAGAGAATAGGCTAAAGCATCCCCCAGAAACTCAACCTCATTTGTATTGATATCTAAATAAAGTAGCCAGTAGAATGAGCCAAACTGCTTTTTGGTGCCCGCTTGTATTCCTTCATAAACACCCCACAAATATTCTCCCTGGTGGTTGATGGGCAAATACTGGCGATAAAACTTGATCTTTTGTTGTGGTTGCGTCGGATCAATGTCGTCCTGGGGAGTCAGAACTTCAAGGTAAATATTTTTAGATTGTAACAGGTCGGCCCCCAGGGCAGGAACCCAAAATCCAAATTCTGTGAGTCCATCTTTTCGGTAGTGGGCACCTAAACGCCTGGCAATCGTTCTGGCTTTTTCAAAGGCAGTGATGTCTTTTTCTTTGACTTGATTGACCCAGTCAATAAGCTTTTGTGTCTCTTTGGGAATTAGCTTGATGGATGTTGTTTCGGACTGGGTTGCCCTCATAAACTCTCTCTGTATTCACAATGCTAAGGGCATGGTACAGAGAAAAAGCAAGAGACGACTCATTCTACGGAGAGAACCAGGCGGCATATTTTAAGGGCTCTTGCTAAATTCAGGATAGTCAATTTTTTCTGAGCAGAGAAAGATTTACATTGTTTTACAGGCTTCACCCCAGCGAATTGTCATTCTTGACTAAAATTAGTCCGTTGAGTGGGTATTGAGTTTCATGTTTTTTCTGCCATGGCAATAGCAACTTTTTGCCTTTGGCGCTGCAAAGTTAGTGAGTTATAGCGCATCTCACTTGAATGAAATACACCCCAACATCTCCCCTGCTCCTCTGATTAAGGGGGGTAAAGGTTGAAACTTAAACATCCAGAAAGCCGGGGAATTCTCAGCTAATCAAGTTTGTACCTCATTGAACTGAGAACCGCTATATGTGGCGGGGATAGTTCTAATCGCGGCAAAGGAACTCTAGCTTATCTCCCCAATTCTTGGGCATTTGGCTTAACACGCTAAGCCCAAATGACTAAGACTACTCTAGGATCCAAACTATTGGTTTTGCACCTTTATAGAATGCTAACAAAATTTCCCTTTTTTCTGACAATAACTATAGTCACCCTGGTAGTTCTCATCGGGTTACTAACCGCCATTGCCTTCTTTGGCAGAAGCCGCTGGCGGGCAGAAACCACCCAACTGTTGACCAACCTCAAAGCGGTACGGGTTCCCGTTCAGCCTGCCACCTGTGATCCGGCAGAGTTAGCCGACTTACCCGAGCCAGTGCAGCGCTACTTTCGCACCGTGTTGAGAGACAAGGCTCCGCTAATAACTGCGGTCGATATTGAGCATACTGGCACTTTCAACATGGGTACAACTAAAGAAAATTGGCAGCCTTTCACTTCAAAGCAGTGGGTTATGACTCAACCAGCGGGGTTTGTTTGGGATGCTCGCATTTCGATGTTTCCTGGGTTTACGGCCCATGTGCACGATGCCTTTGTAGCAGGAAGGGGCGTACTGGCAGCAAAGCTTTTTGGCCTGCTGACGGTGATGAAGATGCCCAGTAGCCCTCAGCTTGATGAGGGAGAGCTGATACGGTATCTGGCCGAGGCTCCCTGGTATCCTACAGCACTGTTGCCCAGCCAGGGGGTAATTTGGCAACTGGTAGATGATACTCATGCCAGAGCCACCCTAACCAGTGGGTCTACTACCGTTACCCTGACGTTTCAGTTCGATGAGCGGGGGTTAATTAAAACGGTTCGTTCTGAGGGGAGATGTCGTGAAGTCAAAGGAGTCCAGGTTCCTACTCCCTGGCAAGGACACTATTGGGATTACCAGTGGCATGACAATATGTTGGTCCCTTACAGGGGGGAGGTAGCATGGATGCTGCCGGAAGGTCCTCAGCCCTACTGGCGAGGTCATATTCAGCGTATTGAATACAAATATGCTGAATAATTGACTTCACAGTATTGCCTTTCCTCTTAGCTGGGGTTGCGATCGCAGGTAAAGTTTTCTCTCAACCCGGTAGCCCGGTATATGCTCTTTGCTTCAACATTCTCGGTGGATGGGGGGTGTTGTTTTTAGTCCGGGCGTTAAACTTGCTGATTAACCTGGTCATATTACTGGTCGCAGTAATACTTATAGAGGCTCTTAGTGCGGTGTTTAGCTACCATCTAAAACAGTGATTGTTATGATGCAGTTTTCCGCTGTTGCTTCTGATGTAAGAACTCGGCAAAGTCTCTGACCTCTGCAATCATGTCTTCAGGCAAGTCAGCTAATATATCTAGTACTTCAGATTGGGCTGCTTCTATAGCTAGCTGGATATCAGCTTTCTCCAATGTCAGCAGGACCGAGGTTTCCTCAGAATCAGATACAAACTCAACCTCAAAGGCTTGTTCATCGTCGTAACAGTGAACGACTGCTCCTCTACTTCCTTTCAGCAGGTTATGCTCAGGAATATCGTGAGTAAGGACAACTATATCTAGTTCCTTCATCATGTCATAATTCCCCTTTTCGGAAAGGTCGGGCAGTGATAAATCGAGGATTAGTTGCTCCAGAGTCAATAATCCACACTGTCAAGATGGTAACTGCTTTGTTTACCGGTGTATTGATTGGGCCAACAATGACATACTTACTACCATGAGAGCTAGAGCTTGACTCACAAACTTCTTGAAACTGTGCAAGGTCTAATAGCTCTCTTTCGAGGAGGTCAATATTGTTTTCGTTAAAACCAACCTCCCGAAAGAACTTTGCTTTTGACTTACCCACAGAGTGATCTAATGACAAAAGATATCCCGTTAACTTCTGGGGCTGAACGTAGGCCTTTTCCCGATTTGGTAGCTTCATCCTGGCTCATATCATTTCGGTCCAGCGTTTGACATAGCTTCCTAACTTAAGGGTAGTCAATAAGACCGGCTCATATCTCAACTGGTCCGAAGGTCCGAAGGCAGTTCCCCGGTTCTAACGAACCTGCTCCCTTAATAATAAAGCCCCAGAGATTTCTCGAATCTCTGGGGAAGTTGATTGCCGTAACTTACTTACCTACACCTTCGCTTCTTCCTTCACTAGCTTTTCCCAGCCCAGGTCCTTGAGGCTGTTGTTGCGGCGCAGGGGACGGGTCACCAGTTCCAGAATGTCGCGGGCATTGGTGAAGCCGTGGATTTGGGCAAAGGTGAACTCCACCGACCACTTGGTGCTGATGCCGCGCGCTTCCAGGGGGTTGGCGTGGGCCATGCCGGTAATCACCAGGTCCGGCTGGATGTTTTTAATGCGCTGGAGCTGGTTGTAGTTGTCGGGCTTTTCGATGATCTTCGGCATGGTAACGCCCATGTCGTGGCAGGTTTGCTCCAGCAGTTTCAGCTCGGCGGCCTGGTAGCGCTTATCCATGTAGGGGATGCCGATTTCCGGCACCGTCATGCCGCAGCGGATCAGGAATCGGGCCAGGGAAATTTCCAGCAGGTTGTCGCCCATGAAGAAAACGGACTTGCCGCGAATCAGCTGCAGGTAGTCTTCCAGGGATTCCCAGATTTTCGCTTCCCGTTCCTCCAGTCCCTGGGGCTCAATGCCGAAGACGGAGCAGATTTTTTCGATCCAGGCGCGGGTGCCGTCGGGGCCAATGGGGAACGGGGCACCGATCAGCTTGCACTTGCGGCGGCGCATCAGGGTGGTGGCGGTGCGGGAAAGGAAGGGGTTGATGCCGACCACGTAGTCCCCCTCATCCAGCACGGGCAGTTCCGTATAGCGTTTGGCGGGCAGCCAGCCGGACACTTTGATGCCCTGCTTCTTCAGCTCCAGGGTCATTTGGGTGACGATGGGGTCGGGCACGGAACCGAACAGCACCAGGTTGGGATGATCGTGGTATTCGGTCTCGGCTTCGGCTTCGGCAATGTCTTCCTTCTTGCGGCCAAAGCTGAGCAGCTTCTGGATGCCGCTGCGCTCTTCTTTTTCTTCGGGAGTCTTCACTTCATCGCTGGTGGGGCAGCGCTGGGCCATGGCGGCGAGGACGGTGTCTTCCCCCTGGGTAAAGGCGTAGTCCAGCCCGTTGGCGCGGGCAACCACGATGGGGATGCCGATTTCTGCCTCCAGCCTGGGGGCCAGCCCTTCCAGGTCCATTTTGATGATTTCGGTGGTGCAGGTGCCGATCCACACGATGACGGAGGGGTTGCGATCGCGCTTAATATCCTCACACAGCCGCTTCAGTTCTTCGTAATCGTTGAGCTGGGCGGAAATATCGGCCTCTTCCAGCTCGGCCATGGCGTAGCGGGGCTCGGCAAAGATCATCACCCCCATGGCGTTCTGCAAAAAGTAGCCGCAGGTTTTGGTGCCGATCACTAAGAAAAAGCTGTCTTCAATCTTCTGGTACAGCCAGGCAACACAGCTGATGGGGCAAAAGGTATGGTAGTTGCCGGTATCGCAGTCGAATTCTAGGGCTTGGGTTTGAGGTTGGGCGAGGGTCATGGCAGGTGTCGGTTGGGTATTTGGACGTTACTGCCTGGGTCTGTCATCCTCCCTGCCGCCGCTGCCGGTACAATCTTCATCCCATAATTTAGGAGGGGATGGTTCGTACCCTTTAGAGGGTGCCGCCGGTTTTTCAATTTTGACCGGAATCGGCGACTCGGCTTGCAACTCGGCCTCAGATGAGGTGCTGCTCGGGAGCATCCTTTGGGTTTCAGCCAGCGCTTTTAGCTCTTTGTCGGGGCTGAAGTTAAGACCCAGGACGGTAATGATACGGTCGGGGTTGCTGCTGAGATCCACCACCAGGGGAAGCAGGTTGTTCAGATTTGGTTCAATGGCCGCTAGAGAGGCCAGAATGAACCCAGAAGAAGGACGCCGCTGCCCGTCAGTAGTAATCCAAATGCCCAGTTTGTCGATCCAGTCGCGGTTGTCTCGGTAGTAGGTCAGCCACTTAAGTTTGAGCGACTGGCGCAGTTGCTTGCTGTTCACAGATGCCTCGGGCGGGTTTCGCCAACCTCATGTCCAGAGATTGATTAAACCAGAAAACTGCCCTACATATCTTGAGACATATCTTGAGAATCGGGAAGCATGGGCTGGTCGTCATTGGCTTCGATGGTTTGGGGCACCTCGCCGCCGTCTAAGACCATCTCAGGGTCAAAGTTGAGACCCAGCACCTGTACCAGAGCATCCTCGTCGGAGTTGAGCTGGTAGAAGGGCACCATCAGGTTAGACAGCTTGGGTTCCAGGGCATTCACCACTCCCAAAATCAGGAAGGAGGAAGGCCGCCGTCCCCCGTCGGGAGTGCGAACCGAGGTCTGTTGCATTTGGATCGTCAACCAGGGGCGGTTGGATTGAACATAGTCCAGCCACTTCTGGCGGATTACCTGGGTAAAGTTCTCGAAAAAGGCCATAGTCCTGACTCGTTGCGATATCGCGGTAGACAGTAAATGTTCGGTTTGAACGACTGCGTACCGATGATAATGCAGCAATTCAGGATTAGAACTTCATCTGGCAGGATTTTTGCAGCAATTAGAGCAGTTGTTGTTTCAAGGTGCTAATCCCCTCCTGGTAGGGGTGCCTGTAGGGGGGGTGGGTCCAGTCCCCTCCTGGGAGGGGTGCCCGCAGGGCGGGGTGGGTCAAACTAATCCAAAAAGAAAGTCACTCAAAAGTAAGTCCCCAGCTTTTCGGGCTTAACCCACCCCTGCCCCTCCCTGGAGGGGATCGTGTACGAGTCTTATACCATCATCAGATCCAGCTCATCCACTTCCTGCTTGGGCGCATCGGCGGGAGGGTTCAGGTAGAAGTCTGACAGCAGGCTGAACAGCTCCCGATCAGGGGTTTCCTGGGGCACCACCCCTTCGGGACGGGCCAGAATCTGGTCGGCGATATTCAGGTAGTACTGGCACACCGGCTCCAGGGCAGGGTCGGTTTCGGCCATCTCAAATACCGTCTTGCCCTTAACGCGGGAGATGCGGATATCTTCAATCAACGGCAGAATTTCCAGTACCGGCATGGGCACATGCTCGATGTACTTATCGATCAGGTCTCGCTTGGAGGTGCGGTTGCCGATCAGTCCCGCCAGGCGCAGGGGATGGGTTCTGGCCTTTTCCCGCACGGAAGCCGCAATGCGGTTCGCCGCAAACAGGGCATCAAAGCCGTTGTCGGTGACGATCATGCAGTAGTCGGAGTAGTTCAGCGGTGCGGCGAAACCGCCACAGACGACGTCCCCCAGCACGTCAAACAGAATCACATCAAACTCGTCGAAGGCGTTCAGTTCCTTCAGCAGCTTGACGGTTTCGCCCACCACGTAGCCACCGCAGCCTGCCCCAGCGGGGGGACCACCGGCCTCTACGCAGTTGACGCCACCGTAGCCTTTGTAGATCACATCCTCAGGCCAGATGTCTTCGTAGTGGAAGGATCGTTCCTGCAGGGTGTCGATGATGGTGGGAATCAAAAAGCCCGTCAGGGTAAAGGTGCTGTCGTGCTTAGGGTCACAGCCAATCTGCAAGACCTTGCGCCCCCGCCTGGCCAGGGCTACAGAGATATTGCAGCTGGTGGTGGACTTACCAATGCCCCCTTTGCCATAGACCGCGAGCTTGAGGGTTTTGTTCGCCATAGGGACTGTTCTCAAATGGTTTGGACAGGTTTGAAAGCTTTGCTTCTTTTAGAAATTTGGAGAGTCAAAGGCTACGCAGGCTGGCTGACGCAGTCCAGGGTGTTTCGGCTGATTGGATTATGCGAAACCTGCAGTCTGATTGGGAAGGGGTGCCAAAAACGAATGGGGTTGTTAAATGGCTTGATGACCGTCAGAGAACAGCTATGAGCCACTAAATCTCTACTAATCCATCCTGGAATCTCAAAAAGTATCAAACCAGAATTTAATATCTAACCTTTAGTAAATCAGAACAATACCAAAATAATCTTTTGCCCCCTGTTTGCCTTGTGAGTAAGTTTCAATGCCTATGGCTAGTCTTGGAGTGGCTTCCCCAATTCACTCAACCTTGAGTACCCTAATGCCCTGGTGGTGCTGCCATGCATAGCCGTTACCCTTTATCCCAATCATCCTGAATCCGTCAGGTCAGGGGTGCTCGGGCAGGAGACCCCAGAAAACCGAGGGTTTTTTCTATACATTCGTAACAAGTTTGTCTATGTGGCGAAATGTAAACGGAATTCTGTCTTCAGGCTGTCTAACCGGACCCACCAAGGATTCGAGTATGATATGGGCACACTAATTGCCTAGCCCAGCTTTCTGGTTATGACTGACGCCGAACGCTATAACCGCTTTATGCAGGCTTACCGAAACCTGGCGCTATTTCCGTTACTTGAGCCCCAGGAAATTGAAAACTTTCGGGTCAGCTATGGGCGGCGTACCCTGGCGAGGCTGAAGCAAGAGGTATTGGCATCTGAGGCCAACGGCAAGGTCATTTTTACGGGGCATCGGGGCTGTGGCAAGTCAACCCTGTTGAATGAATTTGCCGGAGAAATGCGCAAGCGAAACCACTTCGTGGTGTTTTTCTCCATCGCCGACATGGTGGAAATGTCTGACGTGAACCACGTCAATATTCTCTATTCCATTGCTCTAATGCTGCTGAGCAAGGCCACCCTGCTCAAAGTGCCGATTTCAGAAACCACCCAAAATAATCTACTGAACTGGTTTACGGAAACCAAAAGCCAAACCTACACCGACCAGCTCAAGCAGGAGATGGCTGCTGGGGTGGATGTGTTCAAGCTGTTGACCGGCAAGCTGCAGAAAGAAGACACCTTTCGGGAAGAAATCAAAATCACTTACGAGCGGCGAGTCTCTGAGCTGTCGGACACTATAGACCGCATCGCGGCGGCCATTCAGACGGCAACTAAAAAAGAAGTTCTGGTGATAATCGATGACCTCGATAAGCTGGACCTGTCCGTTGTCGAGGCCATCTACCGCGACAACATCAACGCCCTATTTTCGCCCAATATCCGCATCGTCTTCACGATTCCAATCTCTGTAGTGCGAGAGCCCCGGCTGCTGGCCACCCTGCAGTCTTTCTGCCAGATTATTCTGCTGTCAGTCACAAAATTCTATCCTCAAGATCAGGCTCACCTGGCTGATGGAGAAGCCATCGAAGAGAACGTGAACATTCTGCTGGAAGTGCTCAAAAAGCGCATCACCCCCGACCTGATTAAACCTGAAGTTATGCATCATCTGGTGCTTCTCAGCGGCGGAGTCTTGAGAGAGCTGGTGCGTCTAGGGCAGGAATGCTGCCGGGAGTGCATGCTAGAGCTGGATGTGCAGTCCGATAGTCCAGATATTGTCATTGATGAAACCATTCTGGCCGCTGCAGTCAAAACCCTGCGCAACCAGTTTGCCCGTAGCCTGGGAAGCCAACTTTACGACCTGCTGGTGCAAGTCTACACACATTTCACCCCGCCCGATGCCCGCAGCCCTGAGTTCTTAGAATTACTCCATGGCCTCTACGTGCTGGAATATGAAAACGATGACCTCTGGTACGACCTGCATCCCCTGGTTACTGACCTGCTTCGGCGTAAGAACTTGTTACCGGATGCTGCTTAGCATTGAAATCCCGTAGGGTGTGTCATCGCGAAGCGTGACGCACCGACTTGTTTCTAGCCTCGGAAAAGCTCCCCTATCTGTTTCAGCCAGTCTTGCCATGGCTACCCTGTCTAACCTTAGCCCCCACAACCAAAGAGAACTGGGCAAATTGCTGGTATCCCTGAAGGCCAATGCCCACCGGTTAGACCTGTTTCTGGCCGTCTGCAATGAGCCTGACCTGCGGAATAGGCTAATTCAGCACTATGAAAATGTTCTGCAGAAAGAAGGCTTTGCCACCTATCGGGCCAAGCTCAACCCCAAAGAACCCAGCCTAAAGGAAACCCTGGCGGAACAGGTGCGGTACAATCCGCCGCTACAGAACGGAGAAAAATCCGTTGTCACCGTTCTTGGAGCCTCAGAACTATTCGGAGTGCGGCTATCGGCAGATAAATCTGAGCAAGAGAAGTTCTTTTTCTCCCTGCAGTGGACCCGCGAAGCTTTGCGACAGTTTGAGTTTCCGGTGGTGCTCTGGTTGTCAGACCCGCTGGCGACCGGAGTCGCTCGCCAGGCCGAAGACTTCTGGAGCTGGCGCAGCGGTGTGTTTGAGTTTGAGGCAGAACCTCTGCCAGGGGAAACTCTGCCAATGCAGCATTCTCAGGAGATGACACACTCGGTAGAGCAGAGCCAAACTACGGACGAGTCCGCCTCATTCATTACGGACCTGGAACAGCAAATTAAAGAACTTCAGCAACAAAATCCAAAATCGCCCCTGCTGATAACTCTCTACAGTGACTTAGGGGACGCCTATCGTCAGCAGCAGGACCATGAGCCTGCTCTTAAGGCCTACGAAGAAGCCTTGAAACGAGCTGGTCACAACAAAGACAAACTACGCGAGGCCGAAGTATTTCTCAAAATTGGGAGAACATTGCAAGAATGTCGACGTTATGAAAAAGCCCAACTTTTTTTTGAGCAAGCGTTGAAGCTGTTCCAGGAACTTAACCTTTCGGAAAGAGAAGCTTATGCTTACTACTATCTGGGAGATGTGGCCTTTGACCAGCGAATGTTCGAGGAAGCCAAAGCCTACTTTCAGGAGGCTCTGGATATCTTTATTACTTTTAACGACCAATATGCACAAGCGGATACTTACCACCAGTTGGGTGTTGTCGCGCAAGCATCGCGTGAGTATGAAAAAGCCCGTAATCACTATCAACGAGCTTTAGATATCTTTATCGAGCTTAACGATTTCTATAGTGAGGCCAACATTTACCACCAATTAGGAAATGTGGCTTATTTACTGCATGAGTATAAACAGGCCAAGAAATACTATCAGGGAGCTTTGAAGGTTTTCATTGAGTTGAATGATCGCTACGAACAAGCAGACACTTATCACCAGTTGGGCAGCGTGTCTTATAAATTGCAAGAGTACGGACAAGCATGGGAGTACTATCAGCAAGCCATTGATATCTATAGCGAATTTAATGATATCTATGACAAAGCAGACACTTATCACCACTTAGGAGTAGTAGCGCAAGCATTAGGAGAGTATGAGAAAGCCCAGCGATTTTATCAACAATCCCTTAATATCAAGATGGAGTTTAACGACCGCTACAAGCAAGCCAAAACCTATCACCAGTTAGGTAGGGTTGCAGAAAAGTTGCAAGAGTATGAACAAGCAAGGCTATATTATCAGCAAGCCATTGACATCTGTATTGAATTCGACGATCACTATAGTCAGGCTAGCACTTATGGTCAGTTGGGGTTACTAGCAGAAACGCAAGAAGATTACACTCAAGCACAACAACATCTACAGCAAGCCCTTGAAATTTTTGCTGATTTTAACGACCAGCACAATATAAAAATAGCTCTGCAAAATCTCGCCCGCCTTTACCAAACCACCCAAGACAAAAGCATCCTGACTGATGTGGCCCAATGCCTCAACACCACTATCGAAGACGTGCGGCAACGATTTGAGGATGTCAACAACGATGAGTAAGTTCAGGTACCGGGTGCCTGTGGGGGTGTTCCAGAACAGTTGGCTGAATCACCAGGCACCCGGTACCTATTCCTAAAGCAACTTTCGCTACTCAACCGCAGGCGGCGGAGTTCCCAGGGCATCCCCGTAGCTGTCGGCGTGGATGTGGTCCCGCACCGTGGCGAACTCCTGCCGAATTTCGATGGGGGGCACGTTGTCGATCAGGCTCACTACGACGATGGCCAGCATCCCGAAAATAAAGCCCGGCAGAATTTCGTAGACATCAAACAGGCCACCGGAGAGCTGCTTCCAGATGATCACCGTCAGCGCGCCCACCACAATACCAGCCGCCGCCCCGTTACGGGTGACGCGATGCCAGAACAGGGACAGGATAATCACCGGCCCAAAAGCCGCCCCAAACCCGGCCCAGGCATAGGCTACCAGGGACAAAATTTGCGCTTCGGGATTGGAGGCCAGCAGGGTTGCAATCAGAGCGATAACCACCACGCTGATGCGGCCCAGGTTGACCAATTCGCGATCGCTGGCCCCAGGCTTGATCATCCCTTTATAAAAATCCTCAGAAATCACGCTGGAACACACCAGCAGCTGAGAGTCCACCGTGCTCATAATGGCGGCCAGTACCCCGGCCAGCAGCACCCCGCCAATCCAGGGATTGGTAAGCACCTGGGTGAACTGCAAAAATACTGTTTCAGGATTTTCTAGAGGCGCATCGGCAAAGTAGGCCACCCCGGCATAGCCGGTAAATAGGGCACCGTACATGGCCAGCACCACCCAAAACATGGCCACCATCTGGGCCTTGGGCACCTCGCGGGGAGACCGTATCGCCATGAAACGGGCCAGAATGTGGGGCTGCCCAAAGTAGCCCAATCCCCAGGCCATCAGCGAAATGATCCCCAGCAAGGAAGTGTCCGTCATGATGTCGTTGAACCCCGCATCTATTTGTCCCACCTGGGAGACGACCGCTCCAAATCCCCCAAGGGATTGAATCGCCAGGATTGGCACAATAATGATCGCCAGAAACATAATGATGCCCTGGATGAAGTCGGTCCAGCAGACCGCCAGAAAGCCCCCCAGGAAGGTGTAGCTGACGATAATCAGCGCCCCCACCCACAGGGCCACGGTGTAATCCAGCCCGAAGGATTCTTCAAACAGCAGGCCACCCCCGACCAGCCCTGCCGAGGTGTAGAGGGTGAAGAAAATCAAAATGACGATGGCCGAAATAATCCGCAGTACGCGGGAATTATCGCGAAATCGGTTATCCAAAAAGTCTGGCAGGGTAAGGGCATCGCCGGATACTTCGGTGTAGATGCGCAGGCGCTTGGCGATGAATTGCCAGTTGAGAAAAATTCCAATCATCAAGCCAATCACAATCCAGGCTTGGCTCATGCCTGAGGCATACAGGGCACCGGGCAAGCCCAACAGCAGCCAGCCACTCATGTCAGAGGCCCCGGCACTGAGAGCCGCTACCGAAGGCCCTAAACCGCGCCCGCCGAGAATGTAATCCGAATGTTTGCTGGTCAACTTGTAGGCAAACATGCCAATGCCAAGCATAGCCAGCAAATAGACCACGAAGGCAAAAACTGTACTGATAGCCATATCACGTTCCTTACGAAATTCGCTTCATTCAAGTAGCGATATAACACCGCAAAGCGGTTTTCTTTTTGTAGAGAATCTCAACGCAATACCAAATCCATCGGAGAACGACAGCTTTCCTTAAGGAAAACGCTAATTCTGGATTTAGATAGGGCTTAGGTGGTCTCTAAAAAAAGAATTTACCGAAAATACGCATTCGCTGTAAGGGCGAAGCATCTGGGAGGAAATTGACGTAACTCTCCAATTGTTTTTGGCCAGATGCTTCGTCCCTCCGGCTGGCAACCTTTTTATCAGCGATCTTCTTAAACCCTGGATTCGGTTTTACTTTCGAGCCGATATCCCTGCCGCCGATGACGATTGCGGCTGCGCTGATGTTGATAACGCCAGACGGTGAACCCGAGACAAAGTACGGCGGGAACCAGCAACCAGAACCAGGTTGCTAAAGACAGTGAGTCTGCCATAAAACGACCTCAAGACTTATTGGTAGTTCAGAATTGTCCTATTAACAAAACAGTATTGGAGCATGACGAGCACCACTGTGAAGTGAGCTACAGTTCAAACTCTGTGGGGCTTCAGGGAAAAATCAGGATTACTTCATTTCCTCACACCTAATGCCTGAAACCCCTAAGAAATCCTGCTTTGACGACAAAGACTTATGTGAGAATATTGTAAAGAACTGCGTCGTCTTTCAAAATTAAGTTTCTCAAAGCTGACAGGAAATAGGAGTTTAAAGTATCACCTGCTTAAGGTTTTCTTTTGGGTTTGGTAAATGGCTTCCTCTACCACCACCCGATATTTGGGGCGCAGCTGAGGAGCCAGGCCAATGGCAATGGCTGTGATCAGCCGATGGTGAAAATTCGGCCACGACTGGGGATGCTCCAGATAGGGGTCCATTCCGGGTAGGGGAGATGGCATGATCAGCTCTCGCTGGAAAATGACAGGCTGAGGGATAAACCCCCTCCCCCTTATCTTGGCATTACCTCATCTAACCGCAGCGATAAAGCGGGCAACAAGGCCGATTCAATGGACTGCCCCAGGCGGTATTGCTGCTGTTGGTAATCATCCCCCACCAATCGGCATATTGTCAGTGTCGGTTGTTTTGGACTGCCGATGAAAGCTCTGCCCCCCAATCCGCGATAGTCTACGATCCAATATTCCGGGATGCCGAAGAGGGCGTACTCTTCAACTTTGCGGGCGTAATCGGTCTCCCAGTTAGTGCTGACGACCTCCACCACTAGCTTCACTGAGGTGTTCAGCACAATCACCGGCTCTCGTGCCCACAGGGGCTCATCCGCCAGGGCAGGTTCATCCAGTACGACTACGTCTGGACGACGGGCCGTGGCGATATCGGCAAAGGGGCGGATCACGCAGGTGCGCGGAATCACCCAGGGATGGCCCTGACGGTCGATTTCGATGCTGAGTTTGCTGGCCACCTTACCCGCTACATTTTCGTGGGAGCCAGTGGGTTCCAAATCGGCTAATTCTCCGTCGGCCAGTTCGTAGCGAGGATTGTCTTTGTATCGAGCCAGGAATTCCTCAAAACTCAGGACCAGGGAGGATGAGGTTGGGGTCATCGAGAATCCTCTAAAAAGATTGAAAGTAACAACCCGGCATCCTCAAAGTCTATGCCAATCCGTGAGGAAAGCTCCATCAATCGCTGGGTGTCGAGGATCATCAGCCCCACGTCTAAGTTTTGCAGCACCTCCAGCAGGGTAATGCGGTCATCCGCAGCGGCATCCAGCAGGGCACCCTGCAGGTACTCCCAGGCTTGCCCTGTGGTGTCGGTGAGGGAAATCGCGCTGCCCACCATGCGCCAGAAAATGCTGCCGATCAGGGTTTCTGAAGCTTCGCGAATGCTTTGAAAGTCGATGGGAATTTCGCGGGTCAGCAGGGCCTGGGCCAGTTCCTCATCGATGCGCAAAATATCCAGCACCAGCTGAATGTCTTCGCTGGGAATGCCGCTAAAGGCAAACTCCTCCAGGTCTTGCAGGGGAATGGGTTCCGATTCCAGCTCGCCGTAGGTTAGCTGCACCGCTTCCAGGGCTCGGGCAGCGGGGGCGGTAGCAACCAGACCGGCAGTGACGCCAAGGGTCAAGGCAATCCCCGTCAATGCTCGGCGGTAGCTTGACCGAAAGTTGCACAATCCCTTACCCATAGAGGCGCTGATGACCGACCGATACGACATTCCCATAATGCTCATTTCCGCAAAAGACTGGCTAAATCAAGAATCGATAGCAAAAGATGGTAGAAGGTTTCACAGAACGCACTGAATGGCACTGATTTGAGGCTGGTGGTCAGAGTTTACCCTCAAGAGAAGAAGGGCGAAATCATCCACCAGGATACGTTGCCTGACTTCAGTGCTATTTCAGCATGAACCCGTTCTCAGTTACTGTAACCATGAACTGTGCCAGAAGGATTATCGGTCTGCTGCCCGCCGCCGGACAGGGCACCCGCATTTCGCCCCTGCCCATGAGTAAGGAGCTGTTCCCTCTGGGATTCAGAGAGGTCAAGGGCAAAGCGGGATTGCGACCCAAGGTGGCCTGCCACTATCTACTGGAGAAAATGCACCTGGCCGGGGCGCAGGAAGCGTTTCTGATTCTGCGTCCCGGCAAGTGGGACATTCCCGATTTCTTGGGAGATGGTGCAGACTTAGGCCTGCGGTTGGCTTATCTGACCGTCCACGTACCGTTTGGAGTGCCCTTCAGCCTGAATCAGGCCTACCCTTTTGTGCGGGAAGCCACCGTGGTGATGGGCTTCCCCGATATTTTGTTTGAGCCAGAGGATGCTTACCGGCGGCTGCTCCAGCGGTTGGATCAAGGGAACGCCGAGGTAGTGCTGGGGCTGTTTCCCACCGACCAACCGGAGAAAGTTGGCGTGGTGGAGTTTGATGAAACAACAGGGCAGGTATCCGGCATCTACGAAAAATCGACCTTTACCCACCTGCCCTACATGTGGGCCATTGCCGCCTGGCAGCCGACGTTTACGGAATTTCTGCATCAGGTGGTGACGGAACGGCAGCGGCAGTTGATTGGCAAACAGCCGCCCCAAATGCTGAAGGAAATGCCCCCTTACACGGAACTCCCCATCGGAGATGTGATTCACCAGGCGATTGAAGCAGGGTTACGGGTGGAGGCAGAACCATTTGAACAGGGCAGCTATCTGGATATTGGCACGCCGGAGAATCTGAGGCGCGCGATCGCAGCCGGCCTCTACCCCTCGGAATAATCACCTCAGGGGCAGGCTGGGGAATAATCCGCATGTCTTCCTGACCTATCCATAGTCAGGAAAAGACTAACCCTTGTCCCAGTCCAGAAGTGGAGTTTTACCTTAGAGAAAACTACAGATCTCGAGCTGGACTTGGTAAACTTCTATATGATATGGCCCCAACTTCAAGCCCAGGGGTCTAAACTAAACGAAAATATTTGAGTTTTTTACTTTAGTAAGTAATAGCAGGTGTTGGCGATTTTTTAGAAGTTTGTCTCCTAAAAAAGTTGCCGAACACATTACATGCCGCTTTGGGTAAACTACCCCTGAGCACCATCTTTAACCCTACGCTTTCATGAGAGCGTCTCAAGCCATCACTGCTATCAGTTCAATTTTCGGTTTTTTACGCCAATACCGCTTCAGCATTCCCAATCGCCATCGAAGCCTGTTGAGCCGTGAAATGACCAAAGAGCAAATGCACCTTGCTCTTGACGTCACTTTAATTGGGACCTGGGACTGGTTGGTCAAAGAAAACCGAGTGCAGTGGAATGATAATCATTTTCGGCTATTGGGGTTTGCGCCCAAAGCTTTTGAGCCATCCCTTGAGCGGTGGCGGGCTACGGTTCATCCTGAAGATTTGCAACGGGTGGAACGAGCGCTGGCCCAGGCCGTGAAAAAACACACTGATTTTCTAGAAGAATATCGGGTCATCCATGCTGATGGTTCTGTCCACTGGCTGTTGAGCAAGGGACGGGGAATTCTTGACCGGCACGGCCAGGTCGTGCGCATGGTCGGGGTCATGTTCGACATTACCGAACGCAAGAACATTGCCGAGTCTCTACGCCGCAGCGAAGCGTTGAATCACCAAATTTTAGAAGCGATTCCTGACCTGTTGATGTGGCTCTCTGCGGATGGCACCTGCATTGGCTATGCAGGCGGCACCGGTACCTATGATCTGCATACACCAGAGCAGGCGATTGGCCGTAAGCCCCATGAATTGGTACCTCCAGCCCTTGCGGACCAGCGCATGGCGGCCCTGGCTGAAGCTTTAAAGACCAACACGATGAAAGTTTATGAGCAGCATCTGAGCATTAATGGCCAGATTCAATTCGAAGAAGTGCGGATAATACCGGTTGCCGAAGACCAGGCCCTATTAATTGTGCGCAATGTGTCTGATCGTAAGCAGGCTGAGCAAGCCCTGGTCGACAGTGAAGAACGCTATCGCCTGGTCACCGAAAATATGACAGACCTGGTTTGCCTGCACGAACCAGATGGGCGCTTTATTTATGTGTCGCCATCCTGCCACCATTTACTGGGCTACAGCCCCGAAGAGCTGATGGGGAAAGATCCCTACCAATTATTTCACCCCGACGATTTAGATCAAATCAACACCAGCCATCAAGGGGTACTGGAAGGTGCACCCCTACCAACGATTTATCGCATCCTCACCAAATCGGGAGACTACCAATGGTTAGAAACCCTGTCTAAACCGATCTTCAATGAATCAGGCAAACTGATCCACCTGCAAACGACTTCGAGAGATGTCAGCGAGCGCATTAGCTTTCAAGACCAATTACGCCACGATGCCCTGCATGATGAGCTGACTCATCTTCCCAATCGAAACTTGCTCAGGGAGAGGTTAGAGCTGGTCTTAAAGCGAGCCAAACGGCATCCTGAGCTGCAGTTTGCTGTTCTGTTTCTAGATTTCGACCACTTTAAGGTAATTAACGACAGCCTCGGGCACATTGTGGGAGATCAACTGCTCATCAATATCGCCGAAAAGCTGATCGCTCTTACCCGTGAGATAGACCTGGTCGCCCGTTTAGGAGGCGATGAGTTCGTCATTTTGCTAGAAGATATCGACGGCCCAGACGATGCGGTAGATGTCGCCGAACGCATTCTGGAAGAGTTACGATCGCCCCTGTCCATTAACGATAAAGAAATCTTTATTTCCGCCAGCATTGGTATTGCCCTGGGTACCAATTGCCGTCGCCATGCCGAAGAACTGGTGCGCGATGCCGATATCGCCATGTATCGGGCCAAGGCCAATGGTAGGGCCAGCTATGCTATTTTTGACCCGGCCATGCACCAGCAGGTTCTGCAGCGGTTAGAACTAGAAAACTACCTGCGCCGCGCCCTGGATATGGAGGAACTGGTGCTGTATTACCAGCCCATTTTTTCCCTCACGAATCTACAGGTGGTTGGCTTTGAGACATTGCTGCGGTGGCAGCATCCTAACCTGGGTTTGGTTACTCCAGATCAATTTGTCACCATTGCCGAAGAAACCGGGTTGATTGTGCCCGTTGGCAAATGGATTTTATGCACCGCTTGTCAGCAGTTGGCCGAGTGGCAAGCCCAATTTTCTGCCCTGGGGGGGCTAAAGATGGCAGTTAACCTGTCGGTCAAGCAACTCAAGGCCGACATTCTGCTCCCCCAGCTAGACGACGCCCTGAACCAGGCAGGGATAACAGGAGAGTCGTTAACCCTGGAAATTACTGAAAACCTTCTGGTGCAGGACATCGACACTACCAGCCAGTTACTCAAGCAGGTAAGAGATCGAGGTGTACACATCAGTATCTCAGTATCGACGACTTTGGCACTGGCTATTCTTCCCTCAGTTATCTGCATCAGCTGCCGGTAGATTCCCTCAAAATTGACCGGGCCTTTGTCAGCCCTGAGGCTACTGACAACCGCCATCGCACCATTGCCGAGGCGGTGGTGGCTCTAAGTAATTTGCTGGGGTTGAATGCGATCGCGGAAGGCATTGAAACCAGTGAACAACTGCGCTGGCTGCAGTCTTTAAACTGTGAATACGGCCAGGGATACTTGTTTTCGCAACCCCTACCAGTAGAGGGCATTGAAGACTTATTAACCAGGGGTATCACCCTGTAATCCAAAATTCAACACCAAATCCTGATTGCAGGGGCCGCTATTCCAGTGCGGGTTGCCATAGACTCGATTTTCTGAACCTAAAGCCAAGAAACGTTGTCTTACCAAGGCTCCCCAGGCGCGTTCCCAGATGCTGCTATGCTGAGGCAGTCTCAACCACAGTAAATAACCCTAATGGCTACTGCAACATTTATTGAAAACGCAGCCGCATTTGACCAACTCATCAACAGCGAAGCTTTACTGGTAGTGGACTGCACTGCTACCTGGTGCGGTCCCTGCAAATTGGTAGCCCCCCTGATGGACCAGCTAGCCGAAGCTTACGCAGACAAAGCCAAAGTCTGCAAGCTAGACCTGGACTCTAACCAGGACGTAGCCAAACGCTTCGGCATCCGCAGTATTCCTGCCGTTATGTTCTTCAAAAGCGGTGAGCTGATGGAGACCTTAGTTGGGGTAAAACCTTACGAAGAATTCAGCAATACCGTAGATAAATATCTGGCTTAATTTTCGGGCTGGTTAGGGTCACCCTTGGCTGCTGAAGCGAAATTCCCCTACGCAGTCCCCAACGTAGGAAGATTTCGCCTAGCAGCAAATCCTATCCAAAGCATCCCAAACCTTAGTGGTTGTCTGAATAAGCTGCTCCTGCCAGGTCAGCTTTTTGGCCGTTACCGTTGCCATTGTTGGCAGCTACCGGCTCTCCATTCATATTGCTGAGATACAGCACCTGAGTAGGGTAGGCAAAGTCGATAGTGTTCTCTAAGGCAAAACTCCACTTCTGGACTTGGACGAGGGTTAAGACCGCCCGCCTCTACCTCACGGTAGACTTACGCCTCCCCAAAAACATCCGCCTCGACCAAGTTCGTTTAAGGTGAAAGTATCCCCTACCCTGCAAAAACTACGCCCCGTTATGGATCTTCTCGACCAAATTCGCTCTGACTACGAGCATTTCCCCAAAGACCAGAGCTTTCATCTCTATGCCGACGATGTGTACTTCAAAGACCCCCTCAACGAGTTTCGCGGGGTGAAGCGGTACCAGGAGATGATCGGCTTTATGGAGCAGTGGTTTCAACAGGTAAACCTGGACCTCCACGACATCCGCTACAGCACCCCCCAGCGCATCGACACCCGCTGGACCCTGAGTTGGGTCGCCCCCGCCCCCTGGAAACCGGCTATGAGCATCCCCGGTCGCAGCGAGTTAGGGATTAACGACGAGGGCAAAATCGTCTCCCACATCGACTACTGGGACTGCTCGAAACTGGCAGTACTCGGGCAACTGTTCGGGCTGGACAGTGGCAAACCTGCTGGTGGATAACCTGATTTTGGGATCAGGTCAGGTCGCTAGAATCTCTCAACAGCTTCCCCCTCTTGGGAGGGGCAGGGGTGGGTTAATCCAGGCATTGAAATTGAAACAGTATCTAGATTCAGTCAATCATCTGCGGCTGTAGATTTGACCTACCTCGCCCTCCGGGCACCCTTCCAAGGAGTGGATTTAGCGCCAAAGGTGACAATCCAGCTTTATCCCGGACTGACGTGATGATTCAACGCCTGTAAAGAATCATCTCATCCACCCCCTACTCCCCACCCTTTTCCCCCACAATCAAAACCATACCAACGGTCTACGGGTTGGCGACCCATCCAGGGTGTTTCGGCAAATTCACACTGGATGTACCACCAAGGAGACTCACGGTATGAAACTGGCCTACTGGATGTATGCCGGTCCGGCGCACATTGGCACCCTGCGGATCGCAAGTTCCTTCAAGAACGTGCACGCCATCATGCATGCGCCCCTGGGAGACGACTATTTCAACGTCATGCGGTCCATGCTGGAGCGGGAGCGAGACTTTACCCCCGTCACTGCCAGCATTGTGGATCGCAACGTGCTGGCTCGTGGGTCTCAAGAAAAAGTGGTGGACAACATCCTCCGCAAAGACCAGGAAGAGCACCCCGACCTGATTGTGCTCACCCCCACCTGCACCTCCAGCATTTTGCAGGAGGACCTGGCCAACTTCGTGCAGCGGGCGCAGCTCAACGCCGAGGGCGATGTCATGCTGGCGGATGTCAACCACTACCGGGTAAACGAACTGCAGGCGGCAGATCGCACCCTGCAGCAAATTGTTCAGTTCTACATCGAAAAAGCCCGCAAGAAGGGCACCCTGCCGGAGGGCAAAACCGAAAAGCCTTCCGTCAACATCATCGGCCTCACCACCCTGGGCTTCCACAACATTCACGACAACCGGGAACTGCGCACCCTGATGGCCCAGCTCGGCATTGAGGTGAACCTGGTCATGCCCGATGGGGCCTCCGTCCACGAAATCCAGAATATGTCACGGGCCTGGTTTAACCTGGTGCCCTTCCGGGAAGTGGGACCCGCCACGGCGGCATACCTCAAGACTGAATTCGACATGCCCTCTGTGGATATCGCTCCCATGGGCATTGTGGATACCGCCCGCTGCATTCGCGCCATCCAGCAGGTGCTGAACCAGCAGGGCGCAGCGGTGGATTACGAAGCCTTCATCGACGAGCAGACCCGGTTTGTCTCCCAGGCGGCCTGGTTCTCCCGCTCCATTGACTGCCAGAACCTGACCGGCAAAAAGGCCGTTGTGTTTGGCGACAACACCCACGCCGCCGCCATCACCCGCATTCTGGCGCGGGAGATGGGGATACACGTGGTGCTGGCGGGCACCTACTGCAAGTACGACGAAGACTGGTTCCGGGAGCAGGTGGGCGAGTACTGTGACGAAATTCTGATCAGCGACAACAACGGTGAGATTGCCGACCGCATCGCCAGGCTGGAACCCGCCGCTATCTTCGGCACCCAGATGGAACGCCACGTGGGCAAACGCCTCGACATTCCCTGCGGCGTAATTGCCGCCCCGATCCACATTCAGAATTTCCCGGTGGGCTACCGTCCCTTCATGGGCTACGAAGGGGCCAACCAGATTGTGGATCTGGTCTACAACTCTTTCACCCTGGGCATGGAAGACCACCTGCTGGAATTCTTCGGCGGCCACGACACCAAAGAGGTGTTAACCAAAACCATGACGGCTGACTCTGACCTGGGCTGGAGTCAGGATGGCCTGGCGGAACTGCAGAAAGTTCCCGGCTTCGTGCGGGGCAAGGTGAAGCGCAACACTGAGAAGTTCGCTCGGGAGCAGGGCATCGAGCAGATTACCGCTGAGGTGATGTACGCTGCCAAGGAGGCGGTAGGAGCGTAGGGATTTAGAAAGTCGTTGCCCAATGGATTCAGGTCGCTTGGGAGCTGTAGCCATGTCATCACCAGAAATGTCGTCACCGTTTCCGGGAATGAATCCCTACTTGGAAAATCCCGATCTGGGGCCAGAGGTGCATCATCTGCTGATCAGTTTGCTGGCAGAAACCCTGAATCCCCAATTATTGCCCACCTATCGCGTTGCCATTGAAAAACGGGGCGAAACCCTGTCCGAGTCCAGAAGTGGGAGTTTTGCCTTAGAACAGCCGACAGATTTCGAGCTGGACTCGGTATGTCAACTCAGCGGAGAAAATGCCCTGTTGATTGGGATACTCAACAAATTAAGGATACCGGTGCGCCGGTTTTTAGACTCCGGGTGTAGCCAGGTTTCTAAACCGGGTGAACTGCGGTTCAAACAACAGTTTGACTGTACCTGTCGGCCCATTACGATGCTTGGTAATAATCACTTCGGCAATGCCCCGATCGGGGGTATCGGGTTCGTAGTACTCTTCTCGATAAAGCATCATAATCAGGTCAGCATCCTGTTCAATGGCACCCGATTCCCTCAGGTCAGACATCATGGGGCGCTTATTAGTCCGAGACTCGACTCCTCGACTGAGCTGAGATAGGGCAATAATTGGCACATTCAGTTCGCGAGCCAACCCCTTAAGAGAACGGGTGATTTTTGAAAGTTCCTGCACCCGGTTTTCACTATTGCCTTCCATCAGCTGCAGGTAGTCAATCAGGATCAGGCCCAGGGCTCCCCCTTGCTCAGCCTGCAAACGACGACACTTAGAGCGCATTTCCGTAACCGATGCATTGGGAGTATCGTCGATAAATACCGGCATTTGAGACAAAAGGCTGATGGCATGGCCCAGCTTCTCCCATTCGTTTTGAGCTATGCGTCCGGTGCGCAACCGGCTACTTTCCATTTCGACTTCGCTGGACAGCAGACGATAGACCAGCTGCAGCTTTGACATCTCAAGGCTAAAGACCGCCACCGGCAGCTTTTGCAGTGCAGCGATATTGCGGGCAATATTTAAGCAAATGGCAGTTTTCCCCATGGACGGTCTACCAGCACAGATAATCAGGTCAGAGCGCTGGAACCCCTGGGTCATAGCATCCAGGTCGTAAAAACCACAGGGCACACCCGGCAGCACCACCCCTAGAGAGCGCTGCTCAATCTCTGAGAAGGTATCAATCAAAATGTCGGAGGTAGCGGTGAGTCCTCCCTTAGAGCGCACCTGGGTAATGCCGAATAGCTTTTGTTCGGCCTGATCTAGCACATTTTCTAAAGGCGTTGAGGTGTCGTAGCCAAGCTGAGCAATGTCCCCCCCCGACTGAATCAACAGCCGTCGGGTGTATTTATCCATAACCAGAGCTGCGTACTGATCGATGTTGGCAGCGCTAACGGTACGGTCGACCAGTTGGGCTATACGGGCCTGTCCGCCCACATCTTCTAGTTTGTTGTGGTCTTTAAGCCACATGGTGACGGTCATCAGGTCAGCCGGTTGGCCCTTGGCGTGGAGCCCTAGGGCGGCTCGATAGACGTCGCGATGGGCACCGATATAAAACGCATCGGGGGTGAGAATTTCCATGACCCGACCAATGGCTTCTGGATCCAGCAAAATACCCCCCAAAATTGCTTCCTCAGCCTCAATATTTTGGGGAGGCAGACGGTCAGTTACCGTATCAAACTTAAGGTTTTGGACCATGACGCCATCTAGATATGGTGGTTTGTCTGGAAGGGCCATATCGGTTTGGCATTGCTGCCAACCGCATTGAACGGTCCCCAAGCAGGAACATCCCAAAGGGCTGCACGATGCTTTCTGGAAAAGAAAAACGCTACATTTAGCGTTTGACATCGAAGACTTATCTTAACCGATCTCCGTCTAGAGGTTGAGAGCAAAACGCTCAGCTTAACGGTTTGTTGACAGACATAGTTGCCGACCCCAAGGGCAAGGTGCTGAATAAAAACGAGCCATCACAACTCGTGCAGTTCAATTGTACTATATTCTGATCGCGAATAAGCTCCGGGTGGACCTAACCAATCCCGGAGCTTAGAGCATTGCTTGCCATGCCGTTTATTCAGGAATGACCCGCAGGTTAACGGTAGCGGTCACTTCTGGGTGGAGCTTGATCTCAGCCTGGTACTCACCCAGTTTGTTAATGTCGGGCAGGTCGATATTGCGCCGATCAACTTCTTTACCGGTCATCGCCTGAATTACGTTAGCCACATCAATGGCCGTGACGGTACCAAAGATGGCGTCGTTTTCGCCCACCGGCTTCTGAATGCTGAACATGCCGATGGTGGACAGCGCAGTCTTCATCGACTCGGCTTCCTGTTTAATTTCAAGCTGGCGCTGACGTTCGGCTTCCCGCCGCCGCTCAACCTGCTTCAGCACACCAGGGGTGGTGCGCACTGCCATTCCGTGAGGAATGAGATAATTACGAGCATAGCCAGGGGCCACCTCTACCAGGTCGCCATTCTGGCCCAGCTTGCGAATATCTTCTGTGAGAACTACCTGTACCCGTTTTGCCATGTTTCTTCTCGTATAGCCCAGTTGACTATAATACCCAAAGGTCATCCATCTTGGCAACCACTGTTGCGTATTGATTATGATTCGACTCGCTTTTGCTTTGATTTTAGCGGCGTGGGTGGTGGTAATCGCCATTGTCGCCGTACAAAATGCCACTCCGGTTTCCATTCGGCTGCTGAATTTTCAGTCCATCGACATTCCCTTTGGGGTGCTGCTGGCCTTCTGCGGGGCTGCCGGAATGATTGGAGCACCCCTAGTGCTGCTGCTGTTGGGCGGTAACCCACTGAAAGGCCGCAGGCCGAACCGATAGGGGCAGACCAGGCCCTATACCAGGTCCAGCCCCCAACCTGGAGCTTTCTCTTAGCAAAACCTCCACTGCTGGACTTGGACTAGTACTCTACGGCGTAAGTCGGCCCACTCTTCCTGAAACCTGATACCCGGTACCTGGTACCCTCAGCAAGGGTTGCCTTATTTCTGCCAGCTGATACCAGGGCATCACATTCAGGCATGGCAATTCAGCCATGGGAGATAGCCGTCTCGGCGGCCCGAAGCAGGCAAGATATTGGCCCTGCAGGGATTGGATATTGTTCGAGGCTCATTCCCGAGCAGAGGGCACATACGCCGGAGCGGGCACTGCCGCTTTCAGAATGACCTCCAGCAGGCCGGGAAAGGCGCGGTCAAGGTCTTCCCGTCGCAGGGAGTTCATGTGCTGAGTCCCCTGCTTGCGGCAGTAGAGCACGCCTGCTTCCCGCAAAATTTTGAAGTGGTGGGACAGGGTAGACTTGGCCACCTGCAGATCCAGGTCAGAGCACGATAGTTCGTCGGCTGCGGCTAAACGTCTGACAATTTCTAGCCGGACAGGATCGCCTAGGGCGTATAAAACCCCTGCCAGGGTCATGCTTTCAGAATTGGGATGAAAGATAGGTCGCATAGTTGCATTATGCCACGGGGAAGGCTATAGTTTAATTGTTCGATTTTTTCGAATAAAAGAAATATTTCCCGCAGTGGAGGTGGCATTATGGCCGCGATCGCAGACATTACCCAGGATACGTTTCAAGCCGAGGTACTGCAGAGCGATCTGCCGGTGCTGGTTGATTTTTGGGCTCCCTGGTGCGGTCCTTGCCGCCTGGTGGCCGGCGTGGTGGATGAAGTGGCCCAGCAGTACGACGGGCAGCTCAAGGTGGTTAAGGTAAATACCGACGAGCAGCCCGGCATTGCTTCAACCCACGGCATCCGCAGCATTCCTACCCTGATGATTTTTATGAACGGCGAAAAAATGGATCAGCTGGTGGGGGCCGTTTCTAAAACCACCCTGGCTAAAGCAGTTGAGCCGTTTTTGAGCTGAACTAACCGTCAAAGCTTACTCATGGGCAACCTGGAGCTGATTGCGCCCCTGCTGTTTTGCCCTATAGAGGGCCTCGTCAGCCTGCTTGACCAGAGAGGCAGATGTAGTTTCAGGATTGGGTATTAAACTGGCTCCCCCCAGGCTCAACGTTACAAATCGGCTAATGTCAGAACCAGAATGCTGGATCTGGGCTTGTCCAATTTGTGCTTGAATTTTCTGGGCAATGGTCATGACTCCTTCGAGGGAGGTGCCCGGTAAAATCACGGCAAATTCCTCGCCACCGTAGCGAGCGACCAGATCGGCAGGCCGAGCAACTGCGAGCTTGATTTGCTGCGCCACTCGCTGTAAGCATTGATCTCCCATCGGGTGGCCGTAATAGTCGTTGTACTGTTTGAAAAAGTCAACATCGCAAAGAATGAGCCCTAGCGGTTCCTGTTCCCGCCGTAGCCGCAGCCACTCCTGATCCAGGTACTGATCAAAATGGCGTCGGTTTGCAATTTGCGTGAGACTATCCAGGTTGGATAATCGCTGCAGTTCCTGATTGGCAGCTTCTAGCTCGAAGGTGCGCTGGGCAACCCGATCTTCCAGGGTGGCGACCAGGTTTTTAAGCTTGTCTGACATCTGGATAAACGCATTCGACAGTTGCCCGATTTCGTCCTGCTTCAGGGCTGGCATTTGTACATTGAAATTGCCTTCAGTAAGCTGTTGAGTCGATTGCAAGAGTTGCGCTAGCGGTTGAGTAACTTGAGTACTCAAGGTGCGGTAAATCAGCGCCATTTCTATCAGTAATGCGATACCTCCGGAGAGCAGAACAAACTGAGCGGCGCTCCAGGCGTTACCCTGCAGGAGAGATTGGGGGTAAACCGACACAAAATACCAGTTAGGCCCAGCGAGCCGGGTAAAGGTGATATATTCGCGATCCCGAACGTTTTTGACCACTCGTGCCCCGTTTTCCGCTTCACCTGCGTCATCTCCCTTAGCCACTGGCGTTAATTCATGCGCGAATTCAGCAGATTGAATCTCCGATTCGCCCGCGTCATCTTCCTTAGCCACTGGCGTTAATTCATTCGCGAGTTCAGCAGATTGAATCAAGGAAAAAATTCGATTGAGATGGGGTCCGCCAGGTCCTGAATGCTTAACGTTCTATGCTGTGCTGCGATTTGTGAGTTGAAGTCAGGGTGGGCAATCAAACTGCCGTCCTGCCGCACAATAAAGTTGTAGGTTCCCGATAGACGATCGGTGTTGGCGCGTTCAATTAAGTCGTTCAGCACAATATCGTTGCCAACGCTGGCAATATGTCGTCCTGTTGCGTCGTCAATGGGCGTTACTACCGAAACAATCCAATCAGGGCTGGCCGGATCTTGATAAGCATCAGTCCAGACGGTTTGTCGCTGTGGGTTATGGCTCAGGTCAGACACGTAAAAGAATTTTTCTGTGCAGACATCAAAATCCCCTGAAACCATCAACGGCCCCGGTAGCTCAGGCCAGTAAGTCACAGCAATGTTGTCGGGCGACGCGATCCAGGTATTGACGAAACGATCGCGCCAGGCCGGTGCATACTGCAAAAGCAATGTTTCAAACCGCCGAATCTGAGAGATATGCTCCGCCGTCAGGGGAACATTTCGCCCAACAAAGACAGACGACTTTGACGCCCCCTCAAACTGGTGCACATCCTGCTGCTCTGTAATATTGCGATGGGTGCCATCTGACCAGGTAAATAGAGGTGTCAGGGGTTCCGCAGGCTGAGGTTGAGCTGCAACCGTGGCGAAGGCTTGCTTGAACATAATGTGGCGATCGATAGCAAGCTGAAAAATTTCTTCCTCACGCTTGCCCCGCTCAGTAACGTATTTCTGAAGCTGTTCTTGAGTACTAAGCTGTGTCTGCCCGATGATGTGGCCGTAAGTCAACATGGCAGACACAATGAAAATGCCTGTCACTCGGAACAATAACTGAATTAGGGTATGCCGAGTTAATGAGGGCTGAACTTGCGTGAAGAAATTGAGTGTTTTAAGCAAGACCCCTCTGACTCTGCATACGGAGAGCATCATAGTGAGCAATACGACATAAGCGCCTATGAGTATACCCATCAGGCGCTGGGATATATCGCTCTGTTCTAAAGAAAGTAGCTATACCAAGTCCAGCTCGAAACCTGTAGCTTTCCCTTAGGCAAAACTCCACTTCTGGACTTGGACAAAGTTGCAAGAAAGTCGCTACGGCAGCGATACCTTTCTCCTCAGCCCTGATTCTCTACCTTCATTTCTGCTTCCTTCAGGGAATCTAAAAACGACAGGGGGCGGCTCATGTTTTCGGCAAAGCCGAGGATGTTGCGATCGCGGTGCTCGTACAGCAATTCCCCATCCCGATCAAACAAAAACGTTCCCCCCCGCTGGGTCAGGTAAGCGGCATCCGGTACGTAGGTGCCCCAGTTGCCTAGCACTTCCCCCATGTTTCTCAGGCGCAGGGTGGCCAGCTCAAAGGGACGCTGAAAGCCTTTGCCCCCAGCCCATTCGAAAAAGGAACCCCGCAGGGGAGGGAGAGGCTTAGCTTTGACCACTTCATCATCCCCAAACAACTGGGGAGCGCTGCGATCCCCCCGGTAGCCGCGAAACACTTCGGCCAGGGTACCGGGGCTTTTAATGCCCGCACACATCAGCATCAGGTTGACCCAGGCGTTTTGCCCAGAGGCCAAACCAGGAATCTGCAGCGTTAGGCCCTCATACAACCCCAGCTGGTGGTGTAGCTCGGCTGAGGGATCCATAAACAAAGCCTCGGGATCAAATCCGGTAAAGTCGCAGAACCTTTGGCCGGCATTGCGATCGCCAATCCCCACAGCCCGCACAGTAACGTTAGCCTCCTTCAAAACGGATTGCTCCCGCTGCAGCCACCAGGCATATTCCATGCTGTCAAAATCCCCCAGCTGAGGCAAAACCACCACCAGCAGGCGCTTTTCCCCCTCCCAGCCCGCCAGTATGGAGACCACCGCCCCATCACTCACCCGCTGTCGTTCCGTAACTTTAAAAGTCTCGAATACAGTCATCCTTGCCAAACCCCCCATTCCCCATTCCCTACTCCCCATTCCCCACTCCCTACCCCCCATTCCCTATTCCCTACTCCCTATTCCCTACTCCCTACTCCCCATTCCCTACCCCCCCTACATCAACCACTCCAACAAAAGCCCCACCCGGCTTTCTGGCCCCAAACGAGAATACTGAAATTCCAGATCAGTGCCTAGCCTGAGCCTGGGGGTTACCGCATAACCCACGGAAATGCTGGTCATCCCCACTTCATCGCGGCTACCAGGAGATACCCAGTGCTGCCCCAAAGCGATATCGGCTCCCCCACCCCGAGAGGGAATCATCATCAGTCGAAACCCCACATCCACACCATTGGTCGTGTAATCAGGAGTTTCCAGGGAGCGATAGCCCAGGGTTGGGGCGATGTTGACGTAACTTCCTAACGGCAGCAGATAATAGCGAACTTCGGCCCCAAAAGATTCCCGTTCATCATTCCAGCTCCGGCTAAAGCTTCCCGCTGCCGTCAGGCCGGTACCAGAAATTAAGAACACATCTTCTACACCCACATAAACGCCGGTGGCCTGGTCACTGGAAGGAAATTGGGCATACCCGACCCTGAGCCGGGTCCGAAAGCTGGGCTGGTTGCGAATTTCATCGGCAATGTCGGGAATGTCCTGCAGCCAGTCTTGTAGAACGGGGCTATCTTGAATGATATCGGGATCAAGGTCCAGATCATTGAGCAGGATCCCTTCCTCCTGGGGAGATTCCTCGGAATTGTTGATCTGAGCCCATGAAGAATTCCCCATCCCCATCTCGACAAGTTGCCACTGCCCCTGGGTACCGTCAACATTAGCTAGCCCCTGGAAATCCTGAGAAAGGCCAGGCTTAAAATCGTCCCACCCCTCACCTGGATCGTGGTCAGGAGCTGTGTCTGTCGCCCGACCCGAAATGCCAGACGATGGCTGATCTGCAAACCTACGCACCTGAGCAACGGCGGCATGGGTTTGAGACAACATTCCCAGGGCCAGCAGGCCAGCCAGGACATTACCAAATGGGCTAAAGCAGCGCAGCATTCCGGGGCACCATCCCAAACCGAAGAAGTTCTCTTGCTTAGAGTATTCCACCAAAGAATTATCCCAGGAGCGGGCACGATAACCGGGGGATACATCACACGCTTAGTCTGCACCCTGAGCCCGCTGAATCGAGCGTTCGATGGAAGGCTCCCAACTGATTTTTTATGGTACGGGGTAAAAGCCAAATAAAAAAGCGACCTCATCAAAGACAAGGCCGCTGGGGGAAACGAGAATAGCTCAGGCAAGAAAGTTAACGTACTTCGCCGCGCGTAGGCAGTACCTCTACGGGCTTCATAAAGTAAAGGCGCACCATTTGCCAGCCAATGTTGGCAACGTGAGGCAGCTTACGCAGCAGTTGCAGCGGCTTGGGCTGATTAGACTCGCTAATTGCCGCCAGTTTGCTGTTGGCGTCAGAGGCCATGTCTAACCGCTTAAAGAACTCGGGATTATCCACATCCAGAATCACCGGAAATACCCGAGCGGCGGTTTCGTTGGTTTTTTGGATGACGTGAACATCGTACTCCCGGGCATCCAATCCTAAGGAGGCATAGAAGCCGCTGCGCTGAATGTCGTTGAGGAACATGGTGGCAAACACCGACAGCAAAAAGAAGCGGCACCAGAGCTTCGCCTTCCAATCGTTAATGATGTCGGGTTGAGCCTTCATCAGGGCCGAGAAGAAATCGCCGTGGCGGTTTTCATCCTGACACCAGTTCTCAAAGAACCGGAAGATGGGGTAAATCTGGTTTTCAGGATGAGACTCTAGATGACGGTAGATGGTGATGTAACGCCAGTAGCCAATTTTTTCGGACAGGTAGGTGGCGTAAAAGATGAACTTGGGCTTAAAGAAGGTGTACTTCTTGCTCTTGGTCAAAAAGCCCAGGTCAAGCTGCAGGTTAAAGTCCGACATGGCCTTGTTCAAAAAGCCAGCGTGGCGGGCTTCATCCCGAGACATCAGGGTAAAGCACTCGGCCAGCACAGGGCTTTTATCTTTTAAACGACGGCCCAACTCTTTGTAGAGCAAAAAACCAGAAAATTCAGCCGTACAGGACCGCTCCAGAAACTCCACAAACAGACGACGGGTTTCGCCATCCATATGGTCCCAGGACTGTTCAAACTGCTCATCACGAACAAAGTGGTGGCGGTTGTAGTCGGCCCGAAATTCTTCGAGAATGGCCCGTAGTTCGTCTTCGTTAACGGAAATGTCCATGGCGGCCATTTCGTCAAAGTCGGTGGTATAGAACCGGGGGGTCAAAATGGTGTCTTTTGCCGGAACCTTAACCCCAGGTCGGATTTCTTGAAATTCAGGCTTCTTAAGGGAATCTACCATGAGTCTGTGATTCAGCGGTTTAATAGGATGTGCACAGCCCAGCGATGGGGGGATAGAGAGGTTGGACCAGAGGCAGGCGACCCAACGTTAAGAACGTTACGAAGCAATCTGCATCTGTTACCAACTGAAACGCTGAATGCTAGTTTATCAGGGCTTTCAGGAGAACTGGCAAGGTTTTAAGTTTTGCAACGAATTATGACTCAGTTTGAATGCCGTTCTCCAGCTTGAACTGGGTCATCAGCTGGGTCATTTTTTTGCGCATCTTCAGGTGAAGCTCGACCCCCTCGTAGGCGTAGCGGCTGAAGCCCCCCTGGTCAACCAGCTGTTTCAGGTAGCTGACCCGCTCGTCTGGGGCGGGGTGAGAGGCAAACCAGCTGACCCCCCGCTCGCCATAATCTTCCTTCAGGGTGACCATCAAATTATGTAGCCCATCGGCAGCGTATTGCCCCGTCGCCGAAATCTGAGTGCCCAGCACATCGGCCTGACGCTCCATGTCGCGGGAATAGCTGGACACAATCAGCCCCGCCGCGATATTGGCAACCTCGGGAATGGGAATAAAGGACGCCAGACTGCTGGTCAAATTTCCCTGGGTCACCATCTGAAACCCGTGGGACAACACCGCGTGGGAAATTTCGTGGCCAATCAGTCCCGCCAGTTCTGCTTCAGAGTAGGTTTTTTCAATCGCCCCGGCGTTGATGAAAATTTTGCCCCCGGGCAGGGCGAAGGCATTGAGGCTGTCATCCATCACCACTTCGAAGCGGTAGTCGAACTCATCCCGCCCGGTTAAGGTCGCCAGCTTCTGGCCAATGTGGTCTACGTAGCTGCGAATTTCTGGATCATCGGCCATGGGCACCTGGCGAGCCACCTGGTCGGCCACCTGTGCCCCCAGGTTACTTTCTCCCTGCATTAACAAAATGCCGGAGTTGAGAGCCGTAAACGGCCCAAACAACCCGCCCGTAAGCAGATAGCCCGCCGCCCCGGTGAGGATGTTGGACACCAGGTTGCGGGTCAGGGTCTGGTTCATGTCTCCCCGAAACCGGTCCAGGTTATCCTGCGCCAGTTGATCCATCGCGTCGGCCTCGGGGTGGTCAGGGTTGAGCACAACAAACTGCTTGGCGGTAATGGCGGCTTCGACCCATTTTGCTTGAGCCATTTGAACCTCGGCCTGGGCTTTGAGCAGCTCTGGGTAAAAGGGATAGCGACTCACCGCTGCATCCAAAATGTCTAACGCTCGATCGGCCTGGTCATGCTCCACTAAATGGCGGGCATAGAGGACATGGCCGGGCAAAAATTCTGGATATTCCGTTACCAGCAGCTCTAGCGGCACCAGCACCCGACTGGCCAGGCCAGATTCTACCCCGGCCTGGGCTTCTCGCCAGTACACCGCGCCGGCGGGGGGCAGTTCTGCCGGGTCTGTAATGGGGGTAATGCGCCCATCGGGAGTCTTTTCAGCCAGCCACTTAGAATCTTTGGCCCGGCGATAAACCGCTTCTGCCGCGGCGGTATCCCCCGCCATGAAGAGTCGGTCGGCTTCTATCAGCAATTCGCTGCGCTTGGCCACATCCGGCGGCAGATCAGCCAGTAACTCTGCCATGGTGTAAACAGGACCGGTGTCTGTTTCTGGCGCTTCTGAAGGGGAAGGCGATTCTGTCGCTTGACCGGGGTCAGCCGACCCGACCGGCGGCAGCCTCAAGGTACCATCAGGAGCCTCGGGGTAAGGGGTGGGCAACGTACTGTCCGGCTTTGCTACCGGCTCAACCTCAAGGGAGCCGGGGGATGGCTCTTGCTTTTGCCCCACGACAGATGGGTCAGAAACAGCCGTAACCCCAGGCATTAGCCCCGGCAACAACCCTTCTCCGCAAAGCAAAGCCACCAGAAAACCGGCTATCAGGGCGCTGATGAATCGCTGAATTTTATTCATTCTTCCCTTCTACCCCCCATTGATGGGTCAATTTCTGATGCTGCTAGCGTAGCCCAACTCAATTTTCAAAAGCATGGCGCAGTCAACCGAAATGCGCTCCTTTTCCATGCCCTGCCATTCTTCGCAAAACCTTTGCCAGGGTAGGATCCCTACCCCTATAATTTTGTCAAGTAATGCTACAGCGTGAACCCAATGACCACTTTCGATACCATCAAGCCCTGGCTGCAGTTTTTTCATCCCATCATCATGTGGCTGCTGCTGGCAGGGACTCTTTATGCCCTTTATTTAGGGATGCAGGCCCGCAAGACCCGTAAGGCCGATGCCGAAACCCGTAAAGAATTAATCAAGGGTAAATTTGGGATCCGTCACCATCAGGTAGGGGCTATTCTTTTGGCCTTCATGGTGTTAGGCACCCTTGGCGGCATGGCAGCGACTTATATCAACTACGGCAAGTTGTTTGTCGGGCCTCACCTGCTCGTAGGGTTGAGCATGACGGGTTTAATTGCGACCTCTGCGGCCTTGGTGCCCTTCATGCAGAAAGGCAATGAAACAGCTCGACTAACGCATATTTCTTTAAACGTTGTTCTGGTTGGACTCTTTGGTTGGCAGGCCCTGACCGGGATGCAAATCGTGCAGCGCATCTTGGAAAATTTTTAATGCCTGCCGCCTTCCCATCCTCTGGTTCTAATCGGGTCGGAGGCCAAATATCATTAACCCCTCATTGACTGACAAAAGTTGTACGCCCTCACCCCCAACCCCTCTCCCAGAGGGCGAGGGGAGCCGATCAATCTTTCCAGTTCCCTCTCCCCTCGGGAGCGGGCTAGGGTGTAGCTTGCTTCCTGGAGGGTGGGCTTTCAGGGATTTGGTTGAGAAGTTTTGTCAGTCAACCAGCATTAACCCTTGCGCCGGGTTTCATACCCAGTCCAGCTCGAAATCGGTAGTTTGCTCTCAGGTGAAACTCTACTGCTGGACTTGGACAAGGTTTAAAGACACGTTTTAAGACGCCTGAAAAGCCGAATGCTTGGGGCTGGGTTGAGTGCCCAAAATTCCACCTTCAAGCATTCGGCTGTTGATGTGTTAGTGAGGATGCTCCTTAAAACGACCCCTGCCCCTGGAAACTACCCTTTACCCCAATTCGACCAGAAGTGGTGGCGGTGGTAGCTGCTGGGCAGGGGTAAATTCTGAGTCCTGTGAAAGTCTTCCTGAACTTTGCGGGTTAACCGCTTAGAAACCTGTCGCACCACCTGGTTTAGCAGGCGATCACCGGATGCTTTGACCAGGTGGTGCGGTAATGCACCTAGAAACTTTGGAACATGAATATTAACCATGAGGTTGAGGTTCCAGTCGATTAACGTCCCCAGGGCAACATCGACGCCTTCAGAGGAGTGGTCTCGCAGCTCTAAAATTGCCTTAAAGTCAACGTCATACCCGGGGGGCTCGTAATCTGGAATGGGAATGGTATCGATACGATAAATTCGCTGCTCCAGGGGCGCGAGATATAACCCGACTTTAGGCTCGACTTCATACCCCAGGACAGAATAATGCCCCACCACCAGAGCATAGCCATGGTCAGAAATGGGGCTAACCTGCATCGGGCTAGCACAGCGAGGAAACCAGCCCTGATGGCGGTTTAAGTAATCGCCCACCGTGGTTGGAGATGCTGCCATTTCCATCTGCCCTGCGTAATGCCCCTCAAATCTTAAGACCCCCTCGACCGGGGCCTGGCTATCGGCTAAAGCCTGATGGGGAGGGCTGCTGTCAGCCTGACCCACTTGCCATGTTGACGCAGATGTGGCTAAAGAATCAGTAGATGGAGACTGCATGGATTCAAACGTCACTACGGGTCTACCTTCTTAAGGTTCAAAAAATAACCAGGGTGAGCTTTAGCTATGGTGTCTAGTTTAATCGTCTCTGTACTGTTATCCCAGACGAGTACAGAGGACTGTGATAAAAAACACGTTTTGGGCTAGATTAACCAGATTTTGCTGTCCTCTGGCATGGATTCGGGGACGGGTACATCCCAGTTTTGCAAGTCTGCCCTCATCCCCCAACCCCTGCTGCTTCGCACGGTCTCAGACCTACGCGCGTCCTATGTCCTCCGGACAGCAAGCAGCGGCCTACTCCCAAAATGGGAGAAGGGGAGCCGGAGTCAAAGTCCCTCTCCCGCTCTGGGAGAGGGATTTAGGGTGAGGGCTGCAAAACTGGGATGCACTCCTCGGGGACTTTCTGCTATAACCCCCTTTTTTTAGAAAACCCTGAAAACCCTCGGGGCTGCGGATGAACGATATTCATCCACCGCCTTGGCCTTCTAATGACCGGCATCAACGGCGATTGTTCCCATTGGGCTGAGTTTTATTTACTATTGATTCAGAAAACGGAAAGGAATGGGGCTATGAAAGCACTGGTCGCTGGAGCTACAGGGGAAACTGGTTCGAGAATTGCCAGTCAATTAGTCAAGCGAGGGGTGCCCGTAAAGGCCCTGGTGCGAGATGCCGCTGCCGCTCGGGAGAAACTCCCCATCGAAGTTGAACTGTTTGAAGGGGATGTAACCGACAGGGCCAGTTTGCAGCGGGCCGTGGCGGACTGCACCGTATTGCTCAGTGCCACGGGGGCACGGCCCAGCCTTGACCCGACCGGCCCCTACCAGGTGGACTATGAGGGAACGAAAAACCTGGTAGACGCCGCTAAGGCGGGTAACATCGAGCATTTTGTTATGGTTTCCTCACTGTGTGTCTCTAAGTTTTTTCATCCCCTTAACCTGTTCTTCCTTATTCTGTACTGGAAGAAGCAGGCGGAAGAATATCTACAGGGAAGCGGCTTAACCTATACGATTGTTCGTCCCGGCGGTCTAAAAAGCGATGACCAGGATGATCGACCCCTGGTAATGGCCCCAGCAGATACGCTGTTTGAGGGCAATGTGCCCCGGCTGAAGGTGGCAGAGACCTGTGTGGAGGCGTTGTACCAGCCAGCGGCGCGGAATAAGGTTTTAGAGATCATTGCGCAACAGGATGCTGCCGAGAAAAACTTCCAGCAGTTGTTTGAGGGAGTTGCCCCTTAAGGCTTATGATGAGCCCTTAGTCTTTTCGGAGCTGAACTGAGTTTGGTGGTCCTATGCTGATTGATTCTCTTCCTCTATCGACCCTTCGCCAGAAAATAGAGACCCGGAAAGCCCTTGTGGGCGTGATCGGCTTAGGATATGTCGGCCTGCCATTTGCGGTTGAAAAAGTTAAAGCTGGCTTCACTGTTGTTGGTATTGAACAAAATGCAGCCCGCGCCACCAGGGTTAACCTGGCAGACAATTACATTGCTGACGTTAAGGATCATGAGTTGAAGATGGCCGTCGAAAGCGGCCAGTTCAGGGCCACTACAGATTTCGATGAAATTAGTCATCTCGACGTTATCGTCATCTGCGTCCCTACTCCCCTGACTAAAAATCTGACGCCGAATTTGGAGTATGTGGAATCGGTCACCCGTTCCATAGCCCATCACCTCAAACCGGGGCAGCTCATTTCTCTCGAGTCAACCACCTACCCCGGCACTACGGACGAAGTCATGCGTCCCATTCTGGAAGCAACGAGTGGGCTGCAAGTCGGCCAAGATTTCTTCCTGGCCCATTCTCCAGAACGAGTGGATCCTGGGAACCAGCGCTACACCACCAAGAATACCAATAAGGTGGTTGGCGCTTCTGATCCGGACTCCAGGTTGATTGCCACCCTATTTTATCAGCAAACTATCGAGCAGGTCGTTCCAGTCAGTAGCGCCAAAGCGGCAGAGTTAGTCAAGGTATTTGAAAATACCTTTCGGGCGGTGAATATTGCCCTGGTAAACGAGCTGGCATTGCTGTGCGATCGCATGGATCTGAACGTCTGGGAAGTTCTGGATGCCGCCAACACCAAACCGTTCGGCATTATGCCGTTCTATCCGGGGCCGGGGGTAGGGGGCCACTGCATCCCCATCGATCCTCACTATTTGGAATGGAAGGCTAAAGAACTGAACTTCAATACTCATTTCATTGCCCTGGCGGGGGAAATTAACCGTAAAATGCCCGAGTTTGTGCGAGAAAAGGTGTGGCGACTGCTAAATCAGGTGGGGGTAGTGCCGGCCCAATCCCGGGTGATGGTGATGGGAGTGGCCTACAAAAAAAACCTGGGAGACTGGCGAGAGTCGCCCGCTATCGAGATCATGCACCTGCTGCAGAAGGACGGTATTACCCTCACCTACCACGATCCATACGTGGCCGAAGTTCAGGTGGGTGATCAGGTCCTACTATCCGTTGAGTTGACAGAATCTGCCGTGACCTCGGCAGATATGGTGCTCATTACTACCGACCACACGGGAATTGACTACGGTACCCTGGTGCAGCAAGCTAAAGCGGTACTCGATACACGAGGGGTTACCCGCCATCTTGACCTCGCCCATTTGGTAGATAAGATCACCTTGTTGTAAGAAAATCTATGAGCACACCTCAAGTTGTTGTAGTCGGAGCTGGGAACTGGGGAAAAAACCTGGTCAAAACCTTTCATCACCTAAATGCCCTGGGGGGAGTGGCAGAAGCTGACCTTACCCTGCGTCAGGTCCTAACAGAGCAATATCCCACGGTGCCAGTATTTGCCGACATTTTTGAAGCTCTGGCTCAACCGCAAACTACGGCAGTTGTTTTGGCGACTCCAGCCCCAACTCACTACAAATTTGCCAGAGCAGCCCTGGAGGCCGGTAAAGATGTTTTTGTCGAAAAACCCCTCACCCTGAAGACTGAGGAGGCGCGCTGGTTGGCGGAGTATGCGGATAAAACCGATCGCATTCTGATGGTGGGTCACCTGCTGCTGTACCAGCCTGCTATCACCTGGATGCGGGACTACCTGGCCAGCGGCAAGGCTGGGACAGTAAGACATATCGCCACCCAACGCCTCAAGCTGGGCCGGGTCCGGGCTGAAGAAAATGTCTGGTGGTCTTTCGCCCCCCACGATGTCTCAGTGGTCCTGGAACTGCTAGGACGACCTACCCTGGAGGCGGTTAAAGCCCAGGGCCAGGGAATGGTACAACCCGGCATTGAAGACTATGTCCATGTTGATCTGGACTTTCAGGGAGGGCAATCTGCCCACATCCATTGCAGCTGGTACTGGCCTACGGTTGAACGCCGCACCACCGTTCTTGCGGATCGACAGATTCTGGTCTACGACGAACTGGCTCAGACGGTCACCATCCACCACAAGCACATTGTCGATAAGACCCTTCGCCACCACGATGATGGCATGGAGCAGGTTGCTGTAGCCCAAGAACAACCGCTCACCCTAGAATGCCAACATTTTTTGGACTGCCTGGCGACCCGCCAGCGCCCCCGCTCTGATGGCTGGAATGGCGTTGCTGTGATCGACATTCTGGAACAGGCGCAGGACTTACTGCCATGACCCATTCTGTCCAACCCCCCACCCCACTTGATTACTTCGTCCATGAGTCAGCCTATGTGGATGAAGGCGCTATCGTGGGTAGCGGCACTAAAATCTGGCATTTTTCCCATGTTATGGGTAAAGCCACCATCGGCCAGAACTGCTCCCTGGGCCAGAATGTCTTAGTGGCTAACCATGTGATTATCGGGGATGGCTGCAAAATTCAGAACAACGTCTCTCTCTACGAAGGGGTTATTCTCGAAGACTATGTCTTTTGCGGGCCGAGCATGGTGTTTACCAACGTCAAAACCCCCCGCAGTGAATTTCCCCGCAATACCAGCGACGACTATAAGCCGACCCTCATTAAACGAGGGGCCAGCATCGGGGCCAACGCCACTATCGTTTGTGGCATTACCCTGCATGAATGTGCGTTTGTCGCCGCTGGGGCAGTCGTGACAAAAGATGTACCCGCTTACGGCATGGTAGCCGGAGTACCGGCTCGCCAAATCGGATGGATGAGTGCCTACGGTGATGTGCTAGATTTTGATGCGGACGGTTTCGCAGTAGACTCTACTGGTACCAGATACCAGCAAGTTACCCCTGAAGAAGTGAGACAATTATCGTGAGTCAGGTCAACATTCCTATCCTCGATCTCAAACCCCAGTACCAGGCCATTAAGGAGGAAGTCCGAGCCGCCATTGATGAGGTACTGGAGTCAGGTCAGTTCATTTTAGGACCTATTGTTAAGCAGTTTGAGGAAGCGGCAGCAGCTTATTTGGGGGCTAAATATGCGGTCGGAGTTAACTCCGGCACAGATGCGCTGGTGATTGGCTTAAGGGCTATGGGCATTGGCCCTGGGGATGAGGTGATTACGACCCCGTTCAGCTTTTTCGCCACGGCTGAATCAATTAGCAATGTAGGGGCAAAGCCCGTTTTTGTCGATATCCAGGAAAGCAGCTTTAATATTGACCCAAATTTGATTGAGGCAGCGATTACGCCCCGCACAAAGGCGATTATGCCGGTGCATTTGTATGGCAATCCATGCTCGATGGCCCAGATCATTGAGATTGCGGCCAAGCACGGTCTGAAGGTCATCGAAGACTGTGCCCAGGCATTTGGTGCAACTTACAAAGGGGACTGCCCTGAATGTGCGGGCAACTGTGAGGAGGAATCCCGTAATGGCTTGCTCGGTAAGCGGGTAGGGACAATTGGGGACGTTGGGGCATTTTCTTTCTTTCCCACTAAAAACCTGGGAGCCTATGGTGATGGCGGTCTGGTCGTGACGGACAATGACCAGATTGCTGACCTGGCACGGATGCTGAGGACCCACGGTTCTCGCAAAAAATACCACAACGAAATGTTAGGGTACAACTCTCGCCTGGATGCCCTACAGGCGGCTGTGTTAAAGGTGAAGCTGCAATACATCGATACCTGGAACCAGCAGCGGCGACAGGTGGCCGAGACCTACAATCAGCTTCTAACTGGGGTGGAAGGGGTAATCACGCCTCAGATTTCAGAGGGGCATGTCTTTCATCAGTATACGGTTCGAGTATTAGGTGGTAAGCGAGATCAAGTACAACAAGTCTTGTCAGAGGCTGGTATCGGCACTATGGTTTACTACCCGGTGCCCCAGGATAAATTGCCTATCTATGCTGGGCAATATGGTGCAAGCCCGGCAAGCGATCGACTGGCCCAGGAAGTCTTGAGCTTACCGATCTGGCCTGAAATAAAATCGGAAGATATTCAATACGTTCTAGACTCTATAAGCCAGAGCTTTAACTAAATCCACGCAAAAGTTAAGAGCATTTGGTGAAGCAACATTAGTCGTTAGGAGTCTAGGTAAAGATCTTGAAATCTCACATATACAGTCCACATAAAACCTATTATAAGTCTTTCAAACGGTTTTCCCCATGAAATATAGAGCAATAAAATACCAGGTTCTTTATTCGATATTCATACTTACTGTCATAACTTTTTCATTTGCAGTGATATTCTCATTCACTATGGGAACTCATTCAAGTACAAGTATAGGAATTGACGACTACTTAAACCTCCTGTCGACATTGGACAGTGAAAAATTAGGTCGTGGGAAAGATGTCCTAAGCGAACAAGAAAAAGATAGGCCGATGGCATATGGATTAATTTTAAGTTCACTCGCAAATTCTTATAAGGCAATGGCAGATGACGATATTTACACAGTAGAAATGAGGCTCTGTGGTGAATGGCTACTCGGAAATACAGATATAGATGGTGATGGCATACATGGCTTCGGCTTGGCTGACGCTTGGGATGCCTTTGGAGATGGAAGTGTCAACCCTCCACATAATGAGTATACAATTACAACAGCTATAGCGGTCAAAGGGTTGCTGGACTGGCTTGATGCTGATCCAGATGCTCCCCAAGAAAAAATAAAATCAACGGTGAGTTTGCTATTGGCACCTTACTTGTCAGGTCAATATAATTCTCCATCTGGAATATACGCATATTCTCTTAATTCAAATGACATAGCGTATGATGTTTTTAATCCAGCTTTATTTTTAGCAGGCCAGATGCAGAGATACTCGAAAATCACAGAAAATGACACGGAAATCTTAAAAAATGAAGCAGATCGCAACGTCAAGATTTTAGTTGATAATCATCTGCTAGATAGTAATAGTAATTGGTACTGGAACTATGGGCAATCATTGGAAAAACTCGAAAGACCCAACGACCTGGTGCATGCTCTATATATTGCAGAAGGAGTTCGAGATTACATAAATCATAACGGTAGTAATGCTGATAAAATTGATTACCCGCGCATACGAAACCATGTTTTTGCGTTTCTAATAGATGGCAGATGGTGTGAGCATTTTGACAGAGGTACCTGCCATGAAAAAAAAGTACGTCTCTGGGCTATGGGTATGCTGTTATACTTTTTGTCCACGGAACCAGACATTCCATCCAAATATATGGATAGTCTTCTGGATCAATTAATTGCGGACTACAAAGTTGAAGGTGGGCTTTTGAAAGACGAAAATCAATATGTACGACATGACGCCCATCTGCTTTTGGGCATCAGCCATTATCTTTTTTCTAATTAAAACCAATTATTTTCCCTTATTTTTTAAGATTAAAATCAATTTATGATTAAAATCAAGATGAAAAACGAAGAATTTAACACTCAAATAGATTCACCTAGACATCAAATTCGTCGTCAACTTTATAGTCTGCACTAAAGTCTGGTGGAAGTTTGCCGTCAAGGATTCTCTTATATCTAACGACTTGTTCATAAAAAATATTTAATGACGAGAACCGACTCGTAAACTGTTGAAAGCTTCTCATGACGTATCTAAGTAGAATCAGATAAATCAAGGATTCACTTAGAGCCGAACTTTGAGCAACAATTCTGTTGCCCAAAAAAGTAATAATAATTGCAAAGGACAGACTGCTAAAGGCTGCTGATACAAGCAAACTCCTTGGACCAACTAAAGTATATTCAAACAGACTATAGATCCAACTTTCTGTGCTTGGGAATTGATTAATAAATGTGCTTCTCTTCCCCAAAGAGGAAACTTGAACATAATTTGATTGCTTTATATATTCTCTTAGCTCATTTCCAGATTCAAATGCCTGCTTTTCTCGCGCTGAAAAGTAATAACTACCATTCGACATAATTCTTCGAAAATGTGAGAAAGTTAACATCGCTGCAAACGCAATTAACCCGGTCAGTAAGGGATACACATAAACAGCTAACAATCCAAATATCAAAAATTCTACCAGTGGAGTTATAGCTGAGGCAGCTAACATAGCAAGTCGACCACATGAAACTGCATCACTACGTATTAAAATTACTAAGTTAGAACGCATTTTAACTAGTTCATTATCATACCCTCCCCAATACAAAAAAATTTTTTGAATACCTCTTTCTAGGTTAAACCTGGTGTAATCAAATCTTAGGGAAATAAATAACTGATCGCCTAGATATCTAGCTAGGCCAGACACAAGCAGCAGCCCTGGGCAGACGATTGCAACAAAAAAAACTGTAGATAACTCAGTGGGATCTAAAAAGCTAAGTTTTATAAATCGTGCCTCGATAGGTGTTCCATTTGCGGCTGAAACAATAAAGGATGTCAAAAGTGCAAACGCAAAAGCCTGCAGTGCTGGAGAACAAAATGAGACAAAACTTGCAGCAAGCCAGCGCCATTTAAATAGTCTAAGCAAATCATGTAGAACCCAAGCAATGCTGCTACGGTATTTCAGCCAATCATAGTAAAATTTGGAAAATCTTGACATGGCGAAGTTGCACTTCGAAACGCTCTATCAATTTTACAGGTTTATTATCTTCTATAGCGGTTCTCGGTTGCGTGAGGTACAATCGAACTATAGGAGGTTTCAGGAAATATTCATACTTGACATGAATTTTCCCCTTGATGGTTAAGCATGAAAGCTTACTCTCCTGATTTGCGAAAGAAGATTGATGAAATTTACACTTCAGAGAAGATTTCTCAAAGAAAATTAGCCCAACGGTTTCATGTCTCTTTAAGCTTTGTCGAAAAACTGCTCAAGCAATGGCGGGAAACCGGAGACCTGGCACCAAAATCGTATGGCGGTGGCAATTCTCCCAAAATCAACGCTGGGCAACGGGTTTTAGTGCAGGCTCTCGTCGAATCCGAGAATGATATGACCCTGGATGAACTGTGTCAGGAAATTCAGCAACAGACTGATGTCGTAGTAAGCCGTGCGACCATGGGGCGACTCGTCCAATAGTTGAACTTGACCCGTAAAAAAAACACTTTACACGACCGAGGCCCACTCCCAACGGGTACAGCAGGCCCAGTGTGACTATTGGGCCATCGTTCCCATTCACAACAGTAATGCGGACATTGACACGGTGCTCGAAGCGGTTGGGGCACGCTTATTTTTTCTGCCCCCCTTATCCCCAGAATTTTCCCCTATTGAGCCCTTTTGCTCTTCTAAGGTCAAAGACGCCTTAAAGTCGCTTAGACCACGTACCTATCAAGCGTTTAAAAAAGCTATTGATATCACTTATCAGAAGATGTCGTTGGATGATATTCGAAACTGGTTCACTTTTCGCTGCTACTGTACTTCACCCAAGTGAGAACCGCTATATCAATATATTTAGTAAAATCAGTTAACTTAATTGGATGAGGGTACTTTATTATTACTATTGAGGCCTTTGTAAATTTCTAGTAACTTCCTTTCCTGAAAAGACCAATCTAAGTAACCTCTAGCTTTTTCCGTGTTCAATTTAAATTCTTTAAACCTTTCCTGCGATGATAGCATGCTGTTGACTGTTTCTGAAATACTCTCAATGCTTTCTGGGTCAAAAGTTAGACCTAATTCATATCTTTCTACAATTCTCTTTATTTCAGGAAATGCGCTTCCTGCGACTGGTATGCCAGCACATATGTATTCAAAAAGTTTGTTGGGGCAAGTGTAGTAATTATTTAAGCTTGTTGCTCTATATGGTATGACACCAACATCGGCTGAAGAACTCCATTTCAAGAGAACTTCTTGTGGTACAGGAGGAATAAGGTAAACTCGATCTTCCAACCTCTCGTTAGCAATCAGACTCTTTAAATGCTCTTCAATTCTTCCCCAACCCATCAGAACAAGCACGGCGTTCTCAAGATTATGGGCAGATAGTACTAGATTTTCTATTCCACGACCTGCACTAAATCCACCTTGATAAAGAACCACAAAGACATCGTCAGGAATATCGAGTTTCTCTCTAATTAGGTTATGAGATTTAACCTTTTGTTTAACTTCCGGACAATTCATCACAATAGATGGCTTTGGAATGCCATATCTCTGCTTCAACTCTGAAGCGATAGACTCATTTACCGTGATAACATGGTCGCAATCCTTGATTAAGTGACTCTCAAGAATTGAGAATAACCTCCTTTCTAGCCAATTTAGTCCACTAATCTCTGGGTATAGTTCATGGGAGTCATAGACTAACTTCCCTCCCGTTTTCTTTCTGATCAAGAAAGCTGCAGGCAACGTGTTTAAATCATGTGCATGATAAATATCTGCAGGATTCTCTAGAGACCAAAGAATACATTTTTGAGAAAAACTAGAAATTTTTAGAGGCTTATCAAAGACAAAAAGAATTCGCCTTATACTTTCTATCAAAGTGTTTACAAGGAATTTCGGGGGAGTATTGATCAGAAATTTAATAAAACCATATAAACCATATTTTTGATTGCTTTCGCTTCGTTTAAAAACGTTATTTGCACCCGTAGTAGCTTGATGATTCGTTGACGATGAATTTACACGTTTTTTCTTATGACTTTGTGATTTCTTCGGTTGCACTTGGGTTTTATCGGCTTCTCTTTTAGTGATTCCTTGAAGGTCTGATCGATCAGTTTTTAATTGAAAAGCATTTTGCTCCACAGCCTCCATACGAGCTTTCTCATTGTGATAGATGTCGGATGCCTCAACATCTAAGTTTCTATCGACTCCTAACTGGCGACCAATTTTTTTTTCTTGAAAGCCTACACCTAAAATATAGCCTTTAATATATTTTTTGGTTAAATTGGCTGCCCTCGTCATTGACTTGACAGTGTTTTTAATATGGCCTTTAATATATTTTTTGGTTAAATTGGTTGCTCTCGTCATTGACTTGACAGTGTTTTTAATGGACTGAAGAAATCTGTAGTGCCATGGATTGAGAGTGTGTCTAACAATCTTGATACCATCAATCACTTCCTCAGAAATAATTGATGTTTTAGCCTTTTTTAAGGCCAGTATGACAACTTCATAGCCTACTTTTTTTAGTGACCTCGCTTCTTTTAGTACACGTATGTCTGGATTGAAGGTATTAAATACAATCATTGTCACTTTTGTTTTACTCATGATGTTATTGTTCCTATATGTTTTTTATTGTTTGGTTTTTCAAGGAGTTGATTGTTGGACAAAGAAGATAAATCTAAGAATTCGCCAAAAGCCACAATTGTCGATCTTATATTCGTCCTTGAATTGCTTGGAAATACACACATTGTTGGTTTGGTGACTAGCAGATCAATTCTGGATACGTCAGATTTGCTGCTCAAATTCAGTATTATAATATAAATCCGCTAGTATTCTCGACTACTTACTAAAACAAAGTTTTATGAAACGAGTCGTATTTGTGACAGGCCATTGCTGGACATCCAGGCGCAAGGCAGGGTTTCACTGGCTCGCTGACGCATTCCTATCCCAAGGATGGGAAGTCCTCTTCTTGACGACTTCACTCAGCCTACTTTCTATCCCTCGTTTAGATCATCGATTAAAATACATTTCATTCCGCGACTTAAATCAGTTGCGAGAATTACAATCTCGTTTATTTAGTTACATCTCTTTTACCACAGTGCATCCCGCACACTTGAGAGTGCCCTTTTTTAACCGTCTCTTTACTCCTGTCTTTCAAAACTATGCAGACCAGGTCAATCTTAGGTCTTGCAAGGACTGGGTTCAAAAATCGCATCTTTGCATATTTGAGTCAACAAGTGGCCTTTTACTGATGGATCGTATACAACAAATCAATCCCGATGCCAAGTACATTTACCGTGTCTCTGACGATTTAAGATTCCTGCGCAGCCATCCAGTGGTGTTAGAGGCTGAGGAACGAGCCTTAGAAAAGTTTGATTTAATTAGCACTCCCAGTGCAGCTATCTTTTCTTTATTCCAATCAAAAAGCCAAGGCCTACGGCTGGACTATCATGCCATTCGTAAAGATTTGTTTGATGCATCCTGCCCTAATCCATATCAGGGCAGGGGAACTAATGCGGTCTTTTCAGGCATCTCTCATTTCGATCTTGATTTTCTAGAGATCGCCAGTCAATGTTTACCCGAATGGAATTTTCATATTATTGGTCCCATACGGGGTTTACCCAAAAGGTCTAATGTTTTTGCCTATGGCGAGGTTCCTTTTATCGAAACAATTCCCTATATCAAGCATGCTGACATTGGCTTACAGACCAGAAGCTATGTACCTGGAGTAGAGTCTCTTAATCGTAGTCTTAAGACCATTCAGTATACCTACTGCCGCTTACCAATTGTTGCACCTGATTATCTCAAGTCTGACCTTGGTCACTGGTATACCTACAAACCGGGTGATGCATCCAGTATTGTAGAAACTCTAACAACAGCGCTTAATCACCCTAGAGAGACTATTTCTACAGTAGATATTCTTTCATGGGACGAAATAGTGGCAGATTGGTGTCAAGAACTCGGTATTTGAGGAAAACAAACAGGCGATGAAAGTGCTCACTGTTCTAGGGGCAAGACCCCAATTTGTTAAAGCCTCGGTGCTTAGCCATGCTTTTGAGGGAGAAGGTATTGAAGAAGTATTGGTCCATACCGGACAACACTTTGACGCATCGATGTCAGATGTATTTTTTCGCGATCTAAATCTGCCAAAGCCTGATCACCACTTAGGCATTCATAGCCTTAACCATGGTGCTATGACCGGACGCATGATGGAAGCCCTGGAAAAACTTGTTCTGCAAGAAGAACCTGACTGGTTACTCGTTTATGGGGACACGAATTCCACTCTGGCCGGGGCTCTGGTGGCCACCAAATTGCATGTTCCCGTAGCCCATGTTGAAGCCGGTTTGCGAAGCTATAACCGAAAAATGCCAGAAGAAATCAATCGGGTTATTACTGATCAACTCTCTCAACTGCTGTTTGCCCCTACCCCTTTAGCCATCGAGTGTCTTGTAAAAGAAGGCATTACTAGCGGTGTGCATATGACAGGCGATGTCATGATGGATGCGACCCTAAAGTACCAGGAGAAAGCAGAAATAACCTCGACGATCCTAACTGACCAAAAACTCAAGGCAAATGAATTTTATCTGGCTACTATTCATCGTCCCAGTAATACCGATGATAAACAGAGACTGGATAGCATTCTTGTTGCATTAGGAAAACTAGACCTACCTGTAGTTCTACCCTTACATCCTCGCACCAAAAAACTTATTGATCAGTTTGAGTTAGAGAGCAAGCTGGCAAATCTTAATATCATCCCTCCTGCAACATATTTAGATATGTTAGTGTTAGAGAAAAATGCTCGAGCAATTATCACGGATTCTGGCGGAGTTCAGAAAGAGGCCTTTTTAGCACGGCGACCTTGCTTTACAATTAGATCTGAAACAGAGTGGGAAGAAACGATCAATGCTGGATGGAACAAACTGGTAGAGCCCGAACAACTCGGTACAGCCATGAGACAATTTATTGAACCGGAAACCTGGCCAAATCTTTACGGAGATGGGCAGGCAACTGCCAGGATCGTCAAGATTTTACAAAATGCATCGTACTGAATTCAGGTTTGTTAAGAGAATTAGATGACAGCTTCCCCTCCAGTAGCCATGGTGACCGGAGCCTCCAGCGGTATTGGCCGCGCCATTGCCCTAAAACTGGCCCAGGAGGGCTATCGTCTGGCCCTGTGTGCCCGTCGCCAAGAGCGGTTAAAGGAATTGGCAACGAAATTACAGGCTTCAGGGGTAGAGGTTCTGATTCAAACCGTCGATCTTCGCAAAGAATCCGATATTCTTGCTTTCTTCGACACCATTCGCCAGCGTTGGGGTGGGGTAGATGTGCTGATCAACAACGCCGGGCTAGGCCACAAGCAACCCCTGCTGGATGGCGACACAGAAGCCTGGCGAGACATGCTGGAAGTCAACGTCCTTGCCCTCTGCATCTGCACGCGGGAAGCGACTCGAGATATGCGGCAGCGGGGCGGCAAAGGGCATGTGGTCCACATCAGCTCCATGTCCGGGCATCGCGTGCCTGGCGGCAGTGGGGTGTATTCTGCCACCAAGTTTGCGGTCCGGTCCCTGACGGAAGGGCTGAGGCAGGAACTGCGCCAGGCCGGGTTAGACATTCGCGTATCTTCCATCAGTCCAGGGTTTGTCGAGACAGAATTTGCCGCCCAGTATCACCAAAGCCAGGAGCAGGCGGAATCGCTTTACAGCCAATTTCCCGTGCTGCAGCCTGAGGATATTGCCAATACGGTGGCTTACATTCTGACCCAGCCAGACCATGTTCAAATTCATGATGTACTGATGCGTCCTACCCAGCAACAAAGCTAAAACCTGCCTGCCAGAGGATTTTCTTTTTGAAAGTCCTCTGCGATAGTGAAGGAAACCTGGCGGCAATCCCGCAATCAGGTGTACTGGTCCAGCCAGGCCGCCAGAATCCTGGATTGGCGAATTCGCTTGGGACAGCACGACAGAAGTAAACTCCCAGTTCCCATGAACTGCAAGTCTTAGACTGTAAGATACCCCTTCTGTCTTCTGCCTTCTGCCTTCTGCCTTCTGCCTTCTGCCTTTTAAAACTTAGTTGCCCACAACGGAGATCTCATTCGTGGTCCCCCTCAAAGATTACAACCCAGGACGTACTACCCCCTACGTCACCTATGGCCTCATTATTCTCAACATTGTCATCTTCATTTATGAACTCAGCCTTTCCCCCTACGGATTGACTGAGTTTTTCGGCGATTGGGCGGTGGTGCCGGGGGAGCTTTCCGTCAGCTTTCGCACGGGCATTTCTACGGTGAATGCCGAGGAATGGCTAACGCTCTTCACCAGCCAGTTTCTCCATGGCGGGTTCCTGCATCTGGCCGGCAACATGCTGTACCTGTGGATTTTTGGTAACAATGTCGAGGACGAACTGGGGCACTGGCGCTTCCTGGCGTTCTATTTACTGTGTGGAGCTACCGCTAACCTGGCCCAGTGGTTCTTCGCCACGGGGTCCGAGATTCCTTCTCTGGGAGCCAGCGGCGCGATCGCAGGGGTGATGGGGGCCTACATTTTTCGCTTTCCGAAGGTCAAAATTCTTACCATCATCCCCTTTGGCCCTTTGCCGCTGCCGTTTCGGATTCCGGCCATCTTCTACCTGGGCATCTGGTTTGTGCAGCAGGCTCTCTACGGGGTTGCCAGTCTAGAGGCCCCTACCATGATCGGCATGGAAGGCGGCGGCATTGCCTACTGGGCCCATGCCGGAGGATTCGTCATTGGGGCTGCCCTGGGGCCGTTATTTGGGCTGTTTGATCGGCAAGACCAACCCGCTCCGTCTGGCCAAATATCAGGGGCGTCGGAGTCAGAATCTTAGGAAGTGGCCCTCAAGTAAAAGACCTGGGATAAGTTGAAACCGCTGAGAATCCGCTACAACTATCCCCTCCAGGGAGGGGTAGGGGTGGGTTAAGCCCAACAATGCGTTAGTTTCTCTTTGGAAGAGGGTTCCTCATGGCTACAGATTTAACCCACCCCGCTCTCCGAGCACCCCTCCAGGGAGGGGATGTTACTGAGAATGCGGCTATCAGAAGTTATCTCGAACTGACGTTCATCTGTTTTATTCCGGTGTTCTAAACTGGCTTAACGGCGACGCCGCGATAAAAGTACCCGCCAATTTTGGGCAGATCCTCGTCGTAAAAGGTATCTAGCTTTTCCAGGGGAAAATGCCCCTGGACATAATCGGCAATGGCCCGGTCAAAGTGGCAACCATCGGCAATGCGTTTCTGTAGAGGGGTGAGGCGATGTTGCCAGCGCTGCAGATGCGGTTCAGGGCTGAGGCCATGCTCTATGAAGGTAAACTTGCCGCCGGGTTTGAGGACCCGGCGAATTTCCTGTAGTGCTCCATCCAGATCTGCGATACTGCACAGAGTCCAGGTGCTCACCACCCAGTCAAAGCTGTTGTCGGCCATGGTCAGCGCCTCCCCCCGCAGGGGTTTGCTGATGACCTGAAGGGAAGAATCAGCGATGCGCGGAGCGGCAATTTTGGCCATGCCGGGGTTAGGTTCCACCACCGTCAGGGAAGACACCGCCTCGGGGTAATAGGCGAGATTTAGGCCTGTGCCAAAGCCAATCTCCAGCACATCACCCGCCGTCTCTGACAACACCTGCCGACGGTATTGGGCAAACGGTTCTCCCGCCATGGTCCATTCCAGCAGTTGGGGCAGCAGCCGGCGGCTATACCAATTCATTATCTGGGCCTCAAAGCTACTTGGACTGCTCAGTTTCTCGCAGGTGCCTGGGTCGCCAACCTTCGTGGACCTTTTGGGGAGCGCGGGAAACCACCAGGCTATCGTCAGGCACATCCTTTCGCACGACAGAACCCGCTGCGATGGTGACGTCGGCTCCGACATTAACCGGGGCAACCAGCACACTGTTCGAGCCGGTTTTGGTGCGATCGCCAATCACCGTCTGGTGTTTCTTGTAGCCATCGTAATTAGCCGTAATGGTTCCCGCCCCGACATTCACCTGGTTACCCAGGGTGGCATCCCCCAGGTAGGAAAGATGGGCTACGTTGCAGCCATCTCCTACGGTCGTTTTCTTGATTTCCACAAAGTTGCCAATGCGACACCCTGCGCCAACCACCGCCTGGCCCCGCAGGTGAGCGTAGGGCCCCACTCGACTATCAGCCTGTACCGTGCTGTCGGTGATCACCGAGAAGGAAATGGTGGAGTTGGCACCAATCTGGCTGTTTTCAATCAGGGATCCAGGCCCAATGCGGCTACCGCCACCAATAACGGTTTTGCCCCGCAGGTGGGTTTGGGGTTCAATCACCACATCCGGCTCCAGGTGTACCGTGGTGTCGATGGTAATGCTATCGGGGTCAATCAAGGTGACACCAGCGGCCATCCATTCATCCTTAATTCGGTCCTGCAGCATGGCATAGGCTTCCGCCAGGTGCTTGCGGTTATTGATGCCAAAAATTTCCTGGGGGTCATTCACATCTACGGCCATGGCCGGTTTCAGGTCTTTGACCACATCCGTCAGGTAGTATTCCTGCTGGTCATTATCGGCTTTGAGGTGGGGCAATATCGCCATCAGCCGAGGCCAGCTAAAGCAGTAAACACCGGCATTAATGCGCGGGTTCTGCCGCTGAGCCGGGGTGCAGTCCCGATGTTCGACAATTTCGGTGATGATGTTCTGATCGTTGCAGAAGACTCGCCCGTAACCAGTAGGATCGGTGAACTGAGCCGTCAGCAGGGTGGCCGCATTGCCGTTGTGCTGATGGATACTGACCAGGTTTTCCAGAGTGGATTGTCGCATTAAGGGGACATCACCATTTAAAACCAGCAGATCCCCCTCAAACCCCTGTAGGTGGGGAATCACCTGCTGCACGGCATGGCCTGTACCCAACTGCTCTGGTTGCTCTACAAAGGTCAAGCCCGACCAGTGGGCCAGGGCCTCCCGCACCTGCTCCTGACCAAAGCCGACAATGACAAAAATATGCTCAGGCTGAAGCGCTTCCACCCCCTGTAGCACCCGCTCAACCATGGAGATACCCCCTACCGAATGCAGTACCTTCGGCAGACTTGATTTCATTCGGGTGCCTCGCCCGGCAGCAAGAATGGCAACAGCAACCATGAGTCAAAATCCCTCTTCGCAATGCTCCCAGGGAGTATACCCCGGTTTATGGAGCGACACCAGGGAGTTCCTGCTATGACTGGCTGGGAGCAGGTTTGCCGGTTTCCGAGGTGGGCGGAGTAAGACTGCGAAAGTAGGAACTACCAACGGTCGCCAGAAAGCCCAGATAAGCCAGAATCTGCACCAGGTAGAGATGATCTCGGTAGCCCAGCAGGGTCTTAAGCAAAATGCCCGGCAACTGCCGATCGGGCAGCAGAGTACTGCCATCCCACACCAGCGGTCCCAAAATACAGGATTCTCTGGCGAAGCACAGGTCTGCAGTGCTCATATTCAAGCGGCTGATGGCGGCCAGGGCAGCATCTAAATTCTTCAAGGCCGAAATCACCAACCCGCCCACAATCAGCAGCAGCAGCACCCCCATAACCTGGAAAAAACGCTTTAAGTTAATGAGAATACCCCAGCGAAACAGAGCCAGCCCAATCAAGGCCGCGCCCAACAGCCCCAGCCCTGCCCCCAGAACCGATGCAGGGCTGATATCGACATTGGTGAAAAGAAATAGAACGGTCTCAAACCCTTCTCGCAACACCGCAATACAGATCAGGCTGAAAATGCTCCACCCGGCGGTTTGGTTGTCCTTCAGGGCGGACTGAATATTGTCTTCAATTTCTGTCTTCAGGGCACGAGACTGGCGGGTCATCCACAGCAGCATCCAGCTCAGCATGATGATAGCGATGAAGCAAAACAGAACGTTCAGCAGCGGTTTAACCACCGTTTCTACATTGGGCAGCACCAGCTGCAACTGCTGTAGCCCTTCTCCCAGAGCCACCCCAATCATGACGCTACCCGCCAGACCCGCCAGCACGCCAAAGTAAACCCAGGAATTCAGTGCCTGACGATTGGCCTTACTCAAAATTGCCAGCACAATGCCGACCACCAGGGCGGCTTCGACACCTTCCCGCAGAGTAATCAAGAAAGTTGGTAGGGCAGCCGTAAAATCCATATCAGAGCTTTACTAAGGGATGAAGTCTGCTTGTATTCTGTCAGACCAGCTCAGAATCAACCAGCTTAATCCCTAAAGAGGGGTGCCTACCGCTGGAGGGACCTGAATTTCTTGGAGGCGCTGGTCTAAATATTCTGCCGCAGTGATTTGGGGAAAATAAGCAACGCCATCCTGACGATCAATAAAGGTATGCAGGGGCGACAAATCGACCTCTGGCCGGGGATGGACAAAAAAGGGCATGGACAACCGACGCTGATTCCCCCTGGTGGGGTTGGTGACCCGGTGAGTCGTACTCTTGAACACGCCATTGGTAAGGTTTTGCAGCATATCGCCAATATCCACCACGATTTGGCTGGGGGTGGCCTGAATTGGCACCCACTGACCATCGCTGGTGAGAATTTCTAACCCAGGGGCGGTCGCCTCACACAGCAGAGTAATGAGGTTAATATCTTCGTGGGGAGCTGCCCTCAAACTACCGGGGGGTGTTCCTGGTGGAATTGGGGGGTAATGGGCCAACCGCAGCACCGTGTTGCCCCCCTGGGTCATGGTTGTCAACCAGTCTGAGGGCTGGCCCAGGTAGATGGCGCAGACTTCTAGCAACACCTGAGCGCAGCTCTGGAGCTGATCATAAAGGCGCGTCATGATCGGCTGAAACCCAGGCACTTCGGTGGGCCAGGGGGCTTCAGGATGGGTCAGACTATGGGCATTGACATGCCAGAATTCTTTCAGGTCAGGCACAGCATGGCCTTTGGCTTTTTCTGAACCAAATTGAGAAAACCCGCCATAACCCTTTTCAGCTGTTTGCTGGTACCGCTGCTTCACGGCATCGGGCAGGATAAAGAACTGCAGCGCCGTCTGGTAGGCTCGCCGCACCACTTCAGGCGAGATGTTGTTTTGATCAAGAATGAGAAAACCCGTAGACTCCAGCGCTTGTCCCACGGCGTTGATCGTGGTTTGCCTGACCTCCGTTACCGGTGAAATGAGATCAGAATAAAGAATCACCGGAACTTGCGAAGTTGCCATGGCGGGGAGCATTCAGGGATTACACAAAAGCTAAGGTTGGATTGTATCAGGAGTTTTTGAGAGATCAATCCCCCTGCCATGACTGTATGAACTTGAGCCAAACTTTATTGCGCCTTTGGCCAGGCCATCCTGCTTTTTGGGTATACCAGAGTTACTGGGGCAATGGATCTTCATCCAGAACATCCCCCAGAGGAAAGATAATGCGATATGTTTGGGCTGACGAATGCAATATTTATCTACCGCAGTGGTACCTCAATCCCAATCATCTCAATCAAATGGTTCTCTCAGGGTAGGTGAGCACACCATTCCGACCCATGAGTTGCCATCCATGCTTCGTCGCTATGGGCTCATGCCTGCCCTGGTGAAAGAAATTGTCATCGACCAGGCCCTGACCGCTATCGCCGTGACAGAAGCCGAAGCAGGCGAAGCCTTTGAGCAATTTCTACAGGCCAATCAGATCCAAGAGCATGAGCAGCGGCAGGCGTTTTTGCAGCAGCGAGGGCTGAGTAATGCAGATTTGGCCGCCATGGCCCTGAGGGAGCTAAAACTGCGGAAGTTTAAGACCGAGACCTGGGGAAATAAGATTGAATCTTACTTTTTGCAGCGCAAAAATCGCCTGGATCGGGTGCTATATTCCCTGATTCGCACCCAGGAACCAGGGCTAGCCCAGGAACTGTACTTTCGCATTCAGGATGATGGGCAACCCTTTGCTGACCTGGCCAGACAATACTCCGAGGGGCAAGAGGCACAAACCGGCGGGTTGATTGGCCCGGTCGAGCTGTCTGTGCCGCATCCAGCCCTGGCTCGCATCCTCTCGATTAGTAAGCCCGGTCAACTATGGCCACCCACCCGGGTGGGAGAATGGTTTGTGGTGGTGCGGCTAGAAAAGTTTTTGCCCGCCAAACTCGATGATGGCACCCGTCAGCGCATGTTGGATGAACTGTATAACAACTGGCTGGCTGAGCAGGTCAAAAGTGCTCTGAGCCATCAGCAGGGCGACGATGCCAACGCCGATACCACTGGCGAGGTTGAGGATAGTGTTGCCTAATCCTGCTGGAATGTATCTTTAACCCGGTGCCCTGGCTCTACCGGCCTATCCCGATTGCGGCAATCGACCGCTGACTTTCGAGTAGAAAATCACCCGACTCAGGGTTCATATAGAGCAAATATTAAATTATCTGAATTAGTAACCAGACTAGCCAAACAGTAAATCCATCAGCCACAATATAGACAACAAAGTTGCCCGCTTGCGTATCAGGCTATTTGCATGAATATTTCGGTAAAGCTGCCGTCGTCTTTTTCGAGTCTAGCTACTCCCGTAAAATACGCTGCTCTGCTGACTCCTATCACCCTGACTTCTTTCTTGTTAGCTCCAGCCAGCGGTCTTGCCTCTGCCTCTGGACCCGATCTCCAGTCGAGTTTGCAAGACAGCCCCAAGGCGGTGTTGGACGAAGCCTGGCAAATTGTTCACCAGGAGTATGTTGATAACAGCTTCAACCAAACCAACTGGCAGCAAACCCGACAGCAGCTTTTAGGCCAGGAATATTCCTCCCGAGAGTCGGCCTACGATGCCTTGCGCAGAGCTTTAAACCAGCTGAATGACCCCTACACTCGGTTCTTATCGCCAGCAGAATATTCGGATTTAACCGATCAAACCTCCGGCGAGGTCTCAGACATTGGCATTTATTTACAGAAAGATCCCACCACGGGCGATGTCTTCATCAGTGAAGTTTTGGCAGGCTCTCCAGCGGAGCAGTCTAACCTACAAGCCGGTGACAAACTTGTTCTGGTAGATGGTCAGAGCACCACTCAGCTGACGATTCAGGGGGTATCCCAAAAGCTGCGGGGAGATGAAGGCTCTCAGGTCACCTTAACCATTTCTAGAAATGGGGGGCAGCCTCGGTCTGTGGTCGTCACCCGCGCTCGGCTAGAAGTGGCCACGGTCGAATTCCTCCAGAATACTTATAGAGGCCGATCCATCGGCTACATTCGGCTGCTGGAGTTTAATGCCCATGCCGCAGAGCAAATGGAAGAAGCCATTATCTCCCTACAGGATCAGGGAGTAGAAGGGTTTGTTCTCGACTTGCGCGGTAATCCCGGCGGGTTGCTGCTGGCTAGCATTGATATCAGTCGCATGTGGCTGCAGCATGGTCCCATTGTGCGTACTCTTGATCGCGAAGGTGATGACGACTCCATTTCGGCTAATCGCACGGCGTTGACAGATTTGCCCATGACGGTCCTGGTAGATGGCCGATCGGCCAGTTCCAGCGAAATTTTGACCGGTGCCCTGCAGGATAACGACAGAGCAACCGTTGTAGGCAGTGCCACCTTTGGGAAAGCTCTGGTGCAGTCTCTCCATGGTCTGGCCGATGGTTCTGGGTTAACGGTTACCGTAGCCCACTACTACACCCCCAACGGTACCGACATCAGCAAAAAAGGGATTACCCCAGATGTTGAAATCGACCTGAGTGCCCGCGAACGGCGAGATTTGTTCAACAACCCCGACTTGCTAGGCACCGAGTCTGATTCGCAGTATCTGCGGGCTGTCGAAGTACTGACCCAAACCATCGCCAGCGAGATTTGTTCAACAACCCCGACTTGCTAGGCACCGAGTCTGATTCGCCGTATCTGCGGACTGCCGAAGTGCTGACCCAAACCATCGCCAGCCAGGCGTCTCCCCTTAACAGTGCCAACGGAACTCGACAACTGGGGCGCGTTGCCAGTGTCAACTCAAATTAGCGTCACGGCTTTTGCCTCGTACCCAACATCACGAGCCCCACGCCTGAATGGAAAAGCTCCATGCCAGATAAGCCGCAGATTCTTTGGTTGCACCTGCGGCAGTGTTTCACACAACTTCCTACTGGCCTGGGAAGAGGCTGCTCTGCGAGTTGGGTGAGCTGTGTACCAGAGGGAATCATTGAAAATTCCCGAAATTCAGGTATAAAAGTAATCAAATCATTGTCAAATCCTCACTCCCTGATTAGCTTTCGCTAACAAGTCCGGCTTAAAATCCGTAATTTGCTCTCAGGCAACCCTCCACTTCTGGACTTGAACAAGGTTTCATTGCAATGCCTGGCCCCGACTAAGTCTCTCAGTTCGTTCTATGGTTGACTCCTCTAACCCCGTTGATTTGCCCTCGGTCTCTTCAGATCAGTCTGGCCGGTCTGTTGGCAAACCCATTTCATTTAGTATTGCCAACTCTACCGGGCGGGAGTCCAGGGGGCAGCCGCCTCGGGTTGCGCCCTTTCCGGTCAATCAGCAGGCTTCACAGCTGCCCATGCTGCCCCGCCGCAAGCGCCCCAGCTTTAGCCGCCACCGCCACGACGCAAACCCAGCCCTGGCCCTCAAGGTTTTGCAGGATATTCACATTGCGGTGGAAGCCTGGCATGGGGAACTGAAGCAAACCGTTCAGCAGATTCAAGCCCTTTACATGGAAGGTCCCATCGTTGATGGCTGGCTGGAGGTCGTTGAAGATTCCAGTGGGTCCAGTAGCCCCGAGGTCAGCGCAGCAATGCTGCGCCATGCCGATCCCCAAGAACTCTCTGGTTATGTCGAGCACCTTTATCAATCCACAGGCAATGGCCAGGATGAGCCTGGCAAAGCTACCCAGCAGGGCACACCCAACTACCGTCTGTGCAGTTTAGATGCGGACGGGCAGCTGAACTGCATTCCCTGCCCACCAGAACAGCTGTCTACCATCAGTCTGGCCATTGCCCGACACCAACGGCTACGCCTGCTGCTGGATCAAAAGCAATACCTCGAAGCCCGACTCAAGCGCACTGTAGAGGTTCTGACCCACAGCCGAGATGTGCTGGATATTACCCCCACCTGTAGCTCAGCACCAGAAGAAGAAGAGTAGCATTACCAACCCCAGGTACCCTGTCCCCCTTTGAAGGGTCCGACAATATCTTTGGTAATCCAGCCGCCGTAGAAGTCTCCTGCCTGGGGCTGTACGGGTTCGTCGTCGACGTAGCAGGTATCCATTTGGGAAGGGTACACCGCAATATAGTTAGCGATGCCCTGAAACCGCTCTGCCGTAGGAGCAGGGTAACACCAGGCCCCGTTGGGCACTTTGCGATCGCCCACCACCACATCAAAGTAAGACGCCGCCCCCTTCCACTCACAGAAAGTACTGCGAGGCGTAGGCTTGAGGTATCCCATCTGCACATCCTCCTGGGGAATGTAGTACACAGGGGGATGGCTGGTTTCCAGAACCCGCCTGGTACGGGTGGAATCTGCAATCACCTCACCGTTAAACACCACTTTGATGTGCTTTGAAGAATCTTCAACCCGGGGAGGCCGGGGATAATCCCACACGGATTCCTGACCAGGACCGGGTTCAATACGGTTAGGATGCTTGAACATAAAAAATCTTGGTTTTTATTGTCTCACTTCCTAGTATGTCACCCGATTTCATTTCAGGTTGGCACACCAACTACCCTTCACCCCTCACCCCTCACCCCTCACCCCTCACCCCTCACTCCCCTCACCCCTCACTCCCCTCACCCCTCACCCCTCACCCCTCACCCCTCACCCCTCACTCATAACTCCCTACAACTGCCCCTGCCACCGCCCAATCTCCTCCTGCGCCTGCGCATAGGCACTGGTATCCGGGGGAACCAGTTCGGCAGCGGCGATCGCGCCCGGCAGTTGCCCATCGGCGGCTCTGGCTCTGGCAATGACCAAAATATCCTGGCTCCACTGGTCAATGCGCTGCTGGGCGGTGTCATACTCCGGCGTGCCGGGGGGGATTTGCTGCACCAGTTCAATAGCTTCCTCAAAAGAGGTGGCCTGGTCGGGCTGAGGCCGGGCCTGGGCATCTTGCAGAATCTGCCGGTTAATGATTTGCTGCTGCCATTTTTGGATTTCGGTCTGGGCCTGGGCATGGATGTCGGCCTGGTCGGCGGGAACGAGGTTAGCGGCAGCGATCGCATCATCAAAATCACCATTTGCGGCCCGTCCCTGGGCTAAATCCAGTATGACCCGGCTCCAGCGGGCGATGTCAGCCTGGGCCTGGTCATACAGTTCATCGCCCACGGACACCTGACGGGCCTCTTCAATGGCGTCATTAAAACGGGATGCTGAGACCGGCTCAATCATCTGTCTGGCACTCTCAAGCACCGCGGCCCCGCCCCGCGCAGCCGCATCATACCCGGCCTGGGCCTGCTCCTGCAGAGCGGTATATCCCTCCGGACGCTGGTCTGCGGGAATCTGGTTCAGCCAGTTGAGGGCTTCTCCAAACCGTCGCTGGTCTACCGCTGTGCGGGCCTGTTCAAAAGCTGCCTGGGCATCTAAGCCCCCATCAGGAACTGGAAACAGAGGCTCCCCAACCGGTGCATTCTCCTGCCCCATGGGTTCAGTTGCTGTTTCAGCATCTGGCGGCGGCGGGGGCGATGCCTCCCCCTGGGGAGAAGGGCTTTCAACCGATTCAACGGCGGAGGGTTGGTCTGCCTGAGGCTGGCGAGTGCCCAAAAACGTGGACTGGTTCCTGAGCAAAACCCCCAGCAGTAGCATACCGGCCCCTACCAGTAGCCACCGTTGCCACCCGACCCCCGCCGATTCCGCAGCGTCGGGGACTCCATCCTCGGCTTCGGCTGCAGCAGCCGGAACAGGGGCAGATTCAGATTCTGGCTCAGATTCTGGCTCAGGGATGTCCACCGGATCTCCTGGGGTAATAGCTACCCGACCTGGAACAACGTCTGCGGGGGGAGGCCCCATGCCGTTGCTCTGAACAGAGGTGTCCACCGGAGCAGTAGAAATCGGCCCTGGGATGACATCGGCATTGTCGTAGGTGGACGGGGCCGCTGTAGCTGGGGCCGCATTCATATGCCCTGCAGCCTGGGGAGGCACCAGCATTACAAACTGCTGTTGCGTCGGTATGACCGAAACTGGATTTTGCTCAGGGCGAAAATGATGCTGACATAGCTCAGGCAGCCGGTCATTTAAATAAGCTGCCAGTTGCGATAGGGTCAGACACCCGTGAAACCGTAGCCCCTCCAGAATGGCTTCGGTGAACAGCCCATGCCTGACAGCCAGGGTTTCTTGCGAAAACTGGTTGGGCCGACAGGATAGTAGCAGAGGAATTTCATGCTGCTTGGCCAACTCCATGGTTGGCACCCCTAACCGCTGATTGGGCAGGGCCGACTGACTGCGGTTCATATCCAGCATTAGCAACCGCTGGCGGGCAGAACTGCGGTGCAGGAGGGCAATAATGGCCTCAATGGAAATGGCTGTCTGCTCTAGCCTGGTGGGGTCAGCATCAATCGGCAGCAAATAGTCTTTTCCCTGCCAGTGCATGCCATAGCCGCTGAAGAAAAACCAGACCGTATCATTTTCGTTAGCCCGCTCACAGCTCTGCTGCAGTCGCTGCAAAATCACCTCGCGGGTGGGAAAGGCCGCCCCTTGATACACCATAGGGGCAATATCAGTCAGCAGCGAACATTGCTGAGGGTCTAACCCGGCGTCATTCACCAGAAAATCTTTTAGCTCAATGGCATCAAATTGGGCAAACAGTAAGGGTTGTAGAGATTGATACTGATTGATGCCAACAATCACTGGCCAGTGATGTGCCATGGTCCTGCGCTGCCTCCATCCATGCCCATTGCCACCCCACCTGTCCCCCTGAATGGGGGCGAGGTGAGGATGGTACAAAAATTCATCTGCCATGGTAGCGCCTGGGCCGAGCTTTGAATGGCGAGATTTGTGAAGTCTCGATGGGGCCACTCTGGATAGGCTGAAAATTTAATTGACGAATTTTCAGCCACTGGCTAGCGTTGAGGCACGATCTAACCAGTTATCTGGAGACTTTAGCCTCTCCAAGCATCTTTCAAGGAAGAGTGCACCGCGATGAACACGATTCGCCCATTTTGCTCCCCAACCTCCCCTTTTCGGCTGATGCCAGCCTGGCTAAGGCTCGGAGCTTTGCCCAGGCTGGGGCTTATGCTTCCTCTGTTAGGATTGGCGGCCACCGGAATGGTTTGGGTGCCCCACGTTATATCCCCTCCGGCAGCGGTGGCGTATACTTCCCGCCTCAGCCTGTTTCTAACCAGAGAGCCAGACGAAAGCTTTGAGGTGTTTCTACAGCGAGCCGAGATTGTCGCTCGGGCCGCCGTACAGCGCAGCTTTGATGCCGATATCTTAATGACGGATGTGATTGTAACCGTCGTTGGAGATTACCAGGGCATCGCTGTTCCCATCCTGACCATTGATGTCAGCCGCAGCGAGTGGCAACTGCGCCCCGATGTCGGCTACTGGGCCACCTACTACAAAGCCGCTGAAGGCTTAATGAGCGGCGGTATGTAAACTGGCAAGTGAGATTTTATCTTGCAATAGAGTCTCTATTTGCCTTATAGTTGAAAGGTTGTAAAGACTCTATCGGTTGCTGACATGGCGGTTCCAAAGAAGAAAACCTCAAAACAAAAGCGGGACCAGCGTCGTGCCCATTGGAAGCGCACCGCAGCCCTCCAGGCTCAAAAGGCGCTCTCCCAGGGTAAGTCTGTATTGACCGGGCGCTCCACTAGCTTTGAATATCCCTCGGATGAGGATGAAGACGACGAAGAGTAGAACGCTCATCGCTAAATTAGTTGCGTTCAGCCCTGGTAGGGTGCATTTGCGCTAGCAATGCACCAGATTCAGTAAAGTCATTGGATTTAGAGCGCAGGAGAAAGAGTTTTCTCCTGCGCTTTGTTTTTTTTTGGCCACATCGTCGGGCCATGGATGGTGTGGCTATTCAAAAAAGATGAGATGCCCTTTGTCGATAACCAGGCTAAAGGGGCCCTGAACTTCAACATTACAATGACCATCTATATGTTCGTCGCAAAAGAAAATTGGATATTGTGATGACTGCTGTTATCCTTTACACCTCCGATACTTTAAAAGTTTTTTAGATCTATTACGTTTTGCAAGCAAAATAAAGCATTTTTTAAGCTTTTTTAATCTTAACCAAGCTGGATTGGCGAAAGATCACCTTGGTTTGATGGGTATGCTTAAGACATTGCTCAAGTAAAAAAACTAGCTAAAGGCATAGTGCATCTCAAGTGATCATACAAGCGGGATGCCAACTGCTACGGCTCTCAAGATTCTTCCAGGTTTCTTGTTCTTGCTAGGCTAGTGAATAACCCTGACGGTTTGGAGTGCATCCCAGTTTTGCAGCCCTCACCCTAAATCCCTCTCCCAGAGCGGGAGAGGGATTTTGACTCCGGCTCCCCTTCTCCCATTTTGGGAGTAGGCCGAAGGATGCGCGAAGCAGGGGTTGGGGGATGAGGGCAGACTTGCAAAACTGGGATGCACCCGACGGTTTGTTTGGCTGGCCAGGAGGAGTAAACATCGTCTACTGATAGCCAAAGGGGATGAGTTAGATGTGACTATCAAATCATTCGGTTACGAATAGGTAGATCGGACTTGAAATAGCCAGTTATGGTTGACGTTGTAAATCAAGCTAGATCTATGATACAAACCGAGACACAGTGGCTCTTGCATTCTGTAATATAGTTCAGCTTTTCTGCGTCTGCCTACTTAACATGAAAAATATCTTGTGTTTGCGAAGTTCTAATTTCCCTTGGGCTATGATCGTTAGCAATTGAGTTGAGTTGAGTGATTTAGCTTTCTCGTTTGTCAACTGTGTTTAAAACTCTTCCCATGGGCATCCACCTCAATAACAAAATAGATAGCTTATGATTCGCAGGCAACCTTCTACACCGATAAAAAGCCATTATTCGCCCTACTGGCGAAATGTATTGATTTTTTCGCTTTCGGTGTTTATAGGTAGTCTGATCTTCACATCTAACTCTTTCCTGTTTGATAACTTTTATTTAAAGGGCTATATCTCTCTGCTGGAAATTCAAAGTATTTTTCTGCTTGTCTATCTTCTCAAGTTCAGAAAGTGAGGTTTTTTGTTGATAGTAATCTTTTTGTAGCCGAATTGAGCCAAGTTAAACTCTGGGACTGGAGGAAATTTAATGAAAGACAAAACTACCGCTGCAATATTAGCTTTTTTCTTGGGTGGGTTTGGAGTCCATAAATTCTACCTAGGGGAAAGTGGTTTAGGTATCATATACCTTTTGTTTTGCTGGACTTTCATACCAGCACTCATCGCTTTTATAGATTTTTTAGCCCTTCTCTTGATGCCAGAAGACAAGTTTAACGCCAAGTATAATCTAGGTCTTCAAGGGCAGGTTGGTGGCAGTATAAACATTTCTTCTGAGTCCTCTAAGGACAAGGTAGCCACCTTAAACGAACTCAAAAAGTTATATGATTCTGGAATTATTACGGCAGAAGAATACGAAGTTAAACGCCGCAAGATTTTAGACTCAATTTAGCTTGCTCTCATCCACCTTTCAATATAGCTAGATACACAAACGCATCTGAGCGCTAGACAAATGAATGAATTACAAGTGTGGGCGCGTAAGACGCCTGCTTGGACTTGGTTTTCTATATTCCCTGTATTTGGCGGGTTGGCCATTGTTTATGCAGGTTATAAGGTCAATCATAATAAATGGATGTATTTAGGAGGCAGTTTTGTCATTCTGGCCTTTCTGTTTTCTGCAGTTGATTTTTTGGTCACTTTAGTATGGATTGCCCAAATTACAACGGCTTTTAGCTTGAGAGGCCAATTTTTACGCCTGCAGGGGAATAATACTCATTCTTTAGAGAGAGATGCTTCTGCTATCTCCCGCGATGTTTTTCATCAGATAGATATCAATGATTGTTCCAAAGATGACCTTGTGAGAGGCTTAGGCATACCTATAGTGTATGCAAATGATATAGAACTAGCTAAGACGGAGGGTTATATTTTTACTCATTTAGAAGAATTGACGGATATAGCTGGCTTGCCCACTAACTATGTAAACAAATTGAGTTCGTTAGTTGTATTTCGATATGACATAAAAAAAGAAGGACATATCTCTTGGCGGAGATTAAATACCTTTACTGAGCTACAGCTAATTAATTGTGGTTTATCTAACAAAGAGGCTCGCTTGATTGTTGAAACAAGGGAAAAATCAGGGAATTTTTCTTCTGTCGTAGATATGGTCAAGAAGACAGGAATACCTCTCTCTTCTTGTCAAAAGATTTTGTGAATTAGTGACCATCACCAACGTTTTCAGGCCGACGTTAAAGCTGATGAGGGAAGGGCTTATCGCTATCCTCTGACCCTTCGTATGGTGAAATAAGCTTAAATTCGTAACTTAAATGAACGGCCTATCAGGATTAGGAGCGGCAGGTTGCCTTGCCCCAGCATCCTGATCAGAACCTTCTGGGTTCTGTCCGTTCTCTTGCTCAGGGCCGTTCTCTTGCTCAGGGCCGTTCTCCTCTGGATTCGACAAATCTAAGCGAGGTTCCGTCAAGTAAGGCTCGGTCAGATAGGGCTTAACCAGGTCAGGCATCTCCATTCGGCTATCCTCAGAGTTGAAGTCCTGGGTCATGTCAGGCTCAGCCGTCTCTTCTGAGTTGGGCGATAGAAAGACATCAATCCGATCAGAGTTTGGCTCTGTTGTAGGCTGTTCAGCCTCGTTTTGAGCCGACTGCTGGCGGCGCTGTTGCCAGCGTTTGTATCGTTCAAGTAGCTTGTTGCCTGATGAGCTTTCTGCAGCCTGGTCTAACTCATCACCCTGTTCAGGTTGTGGTGGCATTGCTCCACTGGCTGGCTCCTCTGGTGATGGCGGGGTCACGTCATCGGCTGGCGGCCCTTGATCTGAAGGCAAGATATTTTCCCCCTGAGTTTTTTCAGTGGAAAGGGAAGCCGGTGCCTGTAGGGTGTCGCCACCCTGACCAGACTGAACAGGGTGCACTTCCTCTTTGGGAGTGACAGACTCGGTTGTTTCAAGATCCTCGGCTTCAGGTTCCGAGATCCTCGGCTCAGGAGCGGGAGCCTCGGTATTCTGGGGATTGGTTGTCGTCGGTTGTTCTTCTTCCTGAGCCTGGGGGACGTCTGAAATCGAGCCCTCCTGAATGTCTTCGGGAGTAACCTCTGGCACCAGATCCGATGGTTCTGGAGGTTTTGGAGTTGTAGGCTCAGGCGCTTCGGGAGCAACGGGCGGTGTCACCAACGCGGGTGCTTGAGGTTCAGCAGGAACGGCCTCTTCCTCAGCCCTGGTTTTTGAGGTGTCCTCAGCCGGAGCCGCTTCTGCTTCGGGCATTTCTGATGCTTCGCCGGGAATGGCTTCCTCGGATTCTGGAGCTTTCTCTGGTGCCTCCGCAGGGGCTGCTTCTAATTCAGGAGCTGCTTCTGATTTGGGAGTCACTTCCTCGGATTCGGGAATGATCTCTTCTTCTAGTGGTGCCACTTCTGCTTCAGTCTCTGGTAGCGTAGGCGGCTCATAGGTCGGATCAATAATGCCAGCGACCTCTTTAACCCCCAGCTCTCCCCGCACCAATTTAGAAAGGGTGTCGTCGCCACCGGGTTCGTAGTCAATGACGCGCACCGTATTGTTGAAGCGGTTGTCGATGGGATTGCCAGCCTCATCAATCAGTTCCAACTGTACCCAATTACGTCCGGGTTCAAAGCCTTTCAGGTAAACGGCCTGCCACTCATCAAACACAAAGCTCTGCCCGTTGACGGTGCAGCGAATGCGCCAGTCGTGGATATCGTCTTTAGGATCTTCCTGAGCCGTTATGTGCAGGGGGGCATTGGTCAGGTAAAAGTCCAGCATGATCGGCTCTGCCCCATAGCTGCCCTGGGGGCGGCTGTAGGTGAGGACCGGCTTATCGGCACTCAATTCATCCTGGGGAGTTGGGGCATAAATATGGAAGGTGCGCTGGTCAAAGGCCCCCTGATTCTTAAAGCTTTCGTGCCAGGGACGAGAGGCAAACACGCGCAGAGTATGGGTGCCGGGGGATAAATCTTTAAACTCCAGCGGTTCTGACAAATCATAAACCGCTTTGTAGGGCTCGTTATCCAGAAAAACATGAAGATGGGGACCTAACCCGAAGGTCTCATCCTGAAAAATCGGCAATCCGCGCACCTGGACCCGTAGTGAGATGGACGTATCTTCAACAATTTCGCCAGGGCGGGGGCTGAGAATTCTAACCTGGGGAGTGTAAGCATCAATAATTTGCTTCAGGGTTTGAATGGTTTCCGGGGGAGAAACTTCCGCCAGCTTGCTGGTGAGCCGATTAGGCGCAACCGTAGGTTCCGAAATGAGTTGAGTAGGTTCAGTGGGCTTAGCGCAGCTCACCGTTCCAAAAACTAATAGAACCGTTGCCACGAGGGCGACAACCCGCTGCCCAAAACGGACTAACCCTTGTCTCGTACCCATGCCCCTACTCTATATATATTTAGGATTTGCACTTAATACCATAGGGCACTTTAGGGGCATTACTGCGGCGATTTGAGGAGTTTCGCAAAGCTGTAACAGCGTCCCAGGCTTAGAGGCCAAGGGCCAGGTTTCAGGTGCAAGGGCTGGGCTTCCATATCATCTTGTCCCCCATACCCAACCCCCGACCCCCGATACCCAACACCCATCCCGAATCCCTACTCAACCTCGACCCTTAACCATCGATTGACTTCTTTTATTCCAAACATATGTAGTTTGCATGACCTCAACGGATAGGTCACCAACCCTGCTCCAGAAGGCTTTTGAAAATAAAGCAAACATAGGATAAAGACAAGAAGATGATCTAATACTTAACACTTAGCAACAAAGTTTCGGTCAATTCGGGTTATTAATGGATTTTTCATGGCTTTCTTATTGAGTTTTGTTAATGGACGGAAGGTTAGCGTCCTTTTTTTTTTGATCAGAGTAAACCTGGAACCCAGGCAAGCAGAGGGATTCCACAGGTTGAATTATTGTTAACTACTGTCAAAAACAGTCAAACCGCGAGACTATAATGCTCAAGAGCGATCACCGTCGAAGTTCAGGTTGTACCCACAAACCGAAAGGTGGAAGGTATAGTTTTAACCAACGACGTTTCGATTCTCGCTTTGCTCGTTCTTGTCTAGAGAGAGGAGAGTCTCCATGACAACTACCCCGCGCGAGCAGGAGGCGAAAGTCAAAGTAACGGTTGATAAGGATCCCGTTCCTACTTCCTTTGAGAAGTGGGCTAAACCGGGTCACTTTGATCGGACTTTGGCTCGAGGTCCCAAAACCACCACCTGGATTTGGAACCTCCACGCCGATGCTCACGATTTCGATAGTCATACCAGTGACTTAGAAGATATTTCTCGCAAAATCTTCAGTGCTCATTTCGGCCATTTGGCCATCATATTCATCTGGCTCAGCGGCATGTACTTCCATGGCGCTAAGTTTTCCAACTACGAAGCCTGGATGACCAACCCCACTGGCATTAAGCCCAGTGCTCAGGTGGTCTGGCCCATTTTCGGTCAGGAAATCCTGAACGCTGACGTCGGTGGCGGTTTCCAGGGAATTCAAATTACCTCTGGTTTCTTCCAGCTGTGGCGGGCCTCTGGCATCACCAACAGCTATCAGCTCTACTGCACCGCAATTGGCGGTCTGGTGATGGCTGGCCTGATGCTGTTTGCTGGCTGGTTCCACTACCACAAGCGGGCTCCCAAGCTGGAGTGGTTCCAGAATGTGGAATCGATGATGAACCACCACCTGGCCGGGCTGCTCGGTTTGGGCTGCCTGAGCTGGGCTGGTCACCAGATCCACGTCTCCCTTCCCATCAACAAGATGCTGGATGCTGGCGTGGCTCCGCAGGACATTCCCCTGCCCCACGAGTTCATCTTGAACAAGAGCCTGATGGCTGACCTGTACCCCAGCTTTGCTGAGGGTCTGCGGCCCTTTTTCACCCTCAACTGGGGTGTGTATGCCGATTTCCTCACCTTTAAAGGTGGCCTGAACCCGGTGACTGGCGGTCTGTGGCTGTCTGATACGGCCCACCACCACCTGGCGCTGGCTGTGCTCTTCATTGTTGCCGGTCACATGTACCGCACCAACTGGGGCATCGGCCACAGCATGAAGGAAATCCTGGACAACCATAAGGGCGATCCTCTGCTGTTCGGCGGTCGCGGCCACGAAGGTCTGTTCCACAACCTGACCACTTCCTGGCATGCTCAGCTGGCGGTGAACCTGGCCATCCTCGGTTCTCTGACCATCATCGTGGCGCACCACATGTACGCCATGCCTCCCTATCCGTACATCGCGACGGATTACCCCACCCAGCTGTCGCTGTTTACCCACCACATGTGGATTGGCGGCTTCCTGGTGGTTGGTGCAGGGGCTCACGCCGCCATCTTCATGGTGCGTGACTACGACCCCGAGGTGAATATGGACAACGCGCTGGATCGCATGATCCGCTCCCGCGATGCCATCATCTCTCACCTCAACTGGGTATGTATCTTCCTGGGCTTCCACAGCTTTGGTCTGTACATCCACAACGACACCATGCGGGCATTGGGCCGTCCCCAGGACATGTTCTCTGACTCCGCCATTCAGCTGCAGCCTATCTTTGCCCAGTGGGTACAGGGTCTGCACACCGCTGCCGCTGGCAGCACCGCTCCTAACGCGCTGGCCGGGGTTAGCCCCGTGTTCGGTGGGGATGTGGTAGCCGTGGCTGGCAAGGTAGCCATGATGCCCATGACCCTCGGCACCGCCGACTTCATGGTGCACCACATCCATGCGTTCACCATCCACGTGACCGCTCTGATTCTCTTAAAAGGCGTGTTGTACGCCCGCAGCTCTCGCCTCATCCCCGACAAGGGTGAACTGGGCTTCCGGTTCCCCTGTGATGGTCCGGGTCGCGGCGGCACCTGTCAGGTGTCTGGTTGGGACCACGTGTTCCTGGGGCTGTTCTGGATGTACAACTCCCTGTCCATTGTGATTTTCCACTTCAGCTGGAAGATGCAGTCCGACATTTGGGGCACGGTGAGCCCCGATGGCTCGGTGTCTCACATCACCGGCGGCAACTTTGCCACCAGCGCCATCACCATCAATGGTTGGTTGCGTGACTTCCTGTGGGCGCAAGCTTCTCAGGTGATCGGTTCCTACGGTTCCGCTCTGTCTGCTTACGGCCTGATGTTCCTGGGTGCCCACTTCATCTGGGCGTTCAGCCTGATGTTCCTGTTCAGTGGTCGTGGCTACTGGCAAGAGCTGATCGAGTCCATCGTGTGGGCTCACAACAAGCTGAAGGTGGCCCCGGCAATTCAGCCTCGGGCGCTGAGCATTACCCAGGGTCGTGCCGTTGGTGTGGCTCACTACCTCCTCGGAGGCATTGCCACCACCTGGGCCTTCTTCCTGGCTCGGATTATTGCGGTGGGGTAGGTTCCCCCTAGGGGACTCTCGGGGTGGATTTTGATTCCGGATGGGTTTGAAACCCACCCCTACCTGACCGCCCTCATGACTCAAATGTCGTACTAAATCTCGTTTTGATTCATGGCAACTAAATTTCCTAAATTTAGCCAGGATCTGGCGCAGGACCCGACCACTCGTCGGATCTGGTACGGGATTGCCACGGCCCACGACTTTGAAAGCCACGATGGCATGACGGAAGAAAATCTTTATCAAAAGATTTTTGCTTCCCACTTCGGTCATCTGGCCATCATCTTTCTGTGGACCTCCGGTAACCTGTTCCACGTCGCCTGGCAAGGCAACTTTGAACAGTGGATTAAAGATCCTCTCAACGTTAAGCCCATCGCCCACGCGATCTGGGATCCTCACTTCGGTCAGCCTGCGGTAGATGCCTTCTCCCAGGCCGGCTCCTCTACCCCCGTGAACGTCGCCTTCTCGGGCGTGTATCACTGGTGGTACACCATCGGCATGCGCACCAACAACGACCTGTACTCCGGCGCGGTGTTCCTGCTGATTCTGTCTGCAGTCTTCCTGTTCGCAGGCTGGTTGCACCTGCAGCCCAAGTTCCGTCCCAGCCTGTCCTGGTTTAAGAATGCTGAATCTCGCCTGAACCACCACCTAGCTGGTCTGTTCGGCGTCAGCTCCCTGGCCTGGACCGGTCACCTGGTACACGTGGCCATTCCCGAATCTCGGGGTGTTCATGTGGGTTGGGATAACTTCCTGTCCATGAAGCCTCACCCCGAAGGTTTGATGCCTTTCTTCACCGGGAACTGGGGCGTCTATGCGCAGAACCCTGATACCAGCAGCCACATGTTCGGCACCGCCGATGGCGCTGGCTCTGCCATCCTGACCTTCCTGGGCGGGTTCCATCCTCAGACCGAGTCTCTCTGGCTGACGGACATGGCCCACCACCACCTGGCCATTGCGGTGATCTTCATCGTGGCTGGCCACATGTACCGCACCAACTTCGGCATTGGTCACAGCATCAAGGAAATCTTGAATGCTCACACTCCCCCGGCTGGGACTCCTGGCGACCTGGGTGAAGGGCACAAGGGTCTCTATGACACCCTGAACAACTCCCTGCACTTCCAGCTGGCCCTGGCCCTGGCTTCCCTGGGTGTGGTCACCTCCCTGGTGGCGCAGCACATGTACGCGTTGCCTCCCTACGCCTTCATGGCTAAGGACTACACCACCCAGGCGGCTCTGTACACCCACCACCAGTACATCGCTGGCTTCATCATGGTGGGGGCCTTTGCCCACGGTGCCATCTTCCTGATTCGGGACTACGATCCCGCTGCCAATAAGAACAACGTCCTCGACCGCGTTCTGCAGCACAAGGAAGCGATTATCTCCCACCTGAGCTGGGTATCTCTGTTCCTGGGCTTCCATACCCTGGGTCTGTACGTCCACAACGACGTGGTGGTTGCCTTCGGCACCCCCGAAAAGCAGATTCTGGTTGAGCCTGTGTTCGCCCAGTATGTGCAGGCGGCTTCCGGTAAGCTGCTGTATGGCTTCGACACCCTGCTGTCTAACCCTGACAGCATCACCCAGACTGGTGCGGCCTGGCTGCCCGGCTGGTTTGAAGCCATCAACAACAACGCCAACTCCCTGTTCCTGACCATTGGCCCTGGTGACTTCCTGGTGCACCATGCCATTGCCCTGGGTCTGCACACCACCACCCTGATCCTCGTGAAGGGTGCGCTGGATGCCCGCGGCTCCAAGCTGATGCCCGACAAGAAAGACTTCGGCTACAGCTTCCCCTGCGATGGCCCCGGTCGTGGCGGCACCTGTGACATCTCTGCCTGGGATGCCTTCTACCTGGCCATGTTCTGGATGCTGAACACCATTGGTTGGGTCACCTTCTACTGGCACTGGAAGCACCTTGCTATCTGGTCTGGTAACGTGGCGCAGTTCAATGAGAACTCCAACTACCTGATGGGCTGGCTGCGGGATTACCTGTGGCTCAACAGCTCTCAGCTGATCAACGGCTACAACCCCTACGGCATGAATAATCTAGCCGTCTGGGCCTGGATGTTCCTATTCGGACACCTGGTTTGGGCGACCGGCTTCATGTTCCTGATCTCCTGGCGGGGTTACTGGCAAGAGCTGATCGAGACCATCGTTTGGGCTCACGAGCGCACTCCCCTGGCGAACCTGGTTCGCTGGAAGGACAAGCCCGTTGCTCTGTCCATCGTGCAGGCTCGCCTGGTGGGTCTGGCTCACTTCACCGTGGGTTACATCCTCACCTATGCGGCCTTCCTGATTGCCTCAACGTCGAGCCGCTTTGGTTGACGGGTTAGGCTAGTTAGGTAAAACGTTTGTTCAAAGCCTGCTCTCCAAAAAGGAGGGCAGGCTTTTTAGCTTGTAACAATAAAAATGTTGACTTTTTTTCTTGCTATGCTTAAGGCATTACCTCTTAGGATTTTTCTCTTATGACCGAGCAATCTCGTCAAAGTGAAACCATTCAGCCAATTGCAGAGGCTCAAGACCCAATTCGCCCCGATATGCCTGGTTCAATTTCTTTCGCGGGGCGTGTTTGGAGCGCAATATCTCTACAAGCTAATATATCAGCTGGAAGCCGGGTAGTTATTATTGGTAAAAAAGAGTCTACTTTAATTGTGGAGCCTATCTCTCATCTAGGGCTACACCAGTTTAGCCAAACAAAGATACAAGAATCTTCTAGTAGCTTTCTTGCCGAAAAGGACAAATCAATTCCTACGGACAGTGTTCTAATAGGTTCAAATGAAGATGACTTTGATAAGCCTGGAGACGATTGGATTCCTTTAGATTCAGTAATGAGTCCTTTCAGAATAATTCATTTAGTAGATCCTAAATCAAAAGATATGCCTGTCCAAAAGGGTCGTCCTAGAAATCCAAATCGATATTTCCAAGGCAAAGGAGAGAGGGTAATTGCTTTTTCTTCAGGCGGTGCTTTTTTAGGAGGAATGATTGCTCAGATCCCAGGTGCTGTGGTCGGTGCGCTTCTTGCAGTTGTATTTGCTGCCGTGTATAAGCCCAGAGGAGTTAAGGAGCGTGAAAGCTAATCAATGAGCCAACGGACTTTAGCATTGTGGGGAATATTGGCGGTATCGTTAGCGGTTATAGTTTTATGTGTCAGAGCACTTCGAGGCAAACCACTAAAGATATATTTAGAAGATCTAATCTCTTTATCCCTTTCCTCTCTTGGGTTTATTTCCAGTGTTCATCTAATTTACAAAGCGTTTTCCGTGGAAGAGCTTCGTGAAATCTTGGAAGGTGACATCGTCACTTTAATTATTGGCGGACTCGCTGTTCTCTGGGTATCTGGAAAAGAAGTTTTCCGAATAATATTGGATGCTTAAAGGCTAATATACTTGAGAATGCTCAGTATAAGCGGGTTTCACTTAAGTGAGGTAGGTGTCCAATCCTGAAAGCTTTCACAGCAAGACTATCTATGTACTAAGTAGACAGACGTAGATGAACGGAGCTATATGACAGAATGTAAACATCGACAAAACCCTTGCCATGCTTAAGCTTTGACGCTGTTTACAGAGTGAAACATACGTGATTATTTTAAGCCCGGCCTACTTAGATTGAACCAGGAATCGCCATAACCCTCTTCTATCAAACTGGGAGCAAACCTTGATTTCTCGTACATAGGTTGAAAAGACGCAAATTGTCGAAAGCTCTTGGGCTGACAAAAGAGGGGTAAAACAAGTGAAGAAACCTATGAATGCTGATAAGCTTCGATTGAAACAACAAATTGACCGGTTGCCAGACTCACTTCTGCAGCAGGTCTTTGATTTTGTTGATTTTTTACTGTGGAAGCAAAAGGCAAATACTCAAACTTTGGAGTCTTCTGAAGTAGTTCCTACTCAAGAAGAGTCAACATGGCTCAACTCGGATTTGTCTAACCTGGGAGCAATTGAACCCTACGAGTGGGCCAAGGGAGAATTGGAACAAGGCAAAGCCATCAGCTACGTTCCTGGAAAAGGTCTCGTAATCGAAGAATGACGCAACGGGAGCTGGAGTTTGGAGATGTTGTAACAGTCGCTTTTCCGCAGCAAAGTCCTCAGGGGCGTGAACAGGAAGGCTATCGTCCAGCGATTGTTGTCGGCATTCCAGAAAAATTAGGTGTTCCCCGGTTCAGTGTGCTGCTTGTTGTGCCACTCACTTCAGATAAAGGAATGACTTGGCCAGATAAGGCTCCCCTGCTTTATCCGAAGTTCCCAGTGGGTACTGCAAAATCGCATCAACTTCGGCACCTAAATCGCGCCAACTTCGGCACTTGAATCGCGCCAACTTCGGCACCTGAATCGCGCCAACTTCGGCAGGTCCTATTCACCCCATCTGGAAGTGCTCATACACTGCGCTCAATTCAGCGTCAGGGAGATGAGAACAACCATGGGACGACGGAGTCAAGGAACGAGATTGCCGAT